>Ga0074193_1000702_pt1 | contig 51707 bp, 41 predicted proteins | sample EPASupsiteHSE605_FD_64523 | JGI IMG/M metagenome (GOLD analysis project Ga0074193, IMG submission 64523) | Bioremediated contaminated groundwater from EPA Superfund site, New Mexico - Sample HSE6-05 | ecosystem: Environmental > Aquatic > Deep subsurface > Groundwater > Contaminated ...
AAGCAAGCGGCTGCCATCACAAAAAAGATGGATCCTACCCGCCCTCGCATCTTTAGTCAATGGGGCCCGGATTCTGATAAGGGAGATTTAGAAATTGGCAACCATCACTACCCGGGTCCAATAGGTCCGGAGACATATGAAAACAGCAAACGACCTATCGTTTTTGATGAATATTGTCACCTCAACGCTTATAATCGTTTAGAACTGTCGGCAGATCCGGGAGTAAGAAATATGTGGGGTGAATTGCTTAACCGCATGTGGAATGACATGTATTACAGCAAAGGAGTGCTTGGTGGTGCTATCTGGGCTGGAATAGACGACTCATTTTTCTTACCCGACGGAAAAACCGTAGGTTACGGAACCTGGGGACCTATTGATGGATGGAGAAGGGAAAAGCCTGAGTTTTGGAATATGAAAAAGGTCTACTCGCCGGTAAAAATCGAAATGAAGGGAAATATAGACTCAGAAGGAAATATTCTTTTTGAAGTTGAAAACAGACATAACTTCACCAATCTTTCTGCCTGTCGCTTTCAATGGGCTAATGAATACGTGAAAGGGACTGTAGCGGTTAATCTATCTCCCAAGGCAACAGGAGCTTTTAAAATTTCCCTTCCTGAAAAAGCACGGGAGAGTAATTTTATCGAATTAAACGTAGTGAGCCCGCTGGGGTATGTGATTGACCAGTATAAATTCACTATTAAACCAGAACAAGTCATTACTGAAAAGGAAAAGAATGGAATTTTAAAGTTTTCCGAAAACGACAAACAGCTGGTTATCTCATCTTGTACAGGAACATATACCATAAATAAGCTGAATGGATTATTACTTGCCAAAAATAGTAAAAATGAAACAGTACTTGAACAGACTCCGGAACTGATGATACTACCTTTAAACGGCGAAGGGCGAGGAATCCAGATGACAGGCGAAGGCCAGAACTTTGATCCCTACACTCCTGTTTGTAAATACTGGGTAGCAAACTCTATTCAGACTACACAGAATAATGATGTGATAAAAGTACAGGTAAATGGAAGCTATCAGGAAGCTGATGGAAGTTTTTGCTATTTATTTCATGCAAACGGAAAGGTTGATATTGAATACGACTTCAATGTAAAAAAAGCGGTATCTCCCCGACAAATAGGATTGGTTTTTTCAGTTTCCGATTCATATACAGAGCTTAGCTGGAAAAGAAATGGATTTTGGTCTGTCTATCCGTCAAATCATATTGCACGATTGGAAGGCACTGCCAATTTATACAACAAAAAAACTTCCGTTTGCGGACTGGCTGGACCTGGAGCAAAACCCGCACATGATTGGAACCTTGATTGGACAAATGCAGGATCAAACGATTTCAGATCCACAAAAGAGTCTATTAAAACAGCCTCACTCAAAAATGGAAACGGATCCCAAATTCAGATATTATCAGACGGAAAGCAGCACTTCAGAGCATGGAAAGAAGCTGATATAATACGTTTTTTAGTTGCAGATTACAATAATGCGGGAAGGGAACAATTTCTGGTATCACATGCCGAAAAGGACTATAAGCCTTTAAAAAAAAGGGATAATATAAATGGGAAAGTCACATTTATTTTAAATGAAAATTAATTATCATGAACACAAATTCCCTTTTTACCAGCCTGGAAGAAATAGTCAGGAACCTCGAAAAGAAAAGATTGGCAGATGTGTTTCGGTTTGTATCTTTTAAACCATTCGAAAAGTTCGGTCCGCATCAGCATGTGCGCATCGAAATTAACTATGTAAAAAAAGGAAACTGTATCCTTAGGCTGGAAAACGAAAGTGTCTGCTTCAGTGAAAACGAAATAATGATTATTTGTTCAAATGTAAAACACTCGTTCGAAGCGGGAGCGGAAGGAACAATACTGATGCAACTGGAGTTTCTTCCCGAAATTTTTTCAAAATTTGATTCTTCAGAGAATATGACAAGCATAGGTTTGACTCCTGTCACAATCTTTTCGGAAGCCAATCATCTTATTAAAATTGTCAATAATGTTCGAATTATGCGGGCAGTACAACGTATCGTTAATGAACTAAATTCTAAAAATAAATATTATCAATACTTAGTTATCATGTATTACGCAGAGTTGTTGATTCTTATTTACCGACATATGGACGAAGCCTATCTTCCAATTTGCACAAACGAAAGCTTAAAAAAGGCAATCTCATATTTGCGTATGAATTTTCATACCGATATAACAATGGAAGATGTGGCACAGCAAGCCGGAATTGGAGAAAGATACTTAAGAAAGCTCTTTGCACAGCATCTTAACATCTCGCCACTTGATTACCTCAATCAAATTCGAATTAACAAAGCGATTGATTTACTTAAAAATACGGAACTCTCCGTAAAAGAGATCTGTTTCACATGCGGATACAAGTCTCCTCAGTATTTCTCCCGCGTGTTTAAACAACAGATGGGTATATCTCCAAAAGAGATTACAAATCGATAATAACACCTTAAAAAATTCCAGGTCATATATTTATTTTATTTGTTCCGTTTTTTACACATATTACTAATATATGGTCCTTAAGGCATAATTATATAGGGAGAGTTTCTAAACATCTTTTTAATCGTATTATATACTTTTGTGTACTATAAAAAACAAATAAGATCATATAAATAACACATCATGAAGGAATGGAAAGAGGATAAATCATTGTTCGCTCTTATTAAAGAGGAACTGTATACCGCCGTAATCGGAGATATTATGGACAAGTTAGGATACACGCGCCAGTTTCTTCCCCCGCGCATCCGCCCCCTGCGGGATGATATGTTCGTTGTCGGACGCGCAATGACCGTTTTGGAAACAGACGTATTGGAAAACGCCACGTCTGGCGGAAGCAATCCCCTACTCAAAAAATCATTTGGTCTTATGCTCGAAGCTTTAGATGATTTGAAGGAAGACGAAATATACATTTGTTCCGGCTCCTCTCCCGCCTATGCTTTGTGGGGAGAATTGATGAGCGCACGGGCTATCGCCTGTAAGGCCGCAGGTGCTGTAGTGAATGGCTACTCCAGAGACACAAAAGGGATTCTTGCCCTTGATTTCCCTTGTTTTTCTTATGGTCCGTATGCACAGGATCAGGCTCCGAGAGGAAAAGTAATTGACTTCCGCGTTCCCATTGATATGGAAGGTGTTCTTATAAATGATGGAGACATTATTATTGGGGATGTGGACGGAGTATGTGTTATTCCACGAAGCATTGAAGAGGAAGTAATCACCAAATCCCTCGAAAAAGCAAGAGGCGAACGGGTGGTGCTTAAAAAAATACAAGAAGGAATGCCTTCAAGAGAAGCTTTCGACAAATTTGGCATTATGTAATCTGGAAGAATTAAAATTCAAAAAAAACAAAATATATGAAAATTACGGACGTAAAAGTCTGGTTGGTACAAGGCGTTAAGTACAACTGGACATTACTTAAAATTTATACAGACGAAGGATACACGGGTGTGGGTGAAGCTACAAACTGGCCGGGAAGCCCGGTTGTTTACGGCGCAGCCAAACACATTGGAGAAAGAATTATAGGACTGGACCCCATGCGGACCGATTTTATCTGGACAAAGCTTTACCGGGATTTAAACTGGATTGGCCCCTATGGTGCCAGCATGTGTGCCATCAGTGGCATTGATATGGCTTTATTGGATTTGAAAGCGAAAGTTTTGGGTGTTCCCTGTTACGAGCTTTTGGGTGGTGCTTACCGTAAAAACATACTTCTTTATGCAAACTACTGGTTTACCGGAGGGGGGCATAATGTGGAAGACTATACGGCACAGGCTCTCAAGGTAAAGGAGGCGGGATTCACCGGCCTTAAGTTCGATCCATTCGCGCACACAAACTACCTGTATGGAGAAGATTTGTCTTCAAACTTAACCCTCACCGCCAAACAGCAGGATTTGGCTTTCGACGTATCCAAAGCGGTAAGAGATGCGGTAGGTCCGGAATTTGATATTATGATCGAGACGCATGCCATGTTGAACTACCGTGTAGCCGTAAAAATGGCCGAACGGCTGGCTAAACTTGACATCACCTGGTATGAAGAACCAGCAGGCCCCGAAAGCTCTTCAACCCTTCGCGCCATGCGGGAAAGAATCCCTTCGGACGTGGCTATTTGTGTAGGAGAACGTCATTATACCCGTTTCGGAATTCGTTCAATACTTGAAAAACACGTGTGCGATGTTGTTATGCCTGATATTACACGTTGCGGCGGACCTTCCGAAATGAAACGTATGGCAACCATGGCCGAAGCATACAATGTGCTGATTGCGCCTCATAATCCAAACGGTCCTTTGTCCACCCTTGCTTCATCACATGTATGTGCTTCCATTCCAAATTTCTTCCGTCAGGAATTTATGTTTAATGACGTGGAATGGAGAGATACAGTAATTGACCATCCCATCAGTGACATGGTATACGATGGACACCTTCATCTTTCAGACCGTCCCGGACTGGGAGTTGATCTGATCGAAGAAGAAATGGAAAAACATCCTGGCATTGTTAGTAATCCTCCCGCAAACTTTTATATTTAAACGAATGAGCTTTGTTATAGATTTTACAGACAAAGTAGTTCTGGTAACCGGTGTATCCTCCGGCATCGGACTTGGAGTAGCCGCAGAGTTTGCCAAAGCCGGAGCACATATAACCGGTTGTTCACGCAAACCTGAAAATGATACAAGTGTGGAGTTGTTTAAATCGACCGTTGAATCGAATGGGGCACAATCGCTCTATGTTCAGGCGGATGTTACCAGAAAAGAAGAACTGGAACGCTTGGTCGGGAAAACAATAGAAAAATTCGGAAAACTGGATATATTGGTTTCAAATGCCGGAGTAAACGTTTTTAAGGGAGCCGAATATTGTACTGAAGATCAGTGGCAATACAATATTGATCTGAATCTGGCCTCACACTGGAGGCTGGCTCAGATCTGTCGCCCGTGGCTGGCAAAAGGCGGAGAAGGAGTTATCCTGTTGATGACTTCCAATCATGCATACAGTTCTATTCCGGGTTGTTTCCCTTATAACGTAACAAAAACAGCTATTACAGGACTGGCAAGAGCACTCGCTATTGAATGGGGCCCCGAAATCAGGACAGTTGGTATTGCTCCAGGTTTTATTGATACGGCAGGAAACGACACCTGGTTCGATTCTTTTCCGGATGCAGAAGCCGAACGTCAGCGTACTATTGATCTGCATCCTGTTAAACGAATTGGCACAGTTCAAGAGGTTGGCGATTTATGCGTATATCTAGCCTCTCCAATGGCTCGTTTTATCAGTGGTACAACCATACTGATGGATGGAGGCCGCTCAGCTTTGATGCAAGATAACTATTAATTCTTTTGAGATGAAAGCGAAACTTTTATACCCATGTATGGATGAAATAGGCGAGGCTGTGACTTGGCTGGATGATATCGGAGTTTTGCTCTGGGTAGACATTAACTCGTGTATTCTTCACGAGTTTAATCCTTTAACAAATTGTTATTCAAACCATATTCTTCCAACAAAAGTATCAACTATTGTTCCCACTCAAAAAAAGAATGAAATCATTCTTGCCTTGAGTGGGCGCTTGGTTCTTTACCACCTTATAAAAAAAGAACTCATCACAATAACAGAAATTGAACCCAATCACCCCAATCTACGTCCAAACGATGGAAAAGCATCTCCCGAAGGTCGTCTCTGGCTTGGCATAATGCATCAGACGGATCATCAAAATACGGGATCACTTTGTTGTATTGAAAAAGATCTCACCATACGTAAAGTTCTTGATCAACAATGTATTCCAAACGGAATAGCATGGAATAAAGCCGGAACACGTATGTATTACGCCGATTCGGGAAAGGGATGTATCAAAGAGTATGCTTACGATCCTGAAAAAGGAGAAATCACATTCCTTAAAATAGCCATACAGGTTCCTTCTAAATTCGGTGTACCCGATGGGATGACAATAGATGATAATGGATTTCTTTGGGTGGCCCACTGGGGCGGCTTTGGTGTCTATATTTGGAATCCCCTAACTGGAAAGTTGGAAAACAAGGTTGAGGTTCCTGTTCCAAATGTAGCTTCCTGTACTTTTGGAGGAAAAGAAAAAAATCAGCTTTTTATTACAACTGCACGCGCCGGTCTCACCGATGAAGAGAAAGTAGCGTATCCCACAAGTGGCAGTTTATTTGTTGCAAATGTAAATACGAGTGCTGGTATAAATCATTATCCATTTATCACTCACTAAAAAAACCTATACCATGAATATATCTGCTATTGACCTTACAATCTTTGTTTTCTACTGCTTGCTGATTATGTTTGTCGGCTTATTTGTTTCGCGGACAAAAAAAGGAACGGAAAAAGATTCCAAAGATTACTTTCTGGCAGGAAGAGGACTGGCGTGGTGGGCCATCGGGGCCTCCATTATTGCATCAAACATCTCCGCCGAACAATTTGTAGGAATGTCTGGTTCAGGCTATGCAATTGGATTGGCCATGGCCACGTACGAATGGATTGCGGCATTGGGACTTATCATTGTTGCCAAATTTTTTATCCCCATCTTTTTGGAAAAAAAGATTTTCACAATGCCTCAGTTTCTGGAAGAACGTTTCGACAAACGGGTTAAAACGGTTATGGCCATATTCTGGCTAGCGGTGTTTATTTATATTAACTTAACCTCCATACTCTATTTAGGAGCCTTAACGATTGAAAAGATAATGGGTTTCCCTATGATATTCGGAATAATCGGGTTAGCTATATTTGCAGGAATTTATTCAATTTATGGCGGTCTAAAAGCGGTGGCTCTTACCGATGTTATTCAGGTTATATTTCTGGTTGGAGGAGGTTTAATAACCACCTATATTGCGCTCAACTTATTGGGCGAAGGAGACGGAGCAATACAGGGATTTAGTAATTTATATACAAAAACACAGGATAAATTTCATCTTATTCTGGATAAATCGCATCCCGGATACAAAGACCTTCCCGGTATTTCAGTAATCATTGGCGGTCTTTGGGTTGCCAATCTGTATTACTGGGGTTGTAACCAATATATAATCCAACGGGCACTTGCAGCCAAATCGGTTGAGGAAGCTCAAAAAGGAATGATATTTGCGGGTTTTATTAAATTATTTATCCCCCTACTGGTTGTGATACCGGGTATCGCGGCTTTTGCGCTGGAAGCTCCCCTCTCTAAATCGGATGAAGCCTATCCATGGCTTTTAAGTAATTTGTTGCCTGTAGGAGTTAAAGGGGTTGCTTTTGCAGCTTTAACTGCGGCGATTGTCAGTTCACTCGCATCTATGATGAACAGTATATCCACAATTTTCACCCTGGATATATACAAGCCATATTTACGAAAGAAAGCAAATGAAACAGAATTAGTCCGAACCGGAAGATGGGCAAGCTTTGTTTCTCTTTTAATTGCGATTGCAATTGCTCCTTTACTCTCTGGGTTGGATCAGGCCTTTCAGTATATTCAGGAATTTACCGGATTTATTAGTCCGGGAGCTCTATCCATTTTTCTGGCCGGCTTCTTTTATAAAAGGGCTACAGCAAATGGGGCTTTACTGGCCGCAATCGGCTCTTTTGCCTTCTCTGGCTTACTGAAATACATACAACCGGAACTTCCATGGATGGATCGGATGGGAATCGTATTTATACTCTGCTGCTTAACCATCATAATCAGTGCGCTTATTGAAAAGAGGGGTGTTTCGGAAAAATCAATCAACATTACATTTGATTTATTCAAAACCACAAAATCATTCAATATCGCTGCCTGTATTATAATTATTATTCTTGCTGCTTTTTACACTATATGGTGGTAGCAAAAGAATTAATTTAACATCAATACATAAACTATATGAATACAAAAAGATTTATTATCCTTCAATGTATGCTTTGCTTTATAATCAGTTTTACATCGAAAGCTGATATAAAACAAACACCATTGCCCTGTACGGTTGCAGGAGTTAATAATAACAGCATTTTATTAAACGGCACATGGCAATTTGATCCTCAACCTCAAAATGAGATAGAGAAAACAAACTACAAACCTAAAGGAGGTTGGTCAACAATATTAGTTCCCGGCGAATGCGCTATGCAGGGTTTTGCTATCGAACATGACAAACCTGTGCTTTATCGAAAAATATTTTCTATTCCAGCCGATTTTGCCGGTAAGAGTGTTATTTTACGATTCGACGGTGTATACTCTCATGCTCGCTTATTTGTAAACGGATCATTTATCAGAGAACATCACGGAGGTTTCACCCGTTGGGAAAGTGATGTAACATCTTATATTAAGCCTGGAAAAAACAATGAAATAAAACTGGAGGTAACCGACCGAAAAGATGATATATCCTATGCAAGTGGCTATGCCCATCATCCAATTGGAGGTATATTAAGGGATGTCTTGATTTATGCACTTCCCAAAAATCATATCAGTAATATAAAGATTGAAACCGAATTAGATAAAAATTATATCAACGCCTCTCTTAACTTATCGCTATCTTTACAACACACAAAACCCTTGAAAATCATATTTTCTTTACATGACCCTAAAGGTAAAGAAGTGCCTCTCTCAAATCCCAGTGTTCATGTACCAGTTGGGACCGACACTCTTTCCCACCTAATTCAGGTATCTAATCCCGAAAAATGGGATGCAGAACATCCTAATTTATATACTCTACATACATCTTGTATTGAAGAAGGTAAAGAAATTTATTCTTTCACTAGACAGATTGGGTTCAGGGAAATTATAATCAAAGAAAACCAACTATTCGTTAATGGCAAGCCGGTAAAACTTCGTGGAGCCTGTCGTCACGACATGCATCCCACATTGGGACGTACAACTACTGCCGAATACGATAGTCTGGATGCCGCTCTGTTCAAAAAATCAAACATGAACTTTGTTCGCACCTCCCACTATCCTCCAACAGAACGATTTCTTGAATACTGCGACAAAATGGGACTATACGTTGAATGCGAAACCGCTATCTGTTTTGTGGACACGCACCGTCAGAAAAACTACGGTCCTGCTAATTCTCAAAACGACCCAGCCTTTACAAACCGATATTTGTTCCAACTTCAGGAAATGGTTACAAGTTTGCGAAATCATGCATCAATCCTGTTTTGGTCGATTGGCAATGAATCCGTTTACGGCACCAATTTCCAATTGTCGTACGACTGGATTAAAGCAGCCGATACGACTCGTCCCGCGATATTCAGTTACCCGGGAACTGTACCAGCCGAAAAGAAAGCATATGATATTATCAGTATGCATTATCCGGGAGTTGAAGGCAACTTAAATCAGTATGGAGTCCAGGTATTCAACTACCAGACGACAAACTATCCATCCGTTTTTGATGAATGGGCACATGTACCCTGTTACACCTATTCTACCTTACAGGACGATCCCAATATTCGCGAGTTCTGGGGGATATCTTTGGACAAAATGTGGAGTAATCTGTTTGAAAACCGTGGAGGTTTAGGTGGAGCTATCTGGGGATTCATTGATGAAACCTTTATGCTACCTACTCCCAAAGTTGGGACTCCCTGGTGGATCGAGTATAGTAAAACAGCCAAGCCTGCAGCATATACGGGGAACTGTGTAGGTTATGGAGAATGGGGAATCATTGATGTCTGGAGACGCGAAAAGCCAGAATTCTGGGGAACTAAGAAAGCATATTCGCCAATCCGTGTAACAGAAACGAACTTTTCTGCATTCACATCGGGCGAAAAGCTGCTGGTTCCGGTATACAATCGTTTCGACCATACAAACCTCAGCGAGGTTACAATTACCTACACCTATAAAGGGAAAAAAGGGTCTATTGCATCGCCTCAGCTTGCCCCTCGTAAGAAAGGTGTATTTGCAATTCCTGCAAATACATGGAAAAAAGGGGATGAAGTCGTAATTGAGTTTTTTACAAATAAGAACGATTTGATTGACACCTATAAAATTACACTGGGTACTACAGAAAAAGTGGCCGAAATAGTTACAGGTAATTCCTTACAAGTGGAGGAAACTCCGGACCGGATCATTATTAAGGGAGACAACTTCAGCATTCCATTCATGAAAGAAACAGGATTGATAAAAGATGCTGTTTCGAAGGGTGAAGTGATTATTGCCGAAGGTCCTTTCTTAAATCTGGATCTGAATTTCAATCACAATACAGGGGCGGAAGTGCGAGAGAAAGCTAAAAACTACATTGTAAAAGATTCGGACTGGAAAAAGACTGCATTCTCTTACGAAAACAAGGACAACCAGATGAAAGTTCTATTAAGCGGGACTTATCAGGGTGTATCCGTAAACTTCAGTATACGGATAAATGCTTCGGGAGAAATAGACATTAATTACGAAACTCAAAACGAACCCAACGGATGGTTACGCGAATCAGGTATAAAATTCCATATGCCATCAACCATCTCTCAGCTTGAATGGAATCGCAATTCATATTGGAGTAATTACCCTTCCGGGCATTTCGGGGCTCCAAAAGGAAAAACATATCTATATAACAACAATGTAGTAAAGTACGGAGAAGAACCTCGTCAGCCGTGGGAATTCGATACTCACAATTATTACTACTTCGCTGATGCCGGAGCTGATTGTAATAAGCCGCTTACACAAATTGCCAAGGGGATGAAAGAGAACATTTACTCATATGTTCTTTCAGGCGAAGTTAATAAAGGGAAATTACAGATAGTATCTCCTACTGGAGAACTAGCCTGCCGACTCAACAAACATAAAGACGAACAACTGGTCTTGTACATAAACAACCGGTGGGACTATCCAGAAATAGCCTGGGGCGACTATTGCAAAGCCCTGGACGTTACTCCTTGTTACGGAAAGATAACAGTCCGTTTATAATAAGATCAAAACAAGTGAAATAAGGAAAGCCGGTGACAATCAATTATCACCGGCTCTTTTTATTCTCATCAGTTTAAACAGCCGCTTATTGAAGGGTCGATCCTATTTTCGAATAGGGAATTTCCTTAAAACCTTCAATACGCTTAAATATCTCAGCCCCCTCTTTAAATCCTTTCAATGGATTTTGAGGATCAACAAAGCCAGGATTTTCGTTTGTGATCCAGTTATTCCAAAATTCACCCCAAGAGGTGTTTCCATGCACGAAATTATTTATTTTATAAAACAGATTTCCGTGAATGGTATTTCTTTGCGGTTGCGATGGATCCTCTGTCCAGTAATTTACAAGCTTAGGGTATGCTACACTATAGGGAGGCTTTGTAAAGTTAACCGCTTCAAGTCTCACGTCAACAATTCCACCCTTCGCTACCATTCCGGTTCCCCAGTTTTGCATCCGGTTATCTAAATGAATAGCTGTGGGCGACTCCATAAAAATATTGTTGTAGTAATTATGATCTTTCCCCCCTCCAATTAATACGGGAAGAGAGCCTGCCTGATGATAGATATTTCCATAAACCTCGCTTCCACAAGCTCCATCATCGTGATAAGTGGCTGTTACCCTGTGGCGGGGACTAAGTCTGTAAAAATAGTTGTAACGTATGATGTTTCCTTGTTCCGACGGATCGCGTCCATAATAAATTGCACCCTGATCGTCAACCTCTTTACACACATCTGTTATCTTGCACAACTCGACAACATGCTCGTTTCCGTGAAAAAGAATAGCCATACTGGGAGCATTAAATATATCACACTTGGTTACTCTATTACCTACTCCATCCATCCAAACACCCGGACGGTACGATTTTTCAATTCTGTTGTAGTTCGATATTTTACTATTCTCTACAAAATTATCACCCCGGGTTAAAGTCACCCGGTCTCCTCCGCTGATATTTACTCCACCGGCTCCGGTATTATAAATGTAGCAATCCTTAATGCCATTGTTGCGTCCTGCCTCTCTGTTTAGAATCGTATTTTCATATATTTTACCCATCATATCACCAATAATTCTACCTGTTAATTTACCTCCGGCCTCCATGGAGTGAGGTTTTACGGTTGCATTATCGGGCGAATTTGTACCTTTCCCAATACACACGCCCACATTTCCTACGTTCCGGATCGTACATCCTTTAATTAGCACATTTTCGGTGTTATCCATATAGACACCTATACCCCGGCTATTCTCAAAGGTAATACCCTCAATGGTTACATTATTGCACGATTCAACGGCAATCAAAGGGCTTTCCAGGCTGGTTAGCCGTAAGGTCGAAAAGCCACCTCCAGGAGGTAAAAAGTAAAGTTTTTCGTGGCGCGAATCAATCACATAATCATATTCCTGATCAATTTCTTCGATTAAGTTAAGTGCATACCATCTTCTGAAATCTGTTCCGGTCATAAAATGATAGGTTGTAAACATCCCCGCATAAATCGTTGCTTTAGCAGTATCTATCTGTTGGACAGGAATCATATCATCGGCATATCCCCATCCAAAATAACCACTTATCCACAGGTCTTGCACCTCTTTCCACGCTTTCGGGCGATTTTCCTTATATTTAAAAACAGGCAATTTTCCAGCTACTTTATCCTTATCATCTCCGGCAACAAGCACCTCTCCAATTAATACCGTAGAATCATTGGGCCACCTCGAAAGATTGGTCAATTTACCATCAATAATCAATTCGGACCAGGCAGGAAGCGATTTACGTCCAAAGCCTGAAGGACGAATGGGCGCTATATGTATTCCCAGTTTTTTACAATCAATCTCCAGAACCTTATCTCTGTATTCTTCCTGAATGCGTGAAAGAACTGTGGGGTCTGACACCCGTTTAGCCTGATTATGGGCAATCACTCTATCTCCTGTAACAAAGACTTTGGCTCCTTTTTTATTTTTTATCGTTAATGAACTCCACTTCCCTTTAGACACTGCGATGGTTCTGTCGGTTCGGTACACTCCTCCGGATAATTCAAGCACAACATCACCTTCTAGATAAGAAGCCTTTTTCAAAGCATTTTCGACGGAACGGTTCCCGGGTTTAACCGGTAGAGTTGTCTGCGCCTGACAAACAACCGCGGCTCCAACAAGTAAAATCAATAAGGAATACTTCATAGGATCTCAGATTCAGTTCAATTAATTTAAGTTTACTAAACGGCAAGATTAAAACCAAAGAAGACTTTAACAAAAGTCTCACAACTATATTCTTGCATCTGCAAAGATCGAAAAAAAAGAGAGCCCGGCAAATAGCTTCATACTGTTTCCTGCAATTCTTGTTCCTGTTTTTCAAAGTATTATCATGGCTTTACTCCTTTGGAAATTAACAATTGGTCCGCATTGATTTGTGATAATTCGATTGCTGTATAAATTAAGTTGAATAAACACTTTAAATTACTATTTTTGCTTTCAGTCTAATAAATATTAACAAAATGAAAAGAATAGTCTTGTTTTCATTTTTCTTGTGTTTCATCAGAATTTTATCGTCTCAAACCATCATTTATGTAAGCGTAAATGGATATGACTCGGCTCCCGGAACTAAAGAACAGCCGGTAGGCTCGTTAACCTCCGCGTTGGAGTGTATACGTAAAATGCCAGGTAATGAACCTGTTACTGTTCGTATTGCGTCCGGCACATATTACATGGATCAACCTCTTCGACTCACAGAAAAGGACAGCCGGCCTATCTTCTTTGAAGGTGATAGTTTGTACAAACCTGTTTTTAGAGGTGCGATAGCTGTATCCGGATGGAAAATAAATTCTCAGGGATGGTGGACTTGCCACTTGCCGGAAGTTGAACGTTTCGGATTATATTTCGAACAGTTTTTTGTAAACGGAGTACGTGCAACTCGCGCCCGCACTCCCGATAAAGAATGGTTTATGATCAAATCTTCTTCTGAACAGATACATTATCGGGGCACTGCCCGCAGTCCGGAGTATGCCACCCAACGGTTAAACGTAAATCCGGAAGATATCCGATCACTTACTTCCATAAAAGAAGATGAGCTACCCGATCTTACTGCAATTTTTTATCATAAATGGGATAATACAAGAAAACGGATCAACTATTTTAGTGTTGACTCGGGGTCTCTCTTTTTAAGTGGCAAGGGTATGAAGTCGTGGAATCCTTTGGAAACCGGGACCCGATATATTCTTGAGAATTATAAAGGCGCACTCTCGATGCCGGGAGAATGGTTTCTATCACGAAAAGGCGATTTATTCTACATACCCCGCGCAGGAGAAAAACCTGAAACGGCCCAATGTTTCGCGCCGGTGTTGAAGCAGCTAGTAGAAATAACAGGTGCCGTCGGCAATCCTGTAAGAAACAAAACTTTCAGGAATATTTCTTTTCAGCATTCGGCGAATCTTATGCCTTCTGCTGGCGACGATCCGATGCAGGTTGCTGCCGGGATAGATGCGGCCATCCAACTCGACTTTGCCGAAAATATCTTATTTGACAACTGCGAAGTGATGCATACCGGCAATTATGCTGTTTCGTTTGGCAAGGCTTGTCACTCAAGCGAAATGCGCCATTCATACCTTTACGATCTGGGAGCAGGCGGAATTAAAATAGGTGAACCTTTTTTGCGAGACGATCAATTACCAGTTACCAGTGAAATTAAAATCGATAACAATATTATCCATCATACCGGTCAGGTTTTTCCCTGCGGCGGCGGAGTTGTAGTCTTTAATGCATCAAATAATAAGATAACACATAATGAAATATCAGACCTTCGTTATACAGGTATTTCGCTAGGTTGGATGTGGGGATATGCCGACTCGGGTCTGATAACTACCTATATGGGTAACCAAGGGGCTCTTGAATATAAAAGTGGACATATAGTAAGTCCGGCTATTAATAACGAAGTGGCATACAATCACATCCACCATATAGGCTGGGGCGAGCTATCCGACATGGGAGCCATTTATACCTTAGGCGAATCTCCCGGAACCCATATTCACAACAATACGATTCACGATGTTTATTCGTACGACTACGGAGGGTGGGGTTTGTACACTGATGAAGGAAGCTCCCATATTTTGATAGAAAACAACTTGGTTTATGGCTGTAAGAGTGGCGGTTTCCATCAGCACTACGGTAAGGAAAACATCATCCGAAACAATATATTTGCGTTCGGACACTATTATCAGTTGCAGTTTACAAGAGTAGAACCACATCTTTCGTTTAGTTTCGAGCGTAATATCGTTCTGATGGATTGCGGGGTACTGCTTTCCGGACCTTGGGATAAAGCCACTATCAAAATGGACAGAAACTGCTATTGGAGTTTACCTAAGGAAAATCTATCTTTTCTGGGAACTCCTTTTAAGGTATGGAAAAAGAATAAAGACAAACATTCTATTGTAGCTGATCCGCTGTTTAAAAATCCCTATGCGCTGGATTTCGAATTTAAGAGTAACCAAACAATCCGGAAAATAGGCTTTGTCCCTTTCGACCCTAAACAAGCCGGCGTATATGGTACTTCCGAATGGAAAACTAAAGCCCTCTTACCCCAAGAAATGCTAGACGAGTTCCAACAAATCATACTTAAAAGGGAAAAGCAATGTAGTGGAATTTACAAATAACCTGTAATCAATTATTTTATAGAGCCATATACTATTGAGCATGATTCAAATTACAAGAAAAGGGAGGTAGCCAAAGCTCCTCCCTTTTCAATAATTTATTATTATATATCAATAACCAGGGTTTTGGGTCATTTGGGGGTTACGATCTAATTCGGCTTGGGGTATTGGTAATAAATAATTACGTGTTTGTTGAAAAATTCTATCTTCCAATTTTATGTAAGTGTTTTTCCATGTCACCTTGCCTGTTGCAGGATCTACCGAACCATCCCTGCTCCCATACAATGGTCCGTTAAGAACCTGACTACCCATATTCCAACGTTTTATATCGAAATATCGCAAGCCTTCAAAAGCTAATTCGGCACGTCTCTCATAGCGGACAAGATCTTCTGTAAGAGTACTAGCAGGTTCAATTCCTGCACGATTACGGATCCTGTTAATGTATTGCAATGCAAGATCTGTATCTTTACCTGTCTTAACTGCACATTCTGCAAAAGTGATATACATTTCTGCCAAACGAATTACCATAATGTTTCCATCATAATTATTCATATTCTCAACAGACATTGGTTTAATATACTTTTTAACCAACAATCCGGTGCGAGAAGCTGCAGCCTCTTCATGAAAATCAAGGTTTTTAACACCGTTAATAAATTTATCAAGTGAATTATAATATCTGCCATTATAAAATTCGCCGGGACAAAGAACTGTCATATTCATACGAGGGTCGCGGTTTTTAAACGGATTGTTATCGTCATAACCTGATCCGGCTTCGTTTATAGACTTTCCATTCGCCATTTGATACGATTCAATAAGTTTCCATGAAGCACCTAAGGCAGACCATCCGCCTTCTACCGCTGGTAGATTTAGTTGTGGCAGCATGCTATTATATTCATCCTTAATATATTGAATATTTAGAATCGCTTCTTTGTTGGTCGATTCGCTTTCTGGCCAGAACATCTCCTCATAAGTCGGAAACAGTTCAAAACAAGACATATCGATTACTTTTTTTGCCGAAACCATTGCTTCAGCATATTTTCCCTGATAAAGTTCAAGCCTCGCCTTTAAAGCATATGCTGCACCTTGGGTTATATGTCCTCGAGAATCTATTGTATTTTGCACTGGCAACTTTGGTGCGATTTCAGTAAGTTCTTTTATTATAAAAGCTTCTACCTCTGCTTTCGGAGTTCTAGCTAAGGCCGAAGACTGAGGATCTGCAATCACTTCTGTTACTAGAGGAACGTCACCATAAAACATTACCTTATTGAAATAATCATAAGCCCTTAAGAATCGTACTTCTGCTTTGTATTTCTCTTTCCGGGATTCATCCATAACAATATTACCAACTTTTTCGAGAAAGTTGTTATACTTACGTATTCTGTAATATGGGAACCACTTCCCGGCATCTCCATCGTACCAGGCACCCCAACCGGAAGTCGGTAATATCTGTCCATTTCCTATTGGTTGTATACTATAATTGAACTGATCATAACCATTGTCTGCAGCTGCATCCAGAAAAACAATATTGGTATAATTTTCCCATCCTCTATAACACCCGGCCAATGCCAGGTCAGCATCTTTATCAGTTTTCCAAAATGTTTCATCAGATAATTTATCAGTAGGAGCTACATCCAGAAAGCTGTCTCCACAAGACATCAATCCAAAATAAAGAAGTGTTACTGCAAAAATATTTTTTTTCATATTTACTTAGTATTAAAATGTAATATCTAAACCAATTGTATAAAATGCAACCTGAGGATAGGATGAACCGGCACCTCCGCTTGATACTTCAGGATCAAAGTCTTTCGGAAATGAAGTAAACGTCAGCAAATTCTGACCGCTAACATATACTCGTGCTTTACTTAAATGTATTCCATTAAGGAAATTCTGTGGTAAATTATATCCTATCTGAAGGTTTTTTAAACGCAGATAGCTAGAATTCATGGCAAGGAAGGAACTCATTACGCGGTTATGAGACTGAGAAATTAATACACGCGGATAATGTCCCTGTTTTACAACCACGCCATTTTCAACGATTGTACGATCAAGGTGTTTTCTTTGTGCATTTGCTCCATCAATAAATCCCCACATAGACTCGCGGTCTACCATACGGTATACATCCGCAGCCCCCTGAAAAAATGCATTCAAATCAAATCCCCTATATTTCAAGTCAAGATTAAAACCATATGTAATATTTGGAATTGTATTGCCGAGAACAACCCGGTCATTAGCATCAATTTTTCCATCATTGTTCTGATCTTTAAATTTAAGGTCTCCTGCTTTACTAAATGGAGAATGTACTGCACTTGTTTTAACTTCATCATCCGACTGAAAAATACCAATACATTCATACCCATAGAAAGAATCCCATGCTTCACCTTCCATTCTAATGGTACTACCTTTAGATGGATTCAAATATTTTTCAACTTTATTATTATTAAAGGCTGTATACCCACTAATCCCATATTCAAACTTCCCAAAAGATTTTCTGTGTCCCAGTTGTACTTCAAGCCCTCGGTTTCTCATTGCTCCAGCATTTGATACCGGGGCATCTAATCCATAAATAAAAGAAACAGGTACACTCGTAAGGATATTATCGGTATAACGATCATAATAGTCTATTCCAAAAGTCAACAGCCCATTTTTTATATCACCGTCTAATCCAAAATCGAGTTCGGTTGTAGTCTCCCAAGTAATATTAGCATTATTTGCCTTTGTTTGGGCAGCACCATCAGCTACCGTATTTCCAAAGTTATATTTTTCACCTAAAGTAATTAAAGCAATATATTGATAATCGTCAGTACGGTGATTACCTAGTTTACCCCATGATGCCCTAAGTTTTAGGTTTGATAACCAATCATTTTTAATGAAATCTTCTTCAGAAATTCTCCATCCTGCAGAGAAAGAAGGAAAAGTACCCCATCGATTCCCTTTGTTAAATTTGGAGGATCCGTCGCTTCGAACATTAGCCTCCAAAAGATATTTACCATCGTAATCGTAATTAACTCGTCCGAAGTAAGAGCCGATACGGGCTTCAAGTGCACTACCAGAGTTACTCCATCCGTTTGTTGAACCGGCGTCTAGTCCGGTAAGTTCATTGCTGGGAAAATTCTTACGATAAGCTTTTGTCAGATTCATTGTATAAGACTCTCTGGCAACACCCACCATTGCTTTTAGAGAATGCTTACCGATTGATTTCTCATAATTAAGCAATCCTTGCAATGTGGTTGTCATTTTGCGTTCCAGATAGTCTTCCACAAAATTAGGTCCCTGCATCGAACCATCTCCATATGTAATTTCCTTTACATGCGTTTTTCCATCATCAAAACTATAATCAACACCGGCAATTCCCTTTAAAGTAAGTCCCTGCATTAGCTTGAGTTCACCAAAGACACTTCCTAGAACGTGTGAATATTTTGAAGTTGCTTTTCCTCCTGCTTCAATCCAGGCAATTGGGTTACCGTCAATATGCCGACCATAAGTACCATTTGTATATTTATTTACAAAACTATTGGGAATACGATTTGCCTGACGGAATATCTGGTTCAACCCTCCGGAGAATGGATTGGTAGGAGAAACAATATCCCGGCGAGACATACTAGTATTCATTCCAAATTTCAACCAGTCGGTCACCTTACTGTCCAAGTTGAAACGAACATTATATCGATTATGATCTGTATTTTTCACAAGACCAGCCTGATTATAGTAAGCAAGAGAAGCACTGTAACGGGCGGCTTCAGTACCTCCAGATAAACTCACGCTATGATTGTGTGTTAACCCAGAGCCCTGCAACAATAAATCCAACCAATCTGTATTAGCATAATTATCCGGATCAGAACCATTACGGAATTTTTCGATATCTTCGGCACTGTAGACTGGAGCAATTCCTTCATTTATTTTACCTTCGTTCAGTAATTCTGCATATTCCGCTGAAGATAGATGCTGGAGTGTGCGGACAGCTTTTTGTACCCCCACATACCCATTATATGTTACTGTTGGCTTTCCATCTTTTCCTCGTTTTGTAGTAATAAGAATAACGCCGTTAGCAGCTCTTGTTCCATAGATTGAAGCCGCTGCTGCATCCTTTAAAACGCTTACATTTTCAATATCATTGGGATTAATATCATCCATAGCAGACTCTAATCCATCAACAAGCACCATTGGATTTGAATTATTCATTGTCCCGATACCACGTATACGAATTGATGTACCTTCTCTACCTGGTTGTCCGGATGTTTGTGTAATTGAAACTCCAGGAAGTTTGCCTTGTAACATATTGGCAACACTTGTTGCAGGGATACCGCTCAGTTCATTTCCAGAAACTGCACTTACAGAGCCGGTAAGATTAACTTTCTTTTGTGTCCCAAAACCTACAACTACAATTTCGTCAAGTTTTTTCGCATCTTCAATCAATTGAATATCAAATGTTTTATTATTTCCTACGATAACATCTTTAGAAATATAACCTATAAAAGATATTTGCAAGGTAACTCCTTCCGGAACACTTAGAACAAACTTTCCATCTATATCTGTGATGGTTCCAGTAGTAGTTCCTTTTATAGAAACATTTGCCCCAACAACTGGCTCTCCGTTAGCATCCTTAACAACTCCAGTAATTTCTTTCTTTTGCTGTACATCGGATAACTCCGTCTTGAATGAAGTTTTTTCATTTTGAATAATTCCTGCAGCTGATGCATTATTCACTAAAAGAGATAGCGAAAGAGCAAAGCAAGCAGAAAATACACATTTCTCTTTGGTGTAAGATTTTCTGTTCAGTCTTTTCATAAATTAATTAATAAAATGTTAATAGTATCTCGTTCAAAACTCTTGTATGAAATTCACAAAGTTTGATGAACTTCGGATTCACGACAATGCAAAGGTGAGAGATAAATACATCTTAACATCAATGATCTAATGCGATTAAATTATTCATTTCGGAACCAATCAGACCGTTTATTAATAAAAAAGGAATTCCATCTTCTGCTTACTGATAATTAGCAAAGTACCTTCCAGATTATTCAAAATTCTCCCATAAAAATTACACAAATAGTAATTATAAAATTATATTCACAAGATAGAAGATATTTAAGTAAAGAATAGATGTTAAAATATTAGATTGTTAAACCATTATGAACATATTATTTACCCAATTGAAACATATAAGTAATAGTTGCGAAGAATATTCCCGAAACAGATTTAATCTACAAGATTATAAAATGAAAGTGTCTGATTTAAATAACTTTTCGAAGGAAATACTTAATTCTTATTTTATCTTTCTACAATTCAAGAATAAATGTGCATGTTTAATTTATTTGTTTTAAATTTGCTTTTATCTTAGTAATTGATTATAGCGGTTAGATTTACAATCTATTTCCCCACGCTTTATATTTAAATGCTGAATGAAGGGGATAATGAAGCAATAAAATGTAATAATTATGAGAAAATTCTTTTTTATCGTTTTTTCATTGGCCCTTGCATTTTCAGGATTCGCTCAGAAAAATGTTATTGAGGTTGAGAAACCAACTTCTTTAGAACAAAGCGAGCGAAATATTAAAAGGAAAGTCGCAATTGGTCGTTTTTCTAATGAAACGCAATACGCAAAGGGGATCTTTTATGATAAAGAAAATGACCCAATGGGTAAGCAGGCCTTAGATATCCTTTCCTCCAAATTAGCAGCTTCCGGTAAATTCATTCTTTTAGAAAGAGGCGATTTAGACAAAGTACTTGAAGAGGTAAATAATGGTAGCACATCATTCCAAAAAGTAGGAGCCGATTACCTTATTGTTGGATCAATTACTGAATATGGAAGGAAAAATATTGGGGATGTAAAAGTCTTTTCTTCTTCTAAAACCCAAGTAGTTGAAGCTGCTGTAAGCATTCGTTTAGTTGATGTTTCAACCGGACTTATTATCTACTCTGACGAATCAAAAGGCAGTGCCGAATTAACGACTAAAACCACTTTAGGAATAGGAGGAAGAGCCGACTACGATGCAACTTTAAGTGATAAAGCTATATCTGTAGCAATCTCACAATTAGTGGATAATATAATTAATAAATGTACAGACAAACCTTGGAGATCCTATTTCCTAGCGTTTGATGAAGAAGCTATAATCTCTGGAGGAGCCACTCAAGGATTAGCTCAAGGAGATTTATTTATTGTAAAGAAAAAAGGAAAAATTGTTACTAATCCCCAAACTGGTATAAAGTTTGAATTACCAGGAAAAGAAGTTGCCAAGGTAAGCATTGAAATGACTGGAGGTGATACACCTGAAACAGAATTTTCAATTGTTAATTTTAAGGAAGGATCTATTGATAAGAATAATTTAGCAGACTACTATATTGAGGAGATTAAACAATGAAAAATATTATAATTTTCACCTTTTTATTGATTGGACTATGCAGCTGTAAAGTGGGAAATGTTAGTCAAACTTCGGGAATGCAAGATCAAGGATTTCTCCTTTTTGTTTCAAATTCCAGCTATGATAAAGTGAACGTCCAAGTGGATAATACAACCCAATTTGAAGCCGAAGTTGTTAAAACCAAGAAAAGTAATTTTAAAGGAAACAGATATGCCATCTCTACAGGGAAAAGGCATGTAATTGTATCTTATAAAGATAATGTCGTTTACAATCAAACCATATTTGTATCTACTCAGGAAACAAAAAAAATATCACTCCCATGAAAAAACTTTTAGGATTATTTTTGACAATTCTTCTCCTTACTTCATGCACAACCACAACATCACTTTACTCATGGGGTAATTATGAAGATGCATCATATAATTATTACAAAAAGCAAACTCCTGAAGCTGCAGAAGCACTTCTAAAAAGTTATCAAAATATAATTAACAAGCAGAAAGGATCACGAAAAGTTGTACCTCCCGGAATATATGCTGAATACGGTTTTATGCTCATTCAGACAGGAAAAAGGGATGAAGGAATAATAAATCTTAAAAAGGAAATAGAATTATATCCAGAATCAAAAGTTTTTATTGAACGTATTATTAATCAGGCAGAAAAATGAAAAATATAATATCTATTATACTATTCTTTAGTGTACTGGCTGTAACATCATGTGCACCAAGCTTAAAGATGACCAGGGGGGAAAACTATCCCAATATGTACAAAGAAAAACCGACCAGCATAGTAATTATGCCCCCTATCAACAGAACAGATAATGTAGAAGCAAAGGAATACTTTTACACTTCTCTGGCATTACCTATTGCAGAGAAAGGATATTATGTTGTTTCTCCTTTTTTAGCAATGGAGATGTTCAAAGCAGAAAGTGCATACGACAGTGAATTATACATTGATGGTAATATGTCTATATTTAAAAATGTACTTGGAGCTGATGCCGCTCTTTTCACTATAATCAATAAATGGAGTAAATCAACTATTGGCAATACAATCACTGTACAAGTAGAGTATATACTTAAGTCTACTTCTTCAAATGAAATAATATTTACCAGGAAAGGAAATTTAACAGTAGATACAAGTCTTGATTCTGGAGGAGCAGGAGGTTTAGGCTTGCTGGTTAATATGGCTGCATCAATGATTAATACAGCACTTACAGATAAGGTTATTGCTGCAAGAAGATGTAATAACTACGTCTTGGATGATATTCCCAGAGGCAAATATTCTCCCCTTTTTGAGAAAGATATGACCACTCCTGCAGGAAATATAGAATTTAATGGAGTAGTAAAACAATGAGAAGTTTTATATTAACAATAAGCTATTAAAAATTCAATCAAAATTTTGACATTATGTATAAAAACCTTGAGCGAGAGTATTATTATCTCTCGCTCAAGAATATTAATATATAATAAATGTAGCTAATATGGCATTATGATCGGTAGGCCAAACATCTTTGGGTACAATATGTTGTGGATCATTCCCTCCATTGTCTCGTTGTCCTTTCAATATAAAGCCCAATGGGCCTACTACTTGTACATCTTTTAATGATATGGCAGGATGTGGATGGTAATAGATAAAGTCAATTCGTTCACGTTCATCCGCATCTGGGCCCCAAGCCAGACGTTTTACATCTACCTCCATATTATTAGACGGATAAGTAAAACCTGGATAAGCCACCGGATCGGGATATTTCTCTCTATAACTATCTATAAATCCTCCTTCGGTGATAAGTACAGAGCAATCCCAATTAATAACCACACCCTGATGATCGCGTATATCCTTTGTATCCTTTTGCCAGTCAAGATGTGATGGCTCATTAAAATCACCCCCAATAAAAATGATGGATTCTTTTGCCTTCTCCTTTTGAACATCCTTTAGTATAGCACGGACTTGATCATCTCGTTGTGAATTTCGATTGTCAGCATGCAAACTATCTATGTCTGTTACTGGCGCTTCCAGTTTTCTCCAATCACTACTTCCATAGCCTCGTGGTAAATAATAAGCACAGTTCAAATAATCAAGATGTGCCGAATAAAGAACCACCTCTTTCCCGTCAATCTTTACGCTGGCTTTGAGTACAGACCCGTGGTCATCACCTAGAGGAAAAACTACTTCTTGCTTTTCTATTTTATATCTTGATATAATCCCCGTGCTGGCACTAACTTCTCCAAAATATGTTTTGCCTTTTATAGCAAGAGCTCTAACTAAGTGTGGAATAAAATCCACTTGTTTATAATTACGTACTTCACTAAAAGTTATAAGATCTGGATTGAGTGAAATAATATTATTAACAATACCTTCAAATCCTCCCGGAACTACGGTTCCTTCTTGCCAGATATTGAATTGTAGTATTTTAAGCTCTTTTTCTGCTGATTTTGCATTAACAGCACCACAAAAAAAGATAATGATAACACTTACAAGAAATTTATTAAAGGTTAAATGCATAACTTTACTTTATTATATTTAGTAGATAGACTATCAACATTGACAGTCTATCTAATTTTCTGTTGATCATTTTTATTTTAACAACCACATTACATCATTTGGAGTGTCGGACCCTCCAAATTGTCTTTGTATTGCAGCTTCTATATTCTCCCGATTTTGTGAATACTCATCACTAGGGTACATCCAACGAAGTGGAATCTGCGTCTTAATTTCATTCATGTTGGTTTTGGGATCAATCGGTATTTGAGGAAAACCAGTACGACGATAGTCGTAATATGAGTTAAATGCCAATTGAACGAATGAACCTAAATATTTCTGAATCATAATTTGCTCCAAACCTTTCTCTGGATTAAAAGCAGCTTTACCTTTCAGATAGTTCTCAACGTAGGATTCATCAATCACAACTTTATGTCTGTATTCATTTGGTGTATGAGCTGCAGTGAATTGCATCGCCGCACGTACACCATTTTCATAGTGCTCTTTGGCAGTATTTGGAGTCTTCCAGCCTCTGAGAGCTGCTTCAGCCAGGATAAATTGAGTTTCAGAATATGAAATAAACTTAATAGGTTCTCCTTGAGCCAACCGGTGATAGCGACGATTCACGGTAGAATGTTTTCCTTGAGTATACTCTTTCTGCAATTCGCCAAACTCTAGTAATGGATTTACTCCACTATAAGCATCAAAAGAATCTTCAGAAAATGCAACAAGTGCCGTTGCTGGTTCTGCATAATAGAACAAACGGTAGTCTCCTAATTCTTTCAACATCTCAACAAAGTAAGAATACATTACCGGATAAGACCAGTAATTCTGTTTTTCGTAATAAAATGGATACCATTGACTGCTCTTTGAAGAATCATAAACGCGTTGGTAATTTTCACTTTCATTTCTTATCAACGACGAAGCAGCTACCTTTTCAAAAGTTGATCTTACGTTAATTGATCCTACCTGAGATTTATTGCTAAGCATATTAAGTACCCTAAGCATCAAACTATTGGTAGCATTCTTCCATAGAGTAACATTACCTCCGAATACTACATCACCATTAAGCTTTGTCGAGTTACCAAACAGGTCGCTTGCTTTTTGCAGATCGTCCAATATGGTATTAAATACATCTTCTTGCGTATCGTAAACCGGAGCAACCAATCCCTCTTCACTCAGTAGTGCTTCAGAGCAAGGAATGTCTCCCATTGACATAGTAGTTTTGTAGAAGATATATCCCCTCATAAAGTGATTCAGGGCTTTAAATGCATTTTTCTCACCTTCTGGTAAACTGGAATTAGCTTCTGCAATAGCTACCATTTTTTTTGCATCTATTAGGTTGGCATACTCATCAAAGTTTCCACGTTCAAATTTATTATACATGTACCATTCCATATGTTCTGTTGATCCAGAAGATTTCATAATCCATGAATCACCAAATAACCATTTACCAGCATCACTTTTCGTTGTATTAAGAATTATGTTGGTAGCAAGAAAATCTGGAGTAACCGTAGTTGGCTTGTCTGGATTCAGATTTATATCGTCGAAATTACCGCACGAAATTAGTAGACAAGCAGAAGCTATAGAGAATATTATTTTTTTCATCATTGCATTTATTATTAGAGTGTTACATTGACATTGAATCCTATATAACGGGCCGTGGGAGAGTTTAAATTTTCTTTACCTCGATCGGGATCAGAATATTTAAATTCTTTGCTCCACATCAGTAAGTTTTGTCCAACAATTCCAATTCGCACATCTTTCATCAAAATCTTTTGCGTAATAGATTTGGGCAATGAGTAGTTTAATGCGACTTCTCTCATTTTTATGAATGTGGCATCTAAAATATTCTGACGAGCATCATGATCCCAAGGATTCTCATTGTAGTTAGTTATATAGCTTTGATATGAAACCGGAACATTATTTGGAGAATAAACACGATTATCTTCTATTACTTTGCCATATGGATCGAATGTAGCAGAACCACTCACAACTTGGGAACCAGTGCCTATATAATTATTTTTTCCGTTTACCACTTCATCATATCGATACCGATTATCGCTATCAGGATGTGCTCCCGAATGCCACATAGCTTGTTCAGTCCATGAATACATCAATCCTCCGATTCGACCGTCAATAGAAATATTCAAATCAAAATTCTTATACGTAAATCTATTAGTAAATCCTAAGATTAATTTCGCGTCTCTATTACCCATAACTGTCTGAAATTTATTTTTCACAGGCAGGCCAGCCTGGTGAATTATATTTCCTTCGTTGTCTCTTGCCCAATCTGTCATAAAATACTTGTCGGTTCTTTCACCTTTTTGAACGCGAGGATCTTTCGAACTGTAAATTGGATCCAATTGATAATAATACCAATGCCAAAATGAAGCATTAACGCTAGTCTCCCATTTGAAGTCATTATTTACGATTGGTTTGCCTCTCAATGTAAATTCCATACCTCTTTGTTGAAGTTGTTCATCTGTATTGGTGATAATCTTTTTTGATCCGGATGCTACAGAAATGTTGGCTTCAATTAATCGGTCGTACCTCAACCGCGTAAAGTAAGTATAATCGAAACCTAAACGATTGTTGAAAAAGCGAAAATCAGTACCTAATTCAAAAGAGCGTTCCGTTTCTGGTTTTACATTTGGATCACGAAGTGTAGTTGGATATGTGGCAGTAGATTGTCCATTCCATACATCGGTATTTACATTATATATGCTATTAATTTCGTAAACATTAAGGTCTTTTTTAGCAATAGTCCAGGAAGCACGTATCTTCCAAAAATCGAGGATATCCTCTATAGGATTGAAGAACGCCGTAGGAAGAATACTTCCTGATGTAGACGGGTAAAAATAAGAGCGTGAATTACTTGGCAAGGTTGACGACCAGTCATTTCGTGCAGTAACATCCAAATATATACCGTTCTTCCATGATAATCCTAATTTTCCATACGCACTATACAAAGCCTTCTCATTGATTGCCTTACTTACATCCGGACGCTCAATTGAAGCGGCAAGGGAATAAAAACCGGGCACAGATAGACCACCCCGAGTATTGGCACTGAAATCCGAAGTTTGGTACCAGTAGGAAGACAAGCCCCCGATTACATTGATTCCCAAATCATGCCATTTAAAGTCTCCGTTTAAAATTAGATCATTATTAAAGCTTGATCCTGATTTCTGACCATATTTATAGTAACCGCGACGTTGTCCACTATCTCCAATTGACTGACGATTTTCATTAATATTATTATAGGAATCGTAACCCGAACGGAACATCACAGAGATATTTTTCTTAACATCATATGTCAACGTTATATTCGTATTGAAAAGATCTTTGTTTTGTTTATTGATACGTTCATTCATTATGTAGTATGGATTATCGTACCAAGCTTCAAATGGCCAATTTTGCTTTTGATTTTCAACTTTCCAATAGTCTCTAAAATCTCTAATATCGTACTCAGTACCACCCCAAATTAACATATTATAGAAAATATTTCCTCCACCATAGTCTGTTTTTGGCATGTTGGGGGCCATTTCTTTCTTATATGACAGATTAGCGTCAAGTTTGAATTTATTGTAATTTATGCTACCTCCTCCATTTAAGATATATTTATCCAGACTAGCATTTGGATATTGTGCATTTTGGTGTACTTGCGTAGCTGAAACACGGAAGCCTCCTAGCTTTCCAGATTGAGAGATATTGACGTTGGTATTTGTAACCAAGCTGGGACGGATAAAATTCTTAATATTATTCTTTCCTTTTGAAATAAGTGGCATCATTTCCACTTCCATTGTCGCAGGGTTGTATTGTTTTACTTCGTGTCCATCCATATAATCTCCCCAAACATATCCGCTATTGTACTCAAGTGTCCCGTAGTTTCCGGTACTATATGAAGCTTGCGCCTCCGGCATATTAAGATAACCTGCACTAAACATTGTATTATTAGAAATATTTACTGTCAGCACTCCTTCTGCACCACTTTTTTTAGAAGTAATCATTATCGCTCCCGCCCGTCCTCGTACTCCGTATAGAGCAGAAGCTGTAGCACCTTTCAGTACATCAATACTCTCAATATCGTCTGCAGAAATATCACTCAATGTCATATTTCCATACGCAACTCCATCAATAACAATCAAAGGGCTTTCACCTCTAAGTTTAAGTTCAGGAACTTCGGATATTTCAGAACTATTGTTGATTGCCAAACCTGCTATTTTACCAGTCATACTACTTGCCAGGTTCACGCCTTTTACGACAGAAAGCTCTTCATTACCAATCTTTTGCACTGAATAACCTAAAGATTTCTCCTCTCGTTTAATTCCTAGAGCAGTCACAACTACTTCGGAGAGAATCTCAGTGTCTTCCAATAATTCAATTTTAAATATGGTACGAGTATCGACAATAAATTCTTTTGAGCGATAGCCGATGTAAGACACAACCACAGTAGCATTTTGAGGTACTTCTATCGCAAAATCGCCATCAACACCTGTTATGGTTCCCACAGTTGTACCCTTAACTACAATATTTGCACCAATAATAGGCTCATTTTTTGAGTCTGTAACGACCCCCTTTATTCTTTTATTCTGTTGTTGAACATCCGAATTTGAGGCATTCTCTTTAGCATAAAGAACAATATGGCTGCCTGTAATAGAATACTCAATATTAGAGTTTTTCAATAAAGTATTTAATACATCGCTAACAGGGCTATTATCAGCTTTAAGTGAAACCTTACTGTTTGCATTTACCTGATTATTGTAAACAAAAAGATAATCGGTTTGCTTTTCTATTTCATTCAAAACTTCATCTAACCTAACATCGTGTTTGTTAATGCTTACTCTTGCATTCTGGGAATGTGTATTTTCTGCAAATGAGCAAAATACACACACAAAAAGAAGAAATGTGGTAATTCGCATAATTCTTAAGATTTGTTTAAATCGTGTTTTTTTGAGAAAATAAAGATTTGGAAAAGTATTATTTTTCATACTTTTGTATAGATTATAGATTAATACAAGTTTAAAAATTGTGTTGATTTAGTGCCGATAAGTGTTGGTCCACTTGTCGGCATCTGCTTTATATATATTTAGTTTTTTGTCATAAGCTAATAATTTTTTTAGTTAATATATATTAGTTGGTTCTCGTCGTCTCTTTCGTAAGTAAAACTTGAATCCTTGTTAAGTATTTGAAGCGCATAGTCTATTCCATCTGTTTGTCGAAATTTCCCTGTATATAAATAGTTGCACTTATCTTTATTCCGAACAACAATTTTTACCCCATAATACTTTTCGAATATATGCATAACTTCAGAAAGAGATTTATCTTTAAAACAGATCAGTCCTTCTTTCCAACGATAGAGATTGTAATCTAAAATTGGTGTCACCAATATTTGTCCATCATTTAAAGTGGCTTTATTATCAGGCGTTAACAAAACCTTCTGTTGGGGATCTTTAATAGACGTTACACTTACACTACCTTCCATTAACGAGGTTTCAAATGTTTCACTGTCAGAATATGATTCAATATTGAACTTGGTGCCAAAAACCTCAACATTATATTTATTTGTTTGTACTATAAAAGGCTTTTGTTTGTCTTTGGCTACATCAAAATACGCTTCACCATCTAAGAAAATGTTTCTTGATTTTGTATTGAAAGAAACAGGATATTTTATTGTGGTACGAGCATTAAGCCATACATTAGTTCCATCAGGTAGTTTGATATTTATACGTTGTCCGGCAGGAACTGAGATCGTCTGCATAGACAATTGATCGTTTGATTGATTGTTAAAACGAAATAATGTTCCAAATGCAAGTGTAATCACCACAATGGCCGCAATCTTTATTATCTCCTTAATTATGGGGCGGAAGTTAATACTTTTCTTAGTTATGAGTTGAGATGACATATTCTCCCCACTCAACAAAACCATTGCATCAAATAATTTACGTTCGTGGAAAAATTCATGGACATTCTCCTGAGAACTTTCAATCCATTCCTTTACTCTGACCTCTTCTTCATAAGAAGCAGCTCCTTCAAAAAACTTATATAGTATCTCTTTTTCCATAAATGTGTATTTCGGCTGAATAATTCTCTCTTTGAATTATAAAGCAGATGAAGTAAACATATCCCTAGTAAAAAAGTGAATATTATTTTATGACCAATAAAATAGATAAAGAAATACAGGCATATAATCTTTTAAATTGGATCTTAAGACGCTAAGAGCCTTTGAAATATGAAATTCAACACCTTTAGTTGTAATGTTAAGTTCATTCGCAATTTCTTTATGGCTCTTATTTTCATAACGGCTCATTATAAATATCTTACGAGTTTGTTCTGGAAGTGTAAGAAGAGTTTCTTTTACGATACATTCGGCTTCGGCTGTAAAAAGTTCAGTAGGTTCGCAAGCTTTAAGCGAAGATATGCGTGTAGATAATTCCCACTCGGCATGTGCTTTAAGCTTTTCTTCAATTTCTTCTTTCAACCGAATATGTTGGAGATAATTTAGACATTTGTGCTTGATAATTGTAAGTATATAAGCAGGAACATTAGAGTCTGGAGCTAGAGTTTTCCGATTTTCCCAATAATACATAAGAGCCTCAACAACAAAATCTTCAGCAATAACTGTGTCACGGACATATGTATTCGCAAATCGAATGAATCTTCCTTGATAGTCTGTAAACAGCTGATTAAATGCTTTTATGTCTGTCATTATTTATTCGCAGATTTCAGGTTTTATGTTTTTTAACAAAACCTAATTAAACATCAAATATATAAATTTACATTTACAAATAGTAAAATAATACTATTTCTTTATTAGTTTCCACTTATCCTTATATCTATAAAGGATTTCATTTTAGGAATTAGCTACGTTCAAGGCATAGGTTAGTTATTTTCATTCCATAGCTTCTCGTCTTCCAATTGTGTATATTGGATCCGCAAGGATATTTCACGATAGATTGGACCGATAAAATCTACCAGGTTGTCAGCTATTAGAACACATCATCCGAAATGATGACAACAGCATACGTAAAAACAATCTCGATAAACTTTTCTATATAGACGAATCCGGACAATAGGCTTCTGACAGGAAACAGGTTTGGCTGTAATTACTATCTAATAATACAATTAAATACTTAAGAATTTAGGAAAATCATTTGATATCCTATACCCCTGAGCGGTTCTATTTTGATGACAGCTATTTGTTTCAAATGTGTTCGTAAATGTCGAATCGCATTAGCTACAGCATCGCGATCCGTTTTAGATAATCCATTTTTTATCGATCGGGACAATACGTCTATACATATATTTTCATAAGTCAATTTCTGTTGTTCAACTTGGATGAAAGAACAAAATAGTCTTAATGAATTCTCTGTCAAACGGATATTCGTGTGATTTTTATAGCATAAATCACCATGTTCTTCATTAAAAAACAAATCTTTTGATAATTCCACCCACTTGATTCTTTTATCCTGGATTAATGGCTCAGGAATTGGTAAGCGTTTTTCCTTTTCCTGCAATTCCTGTTGCTGTTGTTGCAGCTTTTCTTGTTGCCTTTGAAGTTCCAATCTCTGTTCCTCTTGTTGTTGATTTAATACTAGCCGTTCTTGCTCTTTTTGCTTCAAATGCAATTCTTGGTGTGCAACCCTCTGCATCTTTCGATACCAGAAACAGTAACCACCAGGAACCGAGCCTAACAATAAAAGCCATCCCCCCACAATAATCCACATTAGCGGACTATGTCGCCAAACTGTTCCTAAAGGGAATTGTATATAGGCTTGTAACATGATATTTCTATCGGAATTCTCATCAATCCGATAGATAAATTGTTTTAAAGTAATCGCCTCTTCATAGAAAATACTGTCGGAGGACGTATTAATAACATGACCATTCCACTTACAACGAATAGCTGTATTTGCCTCAATTTTACGTTCTAAAAGTGTAGTACGAAAGAGACTGTCCAACAAAGTACGGGTTGAATCACGGTAAAATAAAAAATCCTGATCACACCATTCACTTTTCTCAGCACCCGATATTGCATTAGGAGATTTTTTGGGATTATAGCTCCCGAACACTCTCCCAATCTGTAACGTTTTTTCTCGCTGCAACACATCTGTAAACACAAGAGAAGACTCTGAACACAACTTATTTAGCTGTATATGAAAAGTACTCCACAGCCACCAGCCGAATAAGAAGGTCAGCCCCATACAACATAATATCATCAAAATCTTTTGTTTCATATCCATTTCATCTCATCTTTCCATTGATTCCAGATTAAGTTCTCTGATAATTCGCTGACAGTCATGCTGTGGTTCAGAAAGTTACCTCAATTAATCCTTGACCGTTCATTTAATTGTTGTTTAAGTTTATTATATATATACTTTTGCATTAATCATACTTGCTACTGAAGTAATCTTGGCTTTTTAATAATTGATAAAAAGGAAGCGTTTTTGTAATTGCAAAACAACAAATAACAACGCCCCATATGTATAAAGGACTTAACAAAGATACTATTGCAAATGAGATAATCCCTCATTTATCAGCAGCTTTATCTTATTTTAATTTAATAGTAATATGAGAAATATCTTTATCTTGCTTTTTACACTATGCTTTGTCATGTGCGCCCCCAGACAATCAGATAACACTATCTCTGTTGACTTAGATCACCCAGAGAAAGCTTCTTTATTCGACTATTTTCGTTCCATAGAACTTATTCCGTTGGAAACATCATCTGATGCTCTTGTCCAAGCACTTACCAAAGTGGTTGAACATAAAGATAAGTATTATGCATTGGATAAGCCCCAATGTCTCATTTTTGTGTTTGATAAGGCCGGTAAATTCCTATATAAAATAGGAACAAAGGGACAAGGAGCTGGAGAATATGCGTTTATTTCCGATTTTAATATTAATCCTTTTTCCGGCAATCTGGAAATATTGGAACCCTATGGACGAATACATGTCTATAGTGTATTAGGTGATTATATTGAAACCAAACGAATTTCTTATCCTGAATTTAAGGTGGCTCACTCGCTTGCTGCTTTAGATAATGATATTTATGTATCTCATTCGCTGTTTGAACCTAAAAAAATTGCTTATTTCGATTTGAATAAACAAAAATTATTACATGAAGAATTTGAAGAAGACATGGCTATCGGCAGTTATTCACAAATACCCTATCAATATAAAGATGAATGGTTCTTTTACCGACCATTCCATCCTATTGTTTATAAAATAGGAAAAAAGCAGTTAGAAGCCTCTTTTAAATTTGATTTTGGGAAATACACCAAAGATGGTAGGACTGCTGTTCTCTCGCAAGAGGCTAAAATGAATTTTACTAAGAATAAAGAAGAAATGTATGCTCAATTTTCGTACATGATACAGGCCGTTAGACATAACGACAAATATATATTCGCATCTGTTTTGTGGAAAGATAACGACCATAGGGCAAATATCATATATGACAAATCCACCGGCAACTCCAAATATATCATAGAATTTGATGAAAAAGTATGGTTTAACTCGTATCGTGGGGAAGAAATCATCGTTAAAGACGAATATGCCATGATGCCTATCCAATGGGTTGATTTGAAAAAACGTGTGACCAAGGAGATGCTGAACGACAAGCAACAAATTATTTTGGAAAAACTGTTGCAGGCGAATATGGAACAAAATCCGATACTGATTAAATATTGGTTCAAATGAAAGGGAAATCAACACTATAATTTTTATGTGTGTTGCGGCCTGTTTTTTTACTGTTTAATATCGGTTTATTTTTTTTGAATCTCAACTTACCATTGATTCGGATTAAGGTCGATGACAATTTGATGACATTTCTCTGACAATTTGCTGACATACATACTGTAGTTCAGGAAGTTACCAAAACTCATTCTTAACTGATTTTTTAACTGTTGTTTAAGTTTATTTTATCTATATTTTTGCATTAACCATACTTGATCCTATTAATTAAGCAACTCACAAAAAATTGTTTTAAAAGCAGTATGCTACATTTATTTTACAACAATTTCTAAAAAAATCAACAATATGAATAAGCTGTTTTTTAGTATTTCAATTTTATGTATCTGTTTGACATCTTGTAACCAATCAAACAACAAACAAAAATGAAACTATTTAACCGACTTGCGTTTATCACCTTAGTATCAGTTTTATATGGATGCACCAATACCAATCAGAAAGACAATTTCGGTAATGGTGTTATAACTGTCGACTTTAAAGATCCACAAAACATTAAATCTTCTGATATTATTACAAAACATACATATATTAAACTGGAAACTTCAGATAGTTCTTTATTTGGAAGTGTAAATCAAATAGAGATTTTAAATGATCGAATTTATATTTTAGATAAAAACAAAACAAATTCAATTTTCATTTTCTCAATACAAGGAGAGTTTATAAAAAAATTAGGAGCAAATGGGAATGGCCCGGGAGAGTTTATAGCTCCACAATCATTCAAAATTGATCCAAAAGGATATATATATGTTTTAGACCGAGTACTAAACAGATTGTTACAATATCAGTTGAGCGACCTAAGCTTTATAGAAGAAATAATATTGCCATTTCCATCACCTCTTTCATTTTCAATCATTAACAGCGATGATTTATTCATTTATTATTATCCTATAAGAAAGAATAGTGATCTAGATAAAAAACAAGTAGTAATAGCAGATAAAACAGGAAGAATTATTAAAGCGTTATATGAAGGATCTTCCTCTGGTAAAATTCTTCATGGGAATCCTACTAATATATATACATATAAAAAAGAAACTAGAGTATATCCATACTTTACAAACAAAATCTATAAAATAGAGAATGACTCTATGACTAATTGTTATAATCTTTTTTGGGGAAAGTATACAATGCCTGATGAGCGATTATTTGACAAGCATGAAAACTCAGGAGATATAATGAATGAAATTTCCACTGGAGAAAAAGATTGGATTCGATTATTATATGTTTATGAGACAGACGACATTCTTCTAGTAAAATATTACATTAAAAAAGATTTTTATCTATCGTATTGGAATAAACATACCAAAAAGATTGTCAATACTAAAGCAAAAAGTATTATTGATGATTTAGGCTTGGGAGGTACATTCCCACTTCCTATAGGAATTCATAAAAAACAGATGATTGGCATTATTAATCCATTTGAGGTAGATATTAAACAAGTAAAAGATAAAGATTTATTATCACTATTAGAAAATATGACTGAAGAAAGCAATCCTTTAATTATTATTTACAGTTTAAAATAGCAAGAAATTTAACACCATGAGCAACAAACACCAAGGTTGATTATCCCCCATAAGAGATTAATTATTAACCAATTTCACAAAGTAAAAAAAATGATAAACTCATATTAATTACTTTATTAGATCAACATAATACACGTAAAATGAAACATATATATTATTTTATTATATCATTTATATTACTCTCTACATCATGTTCTAAGAGAGAAAAGGATTTTCCAGGCTCTATATTCTCTACTACTTTAGAGTTATCCCAAAGTGATTTTAATATTGAAGAAAAAGATTTAGCTCAAATAGAAGGAATACATTGTAATGATAGTGTACTTATTGTTTTAGATTTTCATTCAGGAGACAGTTACACTCTTTTTGATATAAATTCAGAAAAAATTATTAGACGTTTTGGAGCAATAGGACAAGGGCCTAATGAAATACCATTAGGAACATATGGATATATTGAAGATAAATATTTTTATCTTTTTTACGACCAAATTGGATACATAGGAAAGTATTCAATAGATTCTTTATGTAATCCAAAAAGCATTTCACATCCTCATAGATTAGCCAAATATCAATTGGAAGATACTCAGTTATCAAGAGCAATATCATTAAATGATTCTATTTTCTTAGGAGCTGGTACTTATAGGTCTAAATTTCAATACACACTTTTCAATAAATACAACAATATTTTAGATTACGGTATAGAAATATACAATTCCAATAGTAAAGATTTCAATAAATACCACAAATTCTTATCAAATCAGGGGAACTTAAAAAAACGCCCTAACAGGAATCAATTTGTATATTCACTGAACTTTTCTTCAAATTTAGATATTGTGGAAATAAACAATAATAAAATACATTTAATTAAATCTCTCCATTTTGCTAATCCAAATTATCAACCAGTAAGCAATGACAACTTAAATCGAGTAATACCATCAAAAGAAAATATTATCGGTTACCTTGATATCTGCGCTACAAAAGAATACATATATGCTTTATATGCAGACAAAAAGAGATTTACAGACAACAAAAGCAATGATTATAATTCAGATACTATATTAGTATTTGATTGGAATGGTAATCCCATCAGAAAGCTCAAGTTAACAAATGAAGCTTACTATATATGTATAAATGAGGATCGTCAAATGCTTTATGCGGCAGTAATAGATGCTACATATGGTTGGTCTATCATATCATACAAATTATAAGTTGGTTATAGAATAAAAAAGATTCCCTATCATTAAATATAATTATATTTAAAAAAATAAAGAATTTAACACCATGAGCAACAAACACCAGGACTGTTTATCCTCCAATACACTTACAGAATACCCGAACGACCGGAAATTAGTTCTAAACTCTGTTGGCACAGTAGATAGCGAACAGCCCGTCAAAGTAAAGATAAAGGGGAATGTACGGGGATGATGGTAATATGACCGACAAACAGAATGACACAGATGCCACTCGAGTATCCGAGCTGAAAAACAGTAGGCAAAGATAGAAAAGAGCCTAAGAAACAACGATTCTAACTAATAGTTTAAATAAAGTTCAGATGAGTTCATTATAAAAATTAATAAAATCACATCTATTATAGATCATGAAAACAAAATATCTTTCCTTATATTCGTTATTATTATTTATTTCATGTAGTCAAAATAATGACATAAAAAATTTATATACCAATGAGAGCACTTCTATTATTAATATACAAGAAGATTTAAAACAAATATCACATTTGGACTCTGTGTTTAATGATGTAACATTTCTTCCTTTAGAGACTAAAGAAGAATGTTTAATTTCTCGTATATCTACATTAAAAATCAGTGATTCACTTATTTTCATCAATGACAACAGGCGAAGATTATTAATCTTTGGAAAGGATGGAAAATTCAAAATTCAAATCGGACAATCGGGAGAAGGTCCTGGAGAATTCTTAGACTTAAAAGATTTTATTATTAATAAAGATAATATAGAAATACTTGATTTCAAAAAAATAGAAACATACAATTTTGAAGGAAAACATTTAAGTACTAAACGCTTCGATCTTTCTGATCCTAAAAAATATTGTAATCCAGATCATTTCAATTATTCACCATTAGGAGGATACTATTTATGGGGAGGGACCTTTGGAGTAAAAGAGTTCGGTGCTGAATATGATCGATATATGATGTATCATGTCAACAATGATTTCAAAATTCAAAAAGGATATTTTCTCATTGAACATGGAGCAGGCTCATCACATAATCGTTTTACTAAATATAATGATAAAATAATTATTGATCCTCATTTTGGCGACTACAATATATATCAAATTGATAATAAAGGAATTGTATCCTCACGCTATTTTCTCAATTTTGGAAAAAATGCATATAGAAAAAAGATCCCTATACCTAAAAAGAATCAAAGAGAAACATATGAAGATCTAAGTAATTATGTATTAAGTTTTAATGATTTTTTCGAAACAGACAAATGGTTACATTTAACATTTCAATATCAAAACACAGTCTTTAGTGCTCTCTATAATAAAGAAAAAGAAAAATGTTTTCTTTTGAGTGCTGCAAATAAAAATCTGAAACCGGATGAGATACGTTATTGGGGAGCATACACTATAACTAAAGATCAACTGGTTATGCCTATTGAAGCTAACTGGCTCAAAATTGAATTTGATCGTTTGTCTCCTCAATACATGAAAAAAATCAACCTTAATCAATATAAAGATATAAAAGAGTCAGATAATCCGGTTCTTGTTTTTTACAAATTAAAATAGAGTGAATCGTCTAAAATAAAAGTCAATAAGTGAACAAAATACACCGAAAACAACTGCCGAAGCCGCGCAAACGGATATCAACTTCGGAACATTCGATAAATCGGTAATAAAAGGAACAGTCTTTGAAGTAAAAAACACAGGGGATAGTCCCCTCCTAATCGTGGGCGTAAATACCACCTGTGGCTGCACAGCTGCCACGTATGACAAATAACCAGCGAAACCCGGAGAGGCCCTTCGGGCGGGAATTAAGATGACACCGAAAGACTTAGGATTCTTCGGTGAAATCATAACGATTAAGTATAGATGTCTGTTGGTATTATAGAGAATATCCTAAATAAAAGAAGCAACCTGGAATTAAATACCAGAAAAGAGTTATCATTTTAAACTATTATTCATGAGAAGCTATTTATATTTACTAATAATTATTTCATTTTGGGGATGTACACAAAATTCCACAATCGAAAAATATCAAAATAAACGTGCCCATATTATTAATATTCATGACAAGGTGAAAGAAATTAAAATAGAAGATGTCTTAATTGGAAATATCGCTGTACCATATTCTTTTGACAAATATTTAATCATATCAGATCACAGATCTTATGATAAACTTATACATGTTTTTGATAAAAAGAACTTTAATCATATAACAAGTTTTGGATATCAAGGAGAAGGACCTTCTGAAATCACAGTATTAGGGCACCTGGAATTTAACGAAAAGAAACGTGAAATATATGTTGCAGACCATGGCAAACATTGTATATTAAGTTACAACCTGGATAGTATTATCACCAATCCCAATTATACCCCGATGGTAAAGTTAAAAATACGAGAAAGAGAATTTCCTGATAGATTTCATTATATTAATGACAGCCTTTCTATCGCACGCATAATAAGTATTAATCGCAATCATACTTTCAATCAATCCATAGCGAAATGGAATATGAGTACTGGAGAGATGTCACCTATGAAATACTCACATCCAAATATAGAAAGAAAGCGAGCAATATTCTCTGTTTCATTGAAAGATAATATCTATGTTGAATGTTATCGCCATCATGATCTGATGACAATTTGTAGTTTAGATGGAGATTTAAAATACAATATATATGGTTCTAAATGGGATAATAAAACATCAAATAGATTTCTTCATTATGGTGGTGTATCTTTTGCTGGTGATTATATAATAGCTTCGTATTCAGGAAAAGATAATACTCTAGAAGATTATCAACCAACCTGTTTTATTATATTCAATAAAACAGGAGATTATTTGAAAACTATTGAAACAGGTTATAGAATTGATGATTTTTGTTACGATAAAGACAACAACAGAATCATTATGGTATTAAATGACAATATTCAATTTGCTTATTTCGACCTCAATTTTATCATATAAAAATAAAGGTATCAATTTACAAATATGATTAATACATAACATCACCATGAGAAACAAACTCCAGGACTGTTTATCCTCCAATACACTTACAGAATACCCGAACGACCGGATATTAGTTCTAAATTCTGCTGACACAGTAGATAGCGAACAGCACGTCAAATTAAAGATAAAGGGGAATGTTTGGGTATTGAACAAGCTGACTCCCGGAAAGCCCGAAAAGAAGGTGTATGATGGTAATATAACCGACGAAATAGAATGAGAATGAACACGAAAGAAATTTTTAATACATTAAAAAAACTATCCAATTAAAATGAAAATAATATTTTATCTGCTACCTCTATTGGTCTTATTATCTTGTAGCCAAAATCAAAAAGCTGACAATTTATCAATAGAAGTTATTTCTATAAATCTAGATAAAAAAGAAAATAAAGAAATGTCTGAGTTTATTGAAAAAATAGAGCTCGTACCTCTACATACGGATACGAATAGTATTATTTCTACTTACAAAAAAATAGACTATTGTGATGAACTTGATATGTTTATAATATTAGACAAGGAATTGGTTGTTTCTCTTTTTTCAGGGGATGGCCAATTCATTGCTAATTCAAAAAACGTAATTGGGGAAGGACCGAATGAGTATAGAACTGCAGTCGACGTTATTTACAATCCCTTTTCAAGAGCCATAGAAATACTAAATCCATATGGAACAATATATAGATACAATACATCTTTTCAATTTATAGAGAAAATTAGTCTTGAACAGAACAGTAAAATATTCTCCCGATTTGTATCTATTAGTAATAATGAATACATTCTTACCCCTGTGATGTCTGGATACAAAGATGCTACCATAGTATTTTGCAATTATAACAAAAAGAAAATTATCAAAAGTATTAGTTATGAAGAAGATTGTATTTCTTCTATAACAATGAACTATAACCCATTCTTCACCACCAATAATAACCTTATATTTTCCCCATTGTGTTTAAATTATAGTTTTTACCAAGTAGATCGAGTCAATCAGGATATCACGCCTATAATAAAGCTTGATTTCGGTGATAATACTATACAAAAAGAATCATTAATCGAAAAATTTGGCAACTCTTCTCAAAAGAATGAGAATCGGGAAGATATAGAAAGAAATCTAAAAACATTAAATGATATAAACTCTTTTCTATTAAAATCAAGTGCATCTATCCCCATCATAAAATTTTTTAATGAACAATACATATATACATACAGTATACAAAACAATAATAGAATAAGTTATATTTATAATAGAAAAAATAAACAAAGCTATATGCAAACCAATAATTCTCCAACAAAACTAATCTTCTGTCTGGGTATCAATAACAATTGTTTATACTCTGCAATTCAACCTTATGAGTTAGAAGAATACGTAGATAAAGATCTTCTTTCTACTGATTATCAAAGTATTGTTAGTAAAATCAATGATGAAGACAATCCTATTATCGTAAAATACTATTTAAAATAAAACTATAACATCTAAACTCAACTTTCGCAGCACCGGTCAGTGTACGAAGATACCGGCATCAATTGATACTTGTATCTTTCGAATATCTACGCCGAATAAGAGTAGACAAAAGTAGAGAATAAACTAACTTACAATTTAATAAAAGAAAAAGAACATGAAGCAAATGATCTTCGGGGTAGCTATTATCGCTGCTATGGCTGTTGCAGCCGGCTGGGACTTCAACCAGAGCAAAAATGAAGTGGAAGTATCGAACAATGCCCAATTCATCTTTTTACAACAAACAACCTTTAAAAAAATAATTAAATGATTTATATAAAAGCCATATTGTCAAGCGTACTTTTTTTACTTATCTGTTCATGTAACGATATAGCAAAAAATGGAGACGCAAATGAACGATTAATATCGGTCAATTTAGAAAAGATTAATAATCCAGATTTTAAAGAGATTTTTAGTTCTATAGAAATTTGTCCTTTAGAAACAAATAGTTCCTCTCTCATTGGTAATTTTTTCAATACTAAAAAAGCCTTATATATACCAAATAAATATTATGTTGTCATTGACGGCAACTATGTAATTCATATTTTCAATATGAAAGGAGAATTTATTTCGAATTCATCCAAATGTATTGGTCAAGGTCCTCAAGAATATTCCATATTACAAGATGTAGTATATAACTATCATAATAACACATTCGACATACTTGATCCTTTTGGAAATATCACTATTTATGACATAAATTTTAATTTTATCTCAAAGGATAAAATTAAAGCACAAACAAAAGATAGATTCAGAAAATTATTTGCGCTGAATAAAAGTCAATATATTCTTTTTGACAATGCCGAGAAAGGTGTTTTTACCATTTACGATTTAAATAATAATATAAAAATTAAGAAAATATCATACGCAGGATTAATTGCAGAATCAACAGCGATTACCTCTCCTTTCAATTTCTCAAAAGACATATCATATTTTACACCTCCAGAGGTTAGCAATTATCTCTTTATATATAAAGAAAAAGAAATGGAGTTAATACCTAGTTATTACATTGAAGGAGGGAATAAAAGCATAGACAAAATAGATTTAAATAAATTTAATTCGGTAGAAGAAAAATCGGAATTTATACTCAGAGACTCTCCTAAATATTCTCCTATTGACAGGCTATACAATGAAAAATATATTATATCAACATATATAAAACAGCAAAAATTATTTATTAACATTTATAATTTAGAAACAAACAACAATAAGACTTTCAAAAAAGATAAAAATGTAAGTCCTAATTTACCTTCCTTCTTTTCTATTGAAGGAAAAACCGTCTATGCTATCATTTATCCTACTGATATCGGTCAATTTATAGACAATGATCTAATTACAAATAAAAATATTCTTCAAACAATAAAAGAAGATGATAATCCATACATTATTAAATATAAAATAAAACTATAACACCATGAGCAACAAACTCCAAGACTGTTTATCCTCCAATACACTTACAGAATACCCGAACGACGGGATATTAGTTCTAAACTCTGCTGGTACAGTAAATAGCGAACAGCACGTCAAAGTAAAGATAAAGGGGAATGTTCGGGGATGATGGTAATATGACCGACAAACAGAATGACACAGATGCCATTCGAGTATCCGAGCTGAAAAACAGTAGGCAAAGGTAGAGAATAAACTAACTTACAATTTAATAAAAGAAAAAGAACATGAAGCAAATGATCTTCGGGGTAGCTATTATCGCTGCTATGCCCTTTCATTTTTTTAAACGTCATCGTAGTATGAAAGCAGTATTTTATATATTATCATCCATCATCGGTCTTACTTCATGCATGGAAAGACCGGACAACTCCATGATAGGCTTGTTCAAAAACAAGAGTAATGAACAAACAAAAATATCCCAAATAAAAACTGACAGCGTCAGAAATCCTTACATAATGAATTATCATAATGGGATGTTGGTTTTTGGAGATATTTTTCAACCTAAATTCATATCTATATTTGATGGATACAACGGAGACTTTTTAGGTGATTTTGCCCCACAAGGAGTTGGCCCTGATGAGTTTGTTCATATAGGTAATATTTCTTGTATTAATGATAAAATAAGTTTATGGGATGCAGGGAAATCGACATTGACATTTGCAGGAATAGATCACAATAATATATTGTCCCCAACATTCCAAAATATAAAAATCGAAGAAGATACTACACTACTTTCGGTTTTCCAGGTAATACCTCTGCAGGAAGATCTGTTTGTCGCCACAGGCATAATCAAAAATCATCGTTTTGCTTTGTTAGATAAGAACGGAAATATTCTGAAACGATTCGGCAATTATCCTAAAAATTATAAGCCAAACAATACAGACATAGAAAATGGAGCAATATATCAATGTCTTTTGACTTCTCAAAATGAAAAAAAGGTCTTTGCTGCGGCATGTGGAATTGGAGAATCAATCATGTTTTATGACTTAAATAACAAAAACAATCCACATCTAATAAGAGAGTTTACATTCGATCATCCCCAATATGATCTGACTGGTGATAATGAACAACCTGTTATTTTCTCTAAAGACAGCAAAAATGGATTTATTGACATTAAATCTTCTTCAAATTACTGTATTTGTCTTTTTTCTGGAGAAGTAAGAACAGAGGTTAATGATTATGGTGGGAATAAAATACTAATATTTGACTGGAAAGGTAATCCTATAAAATTAATTGTTTTAGAACAACAATACACAAATCTAGCTATAGATGAGGAAAATAAGAGAATTCTTCTATTGGGTACGAGTTCTGAGACAAAAGATTATATCATATCTGAAATCGAATTACCCGAATAAACAAAAAAAGGATTAGCAAAACCAAACATATGCTTATTTAATGGGGAAAAAGCCGTTAAATCACATTGTAACAATCTAGGAATCTATTATGTGGAACACACAACCTTTATTTGAGTTAATCTTTTTAACATCTAAAATCATGAAAAAAGTATCATTCATTCTTTCTATATTTTTATTTCTTGGATGCTCCAGTAAAAAAGAACATAATTCTAATTTCTCCATGGACCAAATAGAACAATTACAGTTAAGTAATGTCAAACCAATAAATATTCTCGATAAGGACAAGCTACTATTAGACTTCAATGTTTTTTTAACTGAAAAAGAGATCTCTATAAACGAACTTGTTGACAATGTAAAATTCATACCCCTTCAAACAACTGAAGAATCCCTTATAGCAGAAGTCAACAAGCTAATCTGTACGGAACATCATTATTTCATACTTGATTCAGATATCGGTAAAAATGTTTTTATCTTTTCCAGTAAGGGGACATTCATAAAAAGAATACCTACAGGTCAAGGTCCTGAAGAGATTTATAATCCAGGAGATATTGCCATTGATGAAGAGCAAAACCATTTGATAGTGTACAATCGAAAAGGACTTTCTTACTACGATTATAAAGGGAATTTTATTAAGAGGGAATTATTGCCATTCAATTTTAAAAATTTCAGAATAATACCTGATGGATTCCTATTCATTATTGCTCCAAATCAAAACAATCATCTCAAGGAGTTATCAAAATTGCAAGTTCTCATTACTGACAGGAATTTTCGTATTATCACAGCCGGACTTCCCTTTCACTATTCAGAAAATATCAGTTATGGTATAACAGATTATACTAGCTCACTTATGAATGAGACAAATTTTGCCTTCAAATTTTCCAATAAAATATACCAATATGTGGATACGCTTAGTATAAAAGAAAAATATCAATTAGACTTTTCGGATAAAGAACTACCTGACCAATATCTAGGAATAAACAGCAATGATATTTTTGATACTTTAAAAAACAATGACTTTTATTATTTCATGGGGAATTATATAAAAAATGATACACATGAATATTTTGCTCTTTATAACAGATATAATAAAAAGAGATTCCAAACATTCATTTTTCGAGATAAGGAACGCGGAAAACTTATAGGAGGAAATAAAATTACTCTGAATGACAGTATTCCTTTTTTCGGCTATCCGTTGACTGCTTACAAGAATGAATTTATTGGCGCCATCAGTCCACAAGCTATAAAACACTACCTCTCAGAAAATGAAGAGAAGAGGAAGAACAATACATTGTTCGATCAACTGGACAGCGATTCAAATCCAATAGTAATAAAATATACCCTGAAATAATTTACATAAGTTAGATGGACATTATCCAATTTAAACAAGTGAGGCTTAATTAAATACTAAAAAAAATATACTCATATAATTTATACAATCCGGTATATGAAAATAGATGTCTTCATCTAAGTAATTAGCTCCGTTCAAGGCATAGATTAGTTGTTTTCATTCCATGGTTTACTTCTTATGGATTGATATTTGTAGCAATCATTCTCTTGATAATATCTTTCATTGCCAATTTGAAACTGGCATCTTGAAATATCATCCGATACAGATCGAATTCATTTTATTGTTACCTCCCAATAGCCTCGGGTTCCGCCGATACGGGTTAGGAAGCCGTTTTCTTTAAGGGCCTCAATATGTTTTTTTACAGCCGAATCATTTATATTAAGTTGTTCTGCCAGATTGCGATAGCTGATTTTTGGATTATCCTTTATGATCAAGAGAATCTCTTTCTGTCTTTCGGTTATCCTGTCGATTGAGCCACCTATTGAGCCACCTATTGAGCCACCTATTGAGCCACCTATTGTACCACCTTGACTGCTACTTTCTGGTGTGGTTTGTGGTTGTGCCAAAGCAGTCTCTTCCATATAAACCGGCTCGGACGAGGGTAGGGCTATGCGGATGAAGTTGTCGGTAATTCTAAAGCAGCTCCGATCGTAGGTTTGCAGAATACGGGGGATTCCCGATCCAAGGTATTCCACCAGATCAATATCCTTATAAATGCGCATAATTTCCTTGTTGCGGGGCAGCGAATAGCCTTCGTAGAATTCTTCTTCGTTTAAGCCCTGTATCAATCCTCCAGCCGACGTAATTTCGATGCGGTTGGCAAAGATTTCGAATTTGGGTGGAGCTTCGTTGGAAAAATCGTTATGAACTATTGCATTGATTACTGCTTCGCGCAGGGCAATGGAGCTCCACAAGCGCGACTCAATCCGCTCTTTGGAAGTTATAAGGGTTTTCGTACGGTTCTCTACTTCCAGCTTATCCAGTATTCGTTTGGTTGCCTTTATCAACGAGCAATAACCATATTCGTTGCTTTCTATCAGATTCACCCGGTCTGTCCCGGCATATTTGGCTACTTTCATGGAATTACCGTTGTTGTCTGCCATTAGGTAAGCCACATAATTGTATTCTCGTGCTTCGGTTAGCAGTTCAAGATTGGCTGCAAACCGGTCTGTAAGCGTATGTCCGGATTCATTGTAATAAATCTTAAGCTGCTCGAACGTAAGGTCCTGGCGGGGCGATTTAATTTTACGCAGTGAACTCCGGGTACGTTTAGCAAACAGATCTTCGATCATCCGGTTAGACATAGGTTCGGCAGCCGAGCCTACCCGCAGGTAACATCCCTTTTCGGACATGCCTTGCTTGCGTAGATAGTAAGGCTTTTCGGGTCCGGAAAGGATAGTTATCTTTAAGATCTGGTAACCCTCTTTTACTTCTTGTACGATATCGAACAAGCCCATACAAGAGGGCAGTATATTGTTTTTTAAACGGTCCTTTACTTTCAATTGCTCCTCGTCCGGTTGGGGCACACCAATGGCACGTCCGTTATCGTCGACGCCCAGATACAGTATACCTCCTTCGCGGCTGTTCAAAAAAGCTACAATCTCTTTTTCGAGGCCGTCGTTTAGTTCACGTTTCAATTCGATACGGTTGGATTCGTTCATGTTAGTTCATATTTAGAATTTCACGAATCAATCCATCGCTCTGGTTCTCCAAAGCCAGAATATCGGCAGATGCGTCCAATCTTCGGAGTACAACCATTGGCAAAATTACATCCCGATATTTACCACGTACATATACATCACGCAGACAATCGTCTGCAATTGACCAGATAAAGGATACTATTTTGTTGTGTGCTGCAGTATTCATTGAATCATCTTTTAATTATCAACCTTGTATCTTAAATTTACAATAACTACAAAGATAGACTATTTTTCAAGAATAAATAAAATAGGGGACTTCTCATTTTGCCTTACATCAATAAAGGATTTCATCTAAGTAATTAGCTCCGTTCAAGGCATAGATTAGTTGTTTTCATTCCATGGTTTACTCGTCTTCCCTTCTCTTAAATGAAAAAAAAACTTTACTTAAGTATAAAAAAAACTTTACTTAAGGGAAAAATAAATTATACTTAAGGAAAGTTTTGTCGCTACTTTTCTTCTTATTTACCGGTACTTTTTATCTAAAATGTATATACATTTTGGACGATTTATTATGACTTTCGCTGTTCAAAGATATAGGAACAATTTTCCAAAGATATAGGAACTGTTTCTCAAAGATATATGAACTGTTTTCCAATCCTATAGGAATGAAAAAAACATGACAGATGACAGATGAAATGGATCTGTCACAGCCATCTGTCATTTCCAAAACCCGCTTCAACAAAGGGATTTGAGGGTAAAAATGACAGATGACAGATCATTTTGAAGTTTATTGCTTATCCTTGAAGTAAAAAACGTAGTAATACCATAACAGCCCTATCCAATTAAGGGCAAGGATGGTGAGAATCCACAATCCTTTCTGTCCTTTACTGATAAAAGGGTTCTGCAATACAGCGGTTACCCCGAAGATAACACTCGCAATGGCGATAATGTAGCCTATTTCGGGCAGTCCTATGAGTGCGAGTGGGTACATGTTTCGTCGTCGTGCTTTTTCAATACCCGGTGGGGCAGGTTTCCATGCCCTATCAATTCGATGGGACATGCATACTTCTCGTTCAGCCAGTTTTCTGAGATATCGGATCCGGCATGGTAGTGGGCGGCTTCGTTCACACAGGCAATGTTCTTCACCATAGAAAGCACGGTGCCGATATCGTGCGAAACCAGGACGATAGCACTCCGTTTGTTTATTTCGTCGAGTAACCGGTAAAAGTGTGACTCGAACCGCTTGTCGACATACGAATTAGGTTCATCCAGAATGAGCACCTGCGGATCAGACACGATGGAGCGCCCCAGCAATACCCGCTGAAGCTGTCCGCCTGAAAGTTCACCGATAGGGCGTTTTACAAGCTCTTCCAGTCCCATCTGCGCTACTACTTCGTCGATCCGCTTTTGCTGCTGGTCGTTAAATCCGCGAATCCATCGCTTTTCGGACGCCAGTCCGGAGGATATCACATCTCTTACGGTAATGGGGAATTTCTTGTCGATATTGTTTAACTGAGGCAGGTATCCGATTCGCAGAAAAGGTACCTGTTTGCCGTGCTGATAAAACCGGATGGTTCCGGAGTTGGGTTGCAGCAGACCAAGGATAACCTTAAGCAGCGTTGTTTTACCTCCTCCGTTGGGACCTATTATACCCAAAAAGTCGCCTTCCAGTACATCCAGCGACACATCTTTCAATACGGTCTTGTTGCCGTATCCGGCCGTTACATCTTTTATCTCAATTAGCTTCTGCATCTTTTAAAGATTGGGCAATCAGAATCATCTCTTCGTGCCAGTTATAGGATAGCGGATTGATTCGCACAAGCTTACAACCGGTTTCGCGGGCAATAAGTTCTGCATTCTTCTGATCAAATTCCTGTTGGATAAATACAACACGGGTATTGTTGGCACGGGCGGTGTCTACAAGGTCTTTCAACTGAGCGGGACTGGGTTCTTTACCGTCCATTTCAATGCATAGCTGTGTAAGCTGGTATTCGGCGGCAAAATAGCTTAAGGCCGGATGATAAATAATAAAGGTCCGGTTGCTAAGTCCCTCCAGCAATTGATTGATGGTTGCCTCGGTCTTTTCGATTTCGGCCAATAAGGCGTTGTAGTTGTCGAAGTAAAACTTGGTATTCTCCTTGTCGAGGGCGATAAACGCCTGCAGCGTATTCCAGGCTACTGCTTTGGCTCCGGCAACCGAGCTCCAGGTATGGGGATCGATTCCGGTGTGCTTATGACCGTGGTCGTGCCCGTGTTCTTCGCCTTCGTGATCGTGCTCCTCGTGCATTTCGGCATCGGGGTTATCAATTACGGCAATACCTTCCGACAGGTCGAACACCTTCAGGTTGGGATTGTTCTTTACGATATTGTCCATCCAGGCCGTTTCAAAACCGATGTAGCCGATCTTCAGGTAAGCTACGCTTTGTCCCACTTTGATCATCTGCTGGGGTGTGGGATCGTAGGTTTCGGGGCTCTGACCGGCAGGCACCACACAGTTGATTGTATATTTATCACCGGCAATCTTTTCGGCAAAGTATCTCTGGGGTTCTATGGTTACGGATACCATCTTTTCGGACGTCTTTTTTTCTGCACACGAGAATAAAAGAAGAGAGAATAATAGAAGTGTAATCTGCTTCATGTCTATATTGTTTTAAACTACAAATATACAGAATAATTTCTTTCTATCGCAGAAGGTTTATTTGACGGCATCAAAAAGAGAGGTATGTCAGCCGGAATATGTATATTTGTAACCTCAATAAAGTTTTATATAGTTATGGAACATCCATTAAGCATTTACAACACGCTTACGAGAAAAAAGGAACAGTTCGTACCATTGCATGAACCGCATGTGGGAATGTATGTATGCGGACCTACAGTATATGGCGATGCCCATTTGGGTCATACCCGGCCGGCCATTACATTCGATTTGTTGTTCCGCTATCTGTTGCACCTGGGATACAAAGTAAGATACGTACGCAACATTACCGATGTGGGTCACCTTGAAAATGATGCCGACGCGGGAGAAGATAAGATTGCCAAAAAGGCCAGACTGGAACAGCTTGAGCCGATGGAGGTGGTTCAATATTACCTTAACAGGTACCACAAGGCGATGGATGCACTCAATGTGCTTCCTCCCAGCATCGAGCCGCATGCCTCGGGGCATATCATCGAACAGATCGAACTTGTGAAGAAGATTATCGACAACGGATTTGCTTACGAAAGCGAAGGTTCTGTTTACTTTGATGTTGAAAAATACAATAAATCGCATAATTACGGCAAACTGTCGGGGCGTAACGTGGAGGATATGTTAAATACCACCCGGGCTCTGGACGGACAGGAAGAGAAGCGCAACAGCGTTGACTTCGCCTTATGGAAGTGTGCTGCCCCGGAACATATTATGCGCTGGCCTTCGCCCTGGAGCAACGGCTTCCCGGGATGGCATTGCGAATGTACCGCCATGGGTAAGAAGTACCTGGGCGAGAGTTTCGATATCCACGGAGGCGGAATGGACCTGATCTTCCCTCACCATGAATGCGAAATTGCGCAGGCTGTGGCTTCGCAGGGAAAAGAGGCGGTTCATTACTGGATGCACAACAATATGATCACCGTTAACGGACAGAAAATGGGTAAGAGTCTGGGTAATTTCATTACGTTAGATGAATTCTTTACCGGCAGTCACGCTACATTGGCACAGGCTTACAGTCCGATGACTATACGTTTCTTTATCCTGATGGCTCATTACCGCAGTACAGTGGACTTCAGCAATGAGGCTTTACAGGCTTCGGAAAAAGGGTTGTCGCGGTTAATGGAGGCATGGAATCACCTGGACAAGCTGAAGGCTTCTGATGTATCGTCTGTCGATGTAAAAGGTATTCGCACCAAGTGTTACGATGCTATGAACGACGATCTGAACAGTCCGATTGTAATTTCTCATTTGTTTGACGCCACCCGAAGCATCAATTCCGTATTGGCAGGACAGGCTACTCTTACGGCCGCAGATATTGAAGAGCTGAAAAGCGTATTCAAGCTGTTTTTGTTCGATATATTAGGTATGCAGGATCTGGCAGTGGTAGCTGCAGGCGCTAATACCGAAGCATTCGGAAAAGCGGTGGATTTATTGCTCACCATCCGTAAACAGGCCAAAGATAACAAGGATTGGGCTACATCCGACAAGATACGGAACGAGCTCACAGCGCTTGGATTTGAGATAAAAGATACCAAAGACGGTGCAGAGTGGAAGTTATCTAACTAACAGTTTTTGGAAAATATAGATAGAAAAAAGGGCGGATTTACCGCCCTTTTTTCTTTGTACTAAATAACACTGAGGCTGGCTTTATGGCCGGTCTGTCTTGTTATCTGGAAGGGATTACAATCCGGCTACTCAGCGGATGGCGGTTGCCCGAAATGCTCCGGAACTTGACTTCGGCCGATCCTATTTTAAGTTTGGCCTTTATTTTAATGGGAATCTTATTCCCGTCGTCGCTCACCCACACTTCGATAGCCTCTTTGGTCTCCGTAAAGGCCTCGTCAAAGATATCCATATAGAAGCGTTTCGTCTTAAACTTCACATTGTCGCCATGCTCAACGATACTCTGACCCGCATACCGGAAGCGCACATTTACACGGTCTCGTCCTACGGCAATCCGAAC
>Ga0074193_1000703_pt1 | contig 51673 bp, 54 predicted proteins | sample EPASupsiteHSE605_FD_64523 | JGI IMG/M metagenome (GOLD analysis project Ga0074193, IMG submission 64523) | Bioremediated contaminated groundwater from EPA Superfund site, New Mexico - Sample HSE6-05 | ecosystem: Environmental > Aquatic > Deep subsurface > Groundwater > Contaminated ...
TTCTTTCAGTTCTCGACTATAATGCATCATGCCTTTTCTTCCTGACATATAAAAACCTCCTGTCGTAGTTTCTATCCTACGACAAGAGGCTTTTTTCTTCAATGTCCGTTTTCCCTAGTGCAGGACAACAAATGGGGTGCTTTTCACTTACTTCCGTCAGGGTTTCGGCTCTTTTATATGGGTTAATGCATCAGCCGAAGAAAAAGCGGGCACTGATTGCCCTATAAGTCATTAGGATTCGCGATGCTCGCTTCCACACAAATATCGGGGCATATCTCAGTAATTATAATGTCAAAGTCAATTATCGTGATAAGCTTATTCTCAAGCTCAACTATCCCGGTCGCAACGCCCTCTTTCCCGCCGAAAATCACGGGGTCAGGCTTTTTCATCTGAGTACACGATATTCTGTCTATGCCGACTACGGTATGTACATGAAACGCGTATTCTGTGTTGTTGAAACCCGCTATGATAAATATATCACGTTCCGGTTTTTCGGACGCCTCAAGGCCCATGAATGCAGGAAGATTTATAACCGTCAAAACCTTGTCCCTAGGTTTAAATATTCCTTCAATATACATATTTGATTTTTGTATGCTCACCAGCGGTTCAACTTTCATTATTTCCCGAACCTTGGCAACATTGATCCCAAATAGCTGGCTTCCAATTGTAAACTCCATGATTTCCAGTTCATTGACACCTGACTCAAGAAGTGTTCCCGGCTGCTTGTATTCATTCATATACAGATCGACCCTTCTAAATAATAAATATGCTCGATATTGCCAGTATTATTTACATATCAGAATGCCCAGTCTCCCTTATTCACGGATTTCACGTTCATAATGCCTTCATCTGAGTTGAAAGAAACCGTTCTGCCGTAATTCTTACCTGTGTCTTCCGCAACAATCGGAATCCTCAGCCTTAACAATTCCTGCTTTACAGCAGTCACATTCCGCTCGCCAATACAGGCCAAAGACAAATTACTTACATTGCTGAACATCTGTGCGCCGCCAGCTATCTTTGCCCTCATACGAGCCTTCATTGCACCGGCGCTCTGCATTTTCTGCACAAGAATTTCAATCGCCGTATCAGCAAACTTTTCGCGAACCATGTTGGAATTAGAGAAATCCGAAATCGTTGGAAGCATTATATGTGACAGCCCGGCTATTTTTGAGACAGGGTCATAAAGGCAAATTCCCACGCAGGACCCCAGCGCGTATGTAACAAGAATGTCGCCTTTTTGAGCAATTTTCAAATCTGATATACCAACTACTATTGTGTTGCTCATGAACCCAGTCCTAAACTCTCCATGATTTTTTGTAGGCTTTCAACCTCGGGGATCAGCAGAATGTGGCTGGACATATCTCTGTTCATATGGCCGAATTCGTCTTCAATCAGGATGATTTTATCGCTTATATTTGCATAATAAATTGCGGGTACGCTCATTATCGCGCCAGCCATATCGAAGCACATATTCGGCACAGAAATATCTATTTTCAGATCGGTTAATGATGCAATCGCATTAACATACGAAGCCGCCATAATATTCCCGACTTCCAGCATCGCACTTTGGCTCATGTCGTCAAGGTTGGACATTTCACAGAAATCCGTGCCTAAAAGCGCGTTCAGGACATTATGCGCAAACTCCTTGTTAAGCAAGAACATCATCATTCCCTGAACGTCGCCTCTCAGACTGAGCAGAATGCCGACAAGAAGCGTTTCCGGTCCGCCAAGATTCTTAACCACCGTTTCGTAGTCAAGCACCTTAATTATAGGAACATTGATGCTGACGGACCTTTCCATCATATCCGAAAGAGCCGTTGCGGCATTTCCCGAGCCTATATTCCCGATTTCTTTCAGCGCGTCAAGCTGATATTCATTAAGGTCGCTATAATCTTTCAAAGCCATATTTGCACTCCACCGTCCATTTACAGGCTATGCTATGAGAACTGTTTTTATAAATCACTAACTTCTTAGCGAGTTTACAACCTGTTCTACTTCATCAGCTGTCTGAACAATGCGTGCGCTGATCTGATAGCCTCTCTGCGCCATTATAAGCGCGGTCATTTCATCAGCAAGCGACACGTCAGACTGTTCAAGATAGCCTTTCAAAACGGTATAATCGTCCTTTGCCGCGACCTGAACCGTTCCCGTATAAGAGTTGGACTTATAGCTGTTTGACGAGGCCGGCGTCAGCGCCTCGGGATTGGAAAAGGTGAAAACGCCGACTTTATCCAGCATTGAGCTGCTGTCGATGCTGTTGGTTTTTGAGGCCGCTGCAACGTATATTCTATTTCCTGATGAGTCAAGCACATAAGCCCCGCTCTGATTTACAAGATAAGCGCCGCTTCCGGAAAGACTAATCGAAAAAGCGCCGTCCCTTGTATATTCTTTCTGGCCGTTGTTTTCGATGCAAAACCATCCGTTCCCGGAAATTGCAAGGTCAAGAGAGCCTTTTGAAACAATGACATCACCCTCGCTTGTGTCGATACCGATATTTGCGGTGCGCACGCCGTTTCCTACAAGCAGCGGGTTTTCGGAGCCACCGCTCATCTTTGATGATAAAAGCTGACTGAATACTGTTTTTTGGGTTTTATACCCTATGGTATTACAGTTTGCAATGTTATTTCCGATTACATCCATGCTTTCCTGATACGCGGTCAGGCCTGAGGCTCCTGTATAAAAAGCTGTTCTCATTGCCCTCACCCCTTTATTATACTGCAGCTATCATCTGCGCTGCTCTGCGGTCGATCGTATCAATCGCCGAAAGCGCTGAGCTGCAGCTTTGAAATGCACGCTGCGCCGCGACGAGATTAGTAAGCTCTACATTTAAGTTGGCATTTGATTTTTCCAGGCTGCTCTGCGTAAGCTGATACCCTGTGGAAAGCGGGGCATCCCCATCCGATGTAAACATCCCGCTCTCAGTTCTTTCCAAAGTGGAATAGTCGGCCGGAGAAGTAATGAGGATCTTCCCGAGTATCGCACCGGACGAGCTTGAAACAGTACCGTCGTAAGATATTTGGACGTCAGAGCGCGAGGCCTTGATATATCCGTTTGAACCTAATACTCTGCCTGCTCCGGGCAGAACAAGATAGCCCTCCGTGTCCAAATCGAATCCGCCGTTGCGTGTCAGATAAGTCGTGCCGTCTTCTCCGGTGACGTTGAAAAAACCTTCGCCGTTGATGGCAACATCCAGTTTGCGGTCGGTCGATTCGATAGTACCGGATTGAAAAAGCGTCTTTTGGCTATCAATAGTGACAATTGGAGAACCGGCGCCATCGCCCAAAGCTGTCTGCCGGACACTACTGCCAAGCGCGACCATTTGCAGCTCAAATGCGGAATATTCCAATCTCGCGGCACGATATCCGGCGGTCTCCGAATTCAGCAGGTTATTGCCTATGATGTCAAGATTCTTCTGGTTTACCGTCAATCCGGACGCTATTGTATTGAAACCCTTGGAAATAATAACCGCCCCCGTTCAAATAATAATCCTCATTTTAGCTTCGAGCCAAAATCTTTCATTGCTTCGGTCAGAACTTCAAGCGCTTTGCTCCTGATTTGCGAAACGCGCTGCTGGGAGACGTTGAGCACCTCTCCAATCTCTCGGAGATTCAGATTTTCATAATAATACAGCGAGATAACCTGTTTTTGATTCGAAGGCAGCTTATTAATGGCAGAAGCCAGCGCATCAAGCAATTCCTGCTGGAGGAGCCCGTCTGAAATATCAATATCCGAAATAAGTCCGGAATTTTCTGTTATGTTATTATATGTATTCTCCAATAATTCCTCAAATGAAACAGTCTCGACAATAGTTATTTCAGAAATTAGATTATTTAGCTGTTTTTCTGTCATTTCCAGGTGCTCCGCAAGCTCTTTATCTGTCGGTTCCCGTAATAAGGACTGCTCGAGGTCAAACCTTCCCTGCGCGATTTTCTTTCTTGCCTCCCATACCCGATTAGGCAGCCAATTCTGTTTTCTCAAGTATTTCAGTATCGAGCCTCTAATTCCCATATAGCTGTAAGTATCAAAGCTCGCTCCACGGGACGGGTCATAGCGCTCAATGCAGTCAATCAAGGCAATAATGCCCTGATTGAAAAAATCATCGAAGGGTATGTTGGAAAGCAGAATAGAGCGCATACTGTAAATTGCAATATTCACATACTGTAAATAGTGCATTACAAGCTGATTGCGTAGTTCAATGTCTCCCGTTTCCTTATACCGGAGCATAACCTTTTCCGGATCGGCGATTTTCTGCTCTTTAATTAATCTGCTTTCATTATTAGACATATCTGCCTCCTGAGAGAGATTGCCCGCTCATATCTTTATCACACCTAAAGATTGAACCTGGACCGAGGGATCCAAATCGTTAAAAGATAGAACCGTAATTTTCGGATAAAACTGGTCAAGAAGCTTTTTATAATACACACGAACTACCGGAGAAGTAAGGATTATCGGTTCCTGAACAAGCTTTCGCATTTTGTCAAGCTGCTCTTTTGTCCCCGCCATGATTTTCTGTATCATTTCTGGTTCCAGTGTGAGATAGGCTCCGCCTTCGGTACGTTTGATATTCTTAAGAACGGCGTTCTCGATTTCTCCGTCCAGTGTCAGAACCTTCATATGCCCGCCTGAAGAAAATCTGCTCGTTATCGTTCGTTTTAATGATTGTCTGACGTATTCTGTGAGCATGTCGGTGTCTTTAACTGTCGAGGCATAGTCGGACAGAGTTTCGAGGATAAGCTCCATATCAAGTATGGGCACGCCTTCACGAAGCAGGTTTTTCATAACGTGCTGCAGATCGCTTATCGATAAAAGTGTGGGAATAATATCATCGACAATACTGCCGCCCTTCTTCTTAAGGTTTTCAAGCATATGCTTTATCTCCTGCCTGTTAAGCAGCTCATAAGCATGGCGTTTGATTATTTCGGACAAATGCGTAATGATTACCGAGGTGGGGTCTATTAGCGTATATCCGTTCATCTCTGCGCGGAGCTTGTTGTCTTCACTGATCCAGATAGCAGGCATTCCGAAAGCCGGTTCAATTGTTTCGATACCGTCTACCGCATTTTCCGGAGCAAGGTCGTCGGGTATCAGTCCGAGATAATAATCAACCAGAACCTCGCCGATGGCAATCGATTCTCCCCTAAGCAATATTTCATACTGATTCGGATTGAGCCGACTGCTGTCCTTAAGCCTGATGGACGGTATGACCATACCCATTTCGTCCGCAAATTGCTTTCTCAGCATTACGATTCGGTCAAGGAAGTTTCCGCCACTTTTTTCATCCACCAGCGGCAGCAGACTGTACCCGACTTCTACGCCTATGGCGTCAACTCTCAAAAGCCCGTAAATATTATCGAGGTTTTTATAATAGCTGACTTCGCTTGTGACTTCCTCCTTCAGCCGCGCAGGAGCTTCCCCCGCTTTTATTGCTTCCCGGCTGCGGCGGTTCAGACTTATTCCGAGCGTCAGCAGCAGTCCTGTCATTATCAGAACCTGTATCGGAGGAAATCCGATAATAATCAGCGCAGGCAGTACGCAGCCGGCAATTATCAGCGCCCGCGGCTGTGAGGTGAACTGCCTTACAACTTCGCTGTTAAGGTCTGCCTCCGACGCCGATCTTGTCACAATCATGCCGGTAGCTATTGAAATCATCAGCGCGGGGATCTGGCTCATAAGACCGTCGCCGACCGTCGCAATGGAGTATGTGCTTACAACAGAGCTGAAATCTCCGCCCTTTACCAAACCGACGGCAAGTCCGCCGAGCAGGTTAATGAGGGTTATGATAATTGAGATTATCGCGTCTCCCTTGACAAACTTCGAAGCGCCGTCCATAGAGCCGAAGAAATCCGCTTCGCGCTGGATCTTTTCTCTGCGCGCTCTGGCTGTGTTTTCGTCGATTATTCCCGAGCTCAGATCAGCGTCTATGGCCATCTGCTTACCCGGCATAGCGTCCAGCGTGAATCTGGCCGAAACCTCGGCGACGCGTTCGGCGCCCTTTGTGATAACTATAAATTGGACGAGGACGATAATCAGGAAAATTACAAGCCCGACTATTACATCTCCTCGAATAACAAATTCGCCGAAGGTCCTTATAACCTCGCCGGCATATCCGTCTCTGGTAAAAATCGAGCGGGTCGATGAAACATTCAGCCCAAGTCTGAGCAGGGTGGTAATAAGCAAAAGCGACGGAAATATAGAAAACTGCAACGGCTCATGGATGTACATCGTCATCAGCAGGATAAGAAGCGAAATTGTCAGGTTAAGGATAAACATAAAGTCCAGAACCGCTGTTGGGAGCGGGACTATGAGAAGCGCAATAATGGCTATTACAAATACTGCGACTCCGTTTTTCAGAAATCCTGTGTTCATTCTATTTTAATTCCTTTTTCTTAAGGCTGTATACAAATGCAAGCACCTCTGCTACCGCTCGGTAAAAACGCTCAGGTATCTCTCTGTCCAGCTCCACCGATTCGTAAAGTGCGCGTGCCAAAGCTTTGTTTTCCATGACATAAACGTCATTTTTCTCGGCCACGGAAATTATCCTAAAGGCAAGGCTGTCGGCTCCCTTCGCTATAACACGGGGCGCCGAGCTCTTGTCCTGGTCATATTTTATCGCAACAGCAAAATGTGTCGGGTTCCTGATTACGACATCGGCCGTCGGAACACTCTGCATCATGCGGTGCTTCGCGCGCTGCTGCTGGATCGACCTGATACGGCTTTTGATCTTCGGATCTCCTTCTGTCTGTTTGTACTCGTCCTTGATTTCCTGTTTTGTCATACGAAGGTTTTTCTCATATTGCCACCACTGGTACAGATAGTCCGCGCCCGCAACAAAAATAAACGTTATTCCCGCTTTGGTTATGATCGACATTATGATCGAGCCGGTCCTCGAAAGTGATTGTCCGAAAGACATATTCATCATCTGCGGCATAAGAAAAATTTCTCTTTTTATCACCAGATATATGACATAAAGGATAATGCAGATTTTTAGGAGAGATTTTAACAGCTCCACAAAACTCCGCATCGAGAATATTTTTTTCAGCCCTTTCAGCGGATCAATTCTCTCCGCCTTAAACGAATAGGCTTTTGATGAAAAAAGCATTTTAGTCTGAAACATTGTTGAAACAACAGCAGCCAGCCCGCATACAAGCAAAGGTATCATTGCAGTTTTCATGAAAACTATCAGAAGGTTTCTAAAGTAATTTCCCAGCTCACTATAAGTCAACTCAGTCGTTGTCGACGCAATACCGCTGAAATATCTGATACTCTCCTGCAGGGTTATCATAATTGAAGGCATCATAATCTTCAGACAGTAAAATGTGCCCAGAAGTGTGAAAATGGTAACCACTTCCTGGCTTAAAAATATGTTGCCCTTCTTTCGTTCGTCCTGCTTTCGCTTTGGGGTCGCTTTTTCCGTTTTTTCTCCAGCCACTGTATCCCCCCCAAAACGCCGGCAAGCCTGCGATATTCTATTTAATTATTCCGATCAGGTTCTGCATCTGAACGAAAATCTCGTTGATATATGTTTGAATAAACTCCGTTACGGGAACGGCGAATAAAAACAGCAGGCTCAGCCCGAGAAGTATTTTGAACTGAAAATGTATCGAAAAAACATTTATCTGCGGGATAAGCTTCATCAGCACTCCCATGCCGATTTCAAGAATAAACGATGCCGCTATGAATGGAATGGCAAGGTGCATTATCAAGCCGAAGGCGGACACGAACTGAGCGCAGATGAAGCTGCCTATATCAGCCCCGAAGTTCATGCCGCCGATTCCGACGAGCCCGAAGGTCGATATGATAAGTTTAACAAATATCAGATGACAGTCGGTAACGAAGAAATATACGATGAAAACAAGCTGAAAAAAGCTGCCGGTCAGTGATGTCTGGATATTTGTCGAGGGATCGAATGCTTTTGCCATTGACAGTCCGAAACCCATATCGATTATGTCGCCGGCTACAAACAAAAGGTAGTAGTAAATCTGAAATAGCACTCCGAAGCAGATGCCGGTAAAAAGCTCTTTAATAATCGCAAACACCAGCCCGAAACCCGCTATCCCGCTCACAGTAGAAGATGGAATATTCGGCATAATCAGCAGTGCCAGGCCGAGAGCAAAAGCGATTCGGAATTGGGTCGGAATATTTTTCCGATTGAGAAGCGGATTGAAAAACAGCATTCCGCCGACTCTGGTAAAAACCAGTGCAAAAAGATTTACATCCGTTAATGTCAAACTGATCATATGGATCAAAGCCCGGTCATCAGATTGATGAGATAAGTAAAGAACTCGCTCAGACTTGCCAGCATCCAGGATCCCGCGACAATCAAAATCATTGCGATTGCCACTATTTTCGGTACAAATGTCAGCGTCTGCTCATGTATCTGTGTCGCGGCCTGGAATATCGAGATAACAAGTCCTATGAGTATACTGACAATCAGAAGCGGCGCAGAGAGCTTTAAGATAAGCCATAATGCATCTTTAAATACTGTTAGGGTTTCTTCCTGCGTCATTTTTTCAACTCCTGATAATTAAATAATCGGTGTGCCGCCTTCAGTAATGGAAGCTCTTGATAAGCATCTCCATTATCAGGCTCCAGCCGTCAACCACCACAAAAAGCATGAGTTTGAACGGCAAGGATATGGTCGTGGGCGGAAGCATTACCATTCCCATCGACATGAGCGTACTTGCAACAATCATATCGATTACAAGAAACGGCAGATAAAGCAGGAAGCCGATTAAAAAAGCTCTTTTCAGTTCGCTTGTAATAAATGCCGGAACAATAGTCTGGAGCCCAAGGCTTTTAAGTTGATTTACATTAATCTCGGTGACCGTATTATCTTCATCCGAAAGAGACAAAAACAAATTGAGATCGGCGGTTTTTGTCTGTTTAAGCATAAAAACCTTCAGCGGATCCTGGATTTTTTCAATTGCCTCGTCCTGGGTGATCTCTTCTTTTGAAAACGGCTCAATCGCTGTTTCATTCATTTCCGTAAAGACCGGGAACATAATAAAAAGCGAGAGAAACAACGCAAGCCCGATCAGAACCTGATTGGGCGGTGTCTGCTGCAGTCCCAAGGCATTTCTCAAAAACGAGAACACAATGATTATTCGGGTAAAACTCGTCATCATGACCAAAAGGGAGGGCGCAAGGGCAATCAGAGCAAAAACGAACAACAGCTTAAGGCTGTCCAGCGTGCTGCCCTCTCCGTTTGTGTTTATCGAAAAATCAACCGTCTCCGCAGAAGCCTGTGATGAAAGAACGATGCAGAAAAGCAGAAGGAACAGCCCTAGTCCAAATAATCTGAGCCATGTTTTTCTGTTACTATATAATTTTTTTGAAGAAGCCTCGATTACAAGGGTCTGTGATTCCATCAGTTTTCTTCTCCATTGTCCGGTTTTTTGATTTTGCTCTTTATTACGTCACGAAAAATAGAGATAAATTCCTTTTGCTGTGGCTCTCTGATTTCGGAATCACCTTCAAACTGCCCGGAGTCAACTTCACTCAACAGTGTAAACTCATTGGGTGTAGAGCCGATGAGAAAGGCTTTTTCTCCAACCTTCACAATAAGAAGTGATCTGTCCTTACCGATGACAGTGCTGTCAATTACGGTTATATGCTTTGAATACCCGTAATGCGGCTTATAGTGCTTTCCGACATATTTCGACACGAAATACGCTGCAACAAAAACCGCAATCATAAGAACTATCGTCCCTATTACAGATAATACTTCAGACCATCCATTCAAGTCAGAATCACCTCTTGTTTTTTCTTTTCCTTAAAGCGGCAGAATCTTATTTACAGTCTGGATAATGCGCTCCGCCTTGAAGGGCTTAACAATGAAGTCCAGCGCCCCAAGCTTTATCGCTTCCATAACCATTGCTTCCTGTCCCATTGCCGAGCACATAATAATCTTTGCATCAGAGTCCGCCGCCTTGATTTGCCTCAAGGCCTCTATGCCGTCTACATTGGGCATAGTAATATCCATAATAACTAGATCCGGTTTTTGCTCCTTGTAAATATCAATCGCGACCTGACCGTCTTCTCCCTCAATAAAGTCAGTGTAGCCGGCCTTTGACAGATGAGTCTGTACCATTTTTCTCATGAATCCGGCGTCATCAACAATCAGTATTTTATACATTGCTTGTTTCCTCCTCAAACAGTTACTTGTTATTCTTTTCAAGAGAATCAATTAGCTCTTTGGTTCCTACAATATCTGTAATACGAATTCCGAAATTATCGCCGACAACAACCACGTCCCCATAAGCGATAAGCTGACCGTTTACGACTATTTCAGCCGGAGAGCCCGTCTGCTTGTCAAGCTCGATAACAGAGCCTTGCCCCAGTTCGAGCACGTCTTTAATCTTTTGTTTTGCCCTGCCAATGACTACAGACACCTCCAGGGAAACGCCCATAAGCATATTCAGGTTTGAATTGAAGCCCGGATGCGTTCCCGCGTTTTTTGCTGAAAAATCCGGGAACTCCGCCTGCTTCACATTCAATGAAGGCATAACATAACGCGTATTTTGCTGCTGTTCCTGATATTGAGCCGATTGTCCGGACGTATATTGCCTGGCATAAGGCTGTCCGTAAGGCTGCCCATAGGGCTGCTGGGGAAGCGGAGGCTGATATTGCAGATACTGACCAGACGGGTCATACGGCTGTCCATAGGGCGGCTGATACGGATATGCGTTCGGCATCTGTCCGACCGGAGGATAATACTGCGTTTCAACAGGCATACCGGGCTGGAAGGGCGCCGGCGGCGCTTGTTGGGGCGGCTGAGGCTGATTAACCGTTTGATGCTGCGGCTGCGGCTGTGGTATGCTCTGCGCCGACACATCTTCGATCCCGTCGTTAACCGACATAATCATTTCCCTAGAAAGACCCAGCGGCAATATACAGCTGAAGGATGTGTCCAAAGTCTCCTTAATCGACATCTTAAAGGAAACCGCAACAACATTGTCCTCTTTCTCAAGATCATCAAAAATTCTCTGCAGATCATTAGAACTGCCGACAAGCATAGCCTGGGGTGTGGAAATGTTGATTGCCTTATTGAGCATCTCCGACATTGCCGTTGCCGAAGACCCCATCATCTGATTCATAACTTCGCAGGCCGCGCTCATACTCATTTCGTCAAATTCATAATCCTCGGTAATAGCAGCGTCATTGCCCATGAGCAAATTGAGGATGACGCCCATGTCCTTCCGTCTAATCACGATAACGTTTGTTCCGGACAAGCCCTCTATGTATTTGATTCTGACGGCGACTGCCGGCTCCAGTGCGGAAAAATCGACATTCATAAATTGGTCCTGGCTAATTTGCGGCGTTGTAATAACAACTTGCCTCTCAAGCATAGTTGATACCGCTGTCGCGGCCGCACCCATGCTTATGTTCAGCACTTCTCCAATTGTGTCGATTTCATCCTCAGTCAGTATTTTTTGGTCCTCGTTCAACCGTTATCCCTCTCTTCTGTCGTCAAATATGTTCTCGGTATCAACAAGTCTTAAAGCCATCTTTGAGTCCACTTCACCGAGTCTGGCTTTATAGCAAGGAATTCCTTCAACACTTACCGTTATGTCTTCATCTATCTTTTTGTTAAGAAAAATCACATCATTGATTTGAAGTTGAGCTATTTCTCCCAAGCTCATAAAGCAGTCGTCCAAATGCGCTTCCAAGCTGATTTCTGATTGCTTAAGATATTCGAACACCCGTTCACGCTTTTGCTTTTCCCTCAGAGCATCCTGTTTCTTTGAAGATCGGTTATACTTTACGGAAAAGCTGTTGATAAGGTCCTCAAGGTTTTCGGCGGGCATACATATGTTTGCGGTACCCTTATAGTTCTCATCGTCAATATCAAAGGTAATTATAACAACTACATCCTGAGGCGCAAAGGTCTGAACAAATCTTCCGTTTGTTTCGATTGTCATAAACTGCGTCTGCAGCGGGAAAAAGCTGCTCCATGATTCCTGAAGATAAAATGTGATTTTCTCCATTACCAGCCTAAGAACCGACAGCTCGATTTCCGTATAGTCCCGCTCCGGAGAAATAGGTACTCCGTTGCCTCCCATCATTCGGTCAATCATCAAATATCCAAATGACGTGGAGAACTCCACCATTATGGTTGTCTCCCCATAGGTGCTTTCCTGGGGCAGAAAGGAGAATATCCCGATCAGCGTGCTGTCCGGCAGCGCATTTGTGAACTCATAATACCGCTGTTCTTCAATCTGGCTGATGGAAACCTCACACGCGCTCCGCAGAATGCTTGTAAAATAGGAGGACAGCATCCGCGAATAATTCTCATATAGGTTGTTTAGAGACTTGAGCTGATCCTTCGTGAACTTTTTCGGCGACGAAAAATCATATTCTTTGATTTTCTGATTTGACTTAGGTTGGGACTTTGCAACGTCTCCCGAACGCATTTTGTGCAACAGATCATCAATTTGGCTTTGTGACAGCGCTTCCGCCATGAAAGACCTCAACTCCTTTAGCTGCCTGAATAATCATTTGATTTAATCGTACGGCGAAACATCGTTCTGAACGACGGGGTTTGCGCTTTCGCTGTCCGGCTCCTGCGCCGCCGGCGATGGTGACGCGCCAGTAGTTTCGGTTTGCGATGCGTCACTATCTGCCGTTTCACTATCCAGCAGGTTGTAGAGGTCGCTCAAGTCGGAATACGGATCAAATGAGAGGTCGCTTTCCGCCCCGATGATAACCAATTCAACCCTTCGATTCTCCATACGACCTTCTTCCGTATCGTTTGTCGCGATAGGGAGATTCTTGCCATATCCCAGAAGAAGCATCTTTTTCGAATCAATGTTCTTGTCGTCCTCAAAGAACATCGCGACCACCGCCGCCCGCTCGCCCGAAAGCATCCAGTCCGAAACATTGGAATTCGAATTATCTGGCACTGTAGCCGTATGGCCGCATATCGCCACAAGATCGACCATGGGCTCGTATTCCTTGATACCGTCACCGATAAACGAAAGAGTGTCTCTCCCGCCGGAACGCATAACATATTTATCCGGCTCGAAAAACACAGAGCTGTCGAATTTAATAAATATGATCTGATCGGCCTTTTCGATGCTGACAGTATCGCTCATTCCGTTTTCTTCAACATAAGTGGATAGCTTTTCGTACAGGTCGCTCATCGCCTGCACGGCCGCTTCAGCCTGCGCGTCCGTCAATGTCTCGTCTATATCCCCTTCATCTGCGGCAGGGTTTGTTATCTCATCGATAACTTCCTGCGGGAGGTTGGAAAACGACCTGATAAAAGCGTTGTATTTTTCCTGATTAACTGATGACATACTGAGTAAAACAGCAAAAAAGGTCAGGAGCAGCGTAACCATATCCGCATAGGTGTTCAGCCAGGAATCTCCCCCGCCTTCACCGCCTCCGCTATTCTTTCGTTGCATAGGAGCCTCCGTCCATCCGCATAAAAGCATTTTTCGCAAACCGAAATACTCGGGCTTACTGTTTTTGCTTACCATGCGGCTGAGATCAAACTAAGCCGTCCGGCTTTTTACTATTGTTAAGAACGCCAAAAAGCAACATGTACTAAAGCTGCAGTGTTCTATTTGCCTTTCGCCGGTTTTTTTGCCTTCTCTTTCGAGGGCTTTGCCTTTCCGTCCTCCTTGCCGACAAGAGCTTCCTGCCTGTATTCGGGAAGCAAATGTATCAGCTTTTCGTTTATGAGCTTCGGGTTTTCGCCCGACTGAATGGCCTGAACCCCCTCATACACTATCTGCATGCAAAGGTATTCTTCGTCATGTCTTACGCGGAGCTTGTTTGATATCGGCGCGAAAACTATGTTCGCCAGGCAAGAACCGTAAAACGTCGTAACAAGAGCGACAGCCATATTGGGCCCGACGGTCGAGACGTCTTCGAGGTTTTTGAGCATGTTGATAAGTCCGATAAGAGTTCCGACCATGCCGAAAGCGGGCGCGAGCTGCGCGCCTTTATCATAAAACGCTCTTTCCTGCGAGTGCCGTTCCTCTACACTCTGAGACCACAGTTCCATTTGTTCTTTAACTTTTTCCGGGTCTATCGAATCAACAATCATTTGCAGACTGTTTTTAAGAAACGCGTCGTGGATATTATTCGCGTCCTCTTCAAGGGCGAGCAGACCGTTTATTCTTGCCTTCTTTGCGCAATCGACGATAATGGTTATGTACTCTTCGGGGACGAATAACTGCGGAGAAAAGATAATGCGTATATGCTTCGGAACTCTGGCGAACTGTTCCAGAGGAAAGGACAGCATCAGCGCCGCCGTGACGCCACCCAAAACAATGGCGATACTGGGTAAGTCATAAAAACTCTTCAGATTGATAAATAATACCTGGTAGGTGGTCGAGCCGTCATCTGCCACAACCTTGGTAATTGCAATTCCCATAACGACAAGTACAACGCCGAGAACAAGCCCTGCGACTGACATTATATCAAGTTTTCTCTTCATGATGTGATAATGAGCCCTCTTTCTGATGGAAGTTTTGCTACGTGTCTCTACGTAAGGTTATTGCCCCGTTTGTTTCTTTGCGAAACTCAATAACCTTTGCAATGACTTCCATCATGGACTCTTTAACAATAATGTAATTTTTGCTGATAAGTCTGATAGTGGTGTCCGGGACTTCTTCAATTGTCTCAATCAGGTCGTCATTAAGGGCAAAAGGCGTATCGTTCAGTTTTGTTAGAACTATCATTGTGACCTCCTAACGTCCCGACTGATTTGAAAATACTGTTCGGAACTATATAATTTATAGTACAGTTCCGGAAAATATAAACATCAGACGCAGATGTTTTCTTTGGAAAATGATAATTTAACAGCTTTTTCGCTATTTGACGACAAAAATGATTAAGATGTAAAATAACGCTTGCCTCTGGCGGCGGGAACAACCTCCGCCAGAGGCAATTCGGTTATCGCTTTAGATTGATAAGCTCTTCAAGCATTGTATCCGAAACGGTTATAATGCGTGAGTTTGCCTGAAAGCCGCGCTGAGTTGTAATCATGTCCGCAAATTCAGACGAGAGGTCAACATTCGACAGTTCAAGCGTGTTGCTCTGAAGCTCGCCGGTTCCGTCGGAGCCCGGGTCGCAGAGTATGGGTTTTCCGGAGTTTGATGTTTCCGAATAGTAGTTCGAGCCTTCAAGCTGGAGTCCGGAGGGGTTTGCGAAGTTGGCCAGTGAAATTTTACCAGCGGAAACCGTGCCGAGATCGGAATGCGTTACCGAGATTACGCCGTCGGCCCCGATTGCGATGCTTGTAAGCTGATCGAGAGTTACCGCGCCGCCCTTCGTGCCGCCGGTCAGACTGAAGGTAACTGACGAAAGACCGAGATCATTGGATGGCGTAGCGGGCGTCACAGCAAGCGTTCCTGTACCGATCAGATCAACGGTTCCCTCCCCGGTTTCGATACTATCGTCGCTGTCTGTATCTGCCGAATCGAATAGTGCGCTGTATCCTGGATTTGATACTTCAATATAATCCTCCTCACCGGACGCAGTGTTTTTTAGTAAAAATGATTTTGCACTTTCACCCTCGTTAAGAGTCCCTGTATAAGTGCGTGTGGTTGTTCCGTCGTTGATTGTTATTGTTACGTCAAAACAAGGGGTTGTTCCACTAGCATTATAGACGGCATTGAAACCCGTCACAGTGCCATTTCCAGCAAAATCGCTGCTCGTACCGTTTATAGTCATCAAGCCGCCGTAAATATCGTCTCCGGTGATTGTGCCGTCCGTAACGCTGTAATCGGTTCCGCATATTTCAGCGCCGGTAAGTCCGCCTGTCGGGAATTTCGCCACAGCGTCGGCGGCTGTAATAGTGAATGTTCCCGCAGCGTGTTGCTTCCCTCCGTTTGCTTCGGTTATCGCCGCATTAATGGCGGTGTTGATAGCTGCAATATCTGCGAATTTTTCGGTACTGCTTAGATTTACGGTTATCGCTCCAGTTGTGGATATTGTTGCTGTTGCTTTTTGCCCGGCGGGAAGCTCATCACTTGAACCGATCGCAATTGATACGTTTCCGTTTTCAGTCGAACTTGATGCGGTGACTGTATATTTGATGTCGTTGATAGTAACTGTAGTCGTTGAAGCCGCAGCTGGTACCGAACCAAGGTTATCGAGCTTGATTTTTTCAGAAGCGGCCGTTCCGGTTGCCGATGATGCGCCGAGGACGAAATTTCCATTTACATCGGTCAAATATCCGTTTGAGTCATAGTCGAGAACACCCGCCTTCGTATAGAATATATTTCCGTCCGAATCCATAACCTGGAAAAATCCTTCGCCCGTGATCGCGACATCGAGTCCGTAGCCTGTAGACTGCATACTGGACTGCGCCATATTAGTTTGAATTGCCGCAAGCTTTGAACCGTAGCCTACGCTTGAAGGGTTTGTTCCTCCGCTGCTGGAGGTGCCGGCTGTCGCGCTTGAAACAGTCTGATAAAACACGTCGCTGAAAACTGCTCGCTGTGATTTATAGCCATAGGTGTTGACGTTGGAGATATTGTTGCCGATAACATCCATTTTGGTCTGGTGAGCTTTAAGGCCCGCCACACCTGAGTACAGTGCTCTGTTCATAATTTTTCCTTCCTTGGAACCATGCTTACATACCGCACCCGTCAGTCAGTCGGGGTGCCAAAGCCTCCTCAAAAGGTCCGGCTAAATAATTACGGTTCCGTCAATATTTGTGAATACGTTTCCTTTCATGTCACTGCTGTCAACCGCCGTTATTACGGTATTGTTGGGGATATTAACCAGAAATGCGGTGTTTCCGACAAGAATAAGCGGTTCCTCAAGGTTTTTCTCGCTTGCCATCTTGACGCCTTCGTTCAGGCGGCTCAGGCTTTCGTCGGTTAGCTCGATATTGTGTTCAATAGCCCTTTTCACGGCGTGATTTGAAAAGTTTACCTCGCTGTTTTTGCGAAGCATATCTGAGAGTATGCTTTTAAAGCTGTCCTTATCCGCATTTTCGCCGGCATCCGTGTCGACTTTTTGAGCCTGTTCGACTCGCGGATTTCCCGAAACAACGGGAGTGTAGATGTTCAAGCGCATATCGTCCATGATATTTGCTCCTTCTTCAATAGCTTCATTTGTTTGTTGTTATCTCCGCTGGTGTGTACACGTATTTGTTGCCGTCAGCATCCTTGACCAAGACATTGATGTAATAGGTCTGTCCCGCTTCAAGTCCTGTAATAGTCGCGCCCTGCAGGTCCTTCTGATCGGAGGTACCGAAGCTTGTGCCGGTCTTGACTTCGCTGACAGTGCTGAAGGGTCCCTCCGTCGAGTAATAAACGGTATACGTCAGATTGGCCGCCTCCACTTCATCCTCCGTGGGTACGTTCCACTTCACGGTGGCTGAGCTGTCGGTAACCGATGAGGCCTTGACCGAGTAGGAAGAAACGTCAAGCGATGAGCCGCTGTCCGAACCGGTTTGGATCTCCATGACCTGTTCCAGCGTGAATTCTTTTCCGTTTACATACAGAACGTATTCTTCATCGACAAGCGAGACCTTGGAGACCGTACCGGTTTCAGTGTCCAGCTCCCCATTTACATATCTTGCCGCGGTAACATTTTTTCCAACCAGTGACATAGCGTAGTTCGTTTTTGAGTATGCCGCCATTTCCTGCATCATCTGCATATTGGACAGCTGAGTTATCTGGTTCATCATTTCGCTGTTGTCCATTGGGTCATTGAAGTCCTGATTCTGCAGCTGTGTAATAAAAAGCTCCAGGAAATCCGACGCTGAAAGCGTTGAGCTGCTGCTTGATGTCGAAGATGACGAGCTGCTGCTCGAAAACAGAGAAACGCTGTTTACTGATGTGCTCATTTTTTCTCCTTTCGCTTAGATGTAGGCGTCAAGCCGATCGCCGGAAAAGGCTTTCACCCGAGCCGCCTGCGATGATGCGGCATTGTCTTCCGTAGTTAGCTCATCGTTTTGCCCCGACTCCGTCTGCGTCATACGGAATAAACTTTGCTGTCCGGCAAACTGCTGTTCGGCAAACTGCTGTCCGCTCATTTCAAATTGCTGCATTGACCCGCCTGCTGTCTCATTAGTCGAAACGACCGCGTCGCGTACGTCAACATTCATGGGAGCGACCGCTTCTTTGAGCGCTGCAAGGTCATTGTTAATGAGTTTTGCCGTCTGGGCACTCGCCGTTGTGATTGTCAGTGTTGTTTTTCCCGCTTCTTCGACAAGTTTTACCGTAATTTCACCCAGGGTTTCCGGCTTAAGCTTGATTGTAAATTCGCTTTTGCCTAAAGAAACGTTCTGCTTAATTTCGCCCGTAAGCTGTTCAAGAACACTCGCATCGGCTGTACCGCCCGCTGATCTGAGCTTAAGCTCAAACGGCGTCTCTGTCTCGGTTTTTACCAGTCCGTTCTGGAGCTTGTCAACGTCGATATCATCCTGATTATCCGTGTTTTGCGATAGGTACTCCGACAGCATTTGCTTCGCCTTGGTAACAGCTTCCGTGAAGCCGTCCTGCGCCAGCGCGGATTTTCCTGATATGACCTCAATGCCGGCATTTTTCAATAGCGACTTCATTTCGTCTTTACTGTTAGTTCCGAGCAAATCCGTTATCTGGGTCAGCGCATCTGAGGAGATTGCAACCGTTTCCGCCTTGTCTGCGCTTCTCCCGAACAGGCTCAGAAGGTCGGTCAAATCCGCTGCTGTGCCTGCCTTGCAGGAAACAATGGCTGTTGAGACTCCCGTTTCGGCAGCTAAGCCTGACAGGATATCGGCAGCTTCCGCTTTTTCGGTTATGCCTGACCCGGCTGTGTTTGCGGCTGCGGCATCGGACGCTTCGGAACCGCTGTTAATCATCAAATTCAGGAGTGCCGTCATACCTGCGGCCGAGTTCCCGAGCAAGGCGGCAACTTCGCTCAGCCTGCTTGATTCGTCCGAAATCACGGGGCTTTCGGTAGCATCAGTCTGCTGTGTGCTTTGGTCAAGCGTCTGCGTCAAAAGGCTCATTATGATTTGTAGGAATGGATCCGTGAATTCGGCTGTATCCTTTTTGCTTCCGGCGGTTTCCGTTGTTTCACGCTCGACGCTCTGCGAGCTGCATGTTTTAATCTGGACTGCTGTACTCTGCATATTTCTCACCTCCTTTCATAACTCTGCGAAATTCTCCCGCTTGTGTTTATTCGGCGGTCTTTTCTAAGCGGGACTTTTTCGCGCCAGGGTATTTGTTATAGCCTGCATGACTTCGCTTTCAACGGCCTTTGCTTCAAGCAGGCGATATTCCTCCACCTGCCTTTCCTCCAGCTTGTCCATGCCGGTTTTTTCCTGATAGACAGTGAGCACGACCTTTCGCTGAGCTTCAACGACTTCCTCCGCTTTATACAGCTCGTACTGCAGCAAGCCGATTCGATTTCTGGCGTTTTCGATGAGAAAATTCAGCGATGTAAGCTCTCCCATTGAAACCCCTTTGATCTGCTTCTCCTGTAACTGCGCGGTATTGTCGTTAAAAAACGACTCCAGGGCGCGGAGCCTTTCGGCAATCTCGTCTCTTTTTCCTTTCAGATTGCCGAGCGTTTTCTTTTCCTTGTCCAAAACCTGAACTTTATAGCTGCGGATACGTTCCAAAGAAAACTCGTATGGCTTCAAGAGACTTGCCTCCTCTATTTCACAGATTCGATCAGGCGATTAACCGTATCAGCAAAGCTTGACGGTTCATCGGTTTTCTGTATAAGAAAATCATTGATTCTTTTCATGTGGTCAAGGGCGTTATCCAGTTCGGGATTGTTTCCGGATTTGTATGCGCCTATTGATATCAGATCCTCGTTTTCTTTATATATCGCAAGCATACTGCGCAGTTTATTAGCAGCGTTCTTGTGCTCCGGCTCCGCAATTCCCGACATAAGGCGGCTTATGCTGTTCAGCACATCAATTGCCGGATAATGATTCTTTGCAGCGATTTTCCTTGACAGGATTATATGTCCGTCAATAATGCTCCTTACAGTATCCGCAACCGGTTCGTTTGTGTCGTCACCCTCAACCAGAACCGTATAAATGCCTGTAATCGAGCCCTTTTTGAAATTACCCGATCGCTCAAGCAGTTTTGGCAGTTCGTAATAAATAGATGGAGTATAGCCGCGGGCGACAGGCGCTTCTCCGGTCGATAATCCAATCTCCCGCTGCGCCATCGCGAAGCGTGTAAGTGAATCCATCATCAGAAGGACGTCCAGACCCTGATCCTTAAAGTATTCTGCAATCGCCGTAGCTGTATGGGCGCACTTTAATCGCATCAGCGCCGGTTGGTCAGAGGTCGCGACAACAAGAACCGATCGTTTGATCCCTTCGGGTCCAAGGTCTCTTTCAATAAACTCAACGACTTCTCGTCCTCTTTCGCCGACGAGAGCAATAACATTGACGTCTGCGCGGACATTTCTTGCGATCATGCCCATCAGCGTGCTTTTTCCAACTCCGCTGCCCGCAAATATGCCTATTCTTTGACCTTTTCCGATGGTCAAAAGCCCATCAATCGCTTTTACTCCAAGTTCGATCGCTTTTGTTATCGGGGGACGGTCCATAGGGTTTTCAGGACTCCTGGTTATTTGAATCGGAGTGCCGCAGGGCAGGGCAGGACCGCCGTCAATGGGCTTTCCCAAGGGGTCGATAGTGCGGCTTATCAGGGCATCCGAAACCTGAATCTCGAGCTTTTCTCCCGTTGTAGTAACCGCGCAGCCATAACCTATTCCCTGAACCTGCTGAAAAGGCATTAGAAAGACTTTGCTTTTTTTAATGCCGACAACCTCGGAAACGATCTCGGATTGGTTTTTGTCAATATGTATTGTACAAAGGTCGCCGATACTGCACTTTAGCCCGGTTGCTTCGAGCGTCATACCGATTATATTGTTGATTTTTCCCTCGTGCGTCTGCAAATCTGTTTGATGGATTATTCGATAATACTTTTGCATCGAGTCGTGAATGGTGTGTTTCACAGCCGTTTTTCTGCTACTCCTTATCTGCTTCTCTAAAAGCTTTTCGCATATTGTTTGCCTGAACGCTGATCGTACTTACTGTTGTGCCGTCTTCCGTGGTAATACGGCATATATCCGGTTCATTCGGTATTGGATGAACACTCGTTCTGCCCCTGTATTCCTGCTTATCGAGTTCCTGTCTTACAAAATCAACCATTGAAGTAAGCTGCTCGGACAGTTCAACACTTATCCATTCGGCACTTTTTACTGCTTTTATGTTCTGCAGCACAAGCTTCTGAAGTATAGCGTCATCAATACTGATTTTTTCGAGTATCATTTTTTCTGCGATTTCAACAGCCATGTATTTTAGCTCATGGGTGTATTGCTCAATGAAGTTCTCATGCTCTTGTATGAGCTCATCAAGCAGTCTCTGAACTTCTGAAATGCACCCTTTCAGTTCGCATTTCTTTTTGTTCAGCGCATCAAAATAAGCGTATTCGGCTACGGACTGGGCAAGCTCCTCCAGCTCGGCTTTATATATTTTTGAGAGAACTTCCTTTCTCGGCAGGGCATCGGAATCAAGTAAGTCCTCACCGCTGCCTTTCTGGCTGACCTTTTTCTTCCGCTTCTGAAGCGCGGGCTGTGTTTCCAAATCGCTGGAATCGGATATAGCGGGAGCTTTTGAAGCCTCGCTGGTCGTTTCTTTTTCGCTTCGGTCGATTTCATCCGGATGCTTTTCATTTAAGCCGACATCAGAAGGAGAAGCTTTTTCGTGTACCGCAGCCACATCAAGACTGATTGCATCATATTCGATGCTGCCATCGGGGATGCGAACACACTCATTTTCCGAAATCAGGCTATGTTTCTTAAAAACATGTGCGCTATTCAATTATTGCATCCTCCATCCCTCGAGATACTGATATTTCTCCGCTTTCTTCAAGCGTCCGAATTGTATCGACAATTTTTTGCTGCGCCTTTTCCACATCTTTCATACGAACATTTCGGAGATACTCGATATCGGAAAGGATATTCTCCTTTGCTCTGGCGGAGATGTTTTTCAGCAACAGCTGTTTAATCTCTTCGCTTGAGCCCTTTATAGCCACGGCAAGGTCCTGAGTATCCACGCTACGCAAAACAATTTGAATCGTCGTATCATCAAGATTGAGAATATCTTCAAATACGAACATCAGCTTTCTTATGTCTTCCGATAAAGCCGGATCGCTCTTTGAAAGCTCATCAAACACATATTTCTCCGTCGTTCTGTCAACGTGATTCATAATATCGGCAACGAAGTTGATGCCGCCTATTTCTGTCATATCAACTGAAACGACCGCCGAAAACCTCTTTTCCAAAGCATTCTCAACTATTGAAACAATTTCGGGGCTGACGCTTTCCAGCGTTGCGATACGCTTGATTAAGTCGAGTTGAAGTTTTTTGGGCAGTTCAGAAATAATTTTTGACGACTGGTCGGCCGAAGCATACGACAGTACAAAAGCTATTGTCTGCGGATGCTCGTTTTGCAGCATCATCATAAGGTTTTTATAATTGGCTTTACGGATAAACTCAAAAGACCTCGTCTGCATCGATTTTGAAACGCGGTCCATGTATGACGATGCCAGCTGTGAGCCGAAGGCCTTTTCCAGGACGTTCCTTGCATACAGAACTCCGCCTTCCGAAATCACTTTTTGAGTGGTGCAAAGACCATAAAAATCGTCAACGATCTCCTGCATTTCGTCCGGAGAAAGTCTGTCTAGTTTGGCGACTTCTAAAGTCAGCGTTTCAATTTCGTCCTCCGTTAGGTGCTTGTATACTTCTGAAGCATATTCACTTCCCAGAGCGACAATAACCGCCGCCGCTTTTGTCAAAGATGTTATCTTTTTTGTGGAAGATCTTGACATAGTTAGTTCTCCTTGAGCCATGTCCTAATGAGATTTGCCGCTATTTGTGGGTTGGTCTTTGAAAACTCGCGAACTTCTTCCACAATAGCCTCATTCTTCGGATCTACATTTCCTTTAGCTATATCCTCAAGAGTTTTCTTGTAATTTTCGATTTCGGCTTTTTTACGACGCGTTTCTTCCAGCCTTTCACGTTTTTCCGCCTCAGCTTCTTCCTGCTTACGGGCTTCCTTTTTGCGCTTGATTACTGTCACCAGAACAACAATCGCTATAACCAGAACCAAAATACCGACCCCGATAAATATATAGGTCTCAAGCGACAGGTTGAGGAGCTTGTGAATTAACCCCTGATCTTCTTCGGGGGGAGCCGTAGGCTCCGGCTCGTCCTCTTCAATAAGGGCAGATTTGTCAAACGCTGATACTGAAATAAGGTCAACCGGTATATCGGTGCATCCGCTGACAAGGGTTTTCAGTTCGTTGATCCTGGTTTCGGTAAGAGAGCTTTCATTGACCATAACCGAAATTGTAGCTCTTTTCAAAATTGCATTACCGGATTCGATCTGAGTTTTTATATAGCTGTAATCATAATCTGAACTCCATGAATAATCGGTAACTCCGTTTTCGGAGCTCGGCTCTGTATAGGCATATTCCGGAATATCGGTATTGTTATCAGTCCCGACAACATCTCCCGCCTCAACTGTTCCGTTTATTGAATAATTCCCCTCGTTGTGTGTTACATAGCCCGTTTCATCGTCGTTCGGTGTCATCTCAAGCTTTTCAGTCATCATCTTATCGTAGTCGATTGTGATTTTTGCAACGGCAACGACTCCGTTCGTGCCATATCGCGGTGATAGCAGCCTTACAACATTATCCTCGACCTTCTGCTGTACCATCAGCTCAAAGCCCATGCTGTAATCGCCTGTCGCTTCATTTTCAGTGCCGCTTTCCGGTGTAAGCTCAAGCATGGTTCCCGCATCGACCACCGTGACCTCCTCCGGTTCCATATTCGGTACACTGGAAGCTATAAGCGTACGAATAGCCGAAACCTGCTCTCCGCTAATTTCCATTCCAGAATCCAACGAGAGCAGCACTCCGGCTGATGCACTCTGTTCATTTGTAGCTGTTTCCCAAACGTAATTGCTGGTCTCGGGTATTGTGATTGTGACAGTCGCAGCTGTCACTCCGTCGATTCTTTCGAGCGTTGACTGAATTCTGTCCTGCAATTGAAAAATAAGCCACGAAGCCTTCTCTGACTCCGTTGCCGTCATGCCGGCGTTACTTGAAAATACATCGTAAGTAAGCGCAGTCTTGGGGTAGCCCTTTGCTGCAAGCTGTAAAATCCAAATATCGTATTCATTCGTGGGAACCAGAATATTGCCGGTTGAATCGAACTTGACATCGGCTCCCATGTCGCTGAGAGCCTGATAAATGCTTCCCGTTTCACTAGTACTCAGGCCGGAATACAGTATCGTGTATTTTCCGGATTTGACGTTCATTAAAACCGCAATAATAATTGCAATAAGTACAACAGAAATTGCGCCGACGCCGATTCTTTTTCTAGTCTTCTCAGGAATGTTCTCAATAAAAGTTTTTACTTTTTTTTTGTTCTCTGTAAAAACAGTGTCTTTCATTGATTGCTGACCTCTTTACTATCGGGGCGCTCAATAGGCAAAGCAACGACCGCTATTTGTTGTAATAATGGTTGAAAGGCGTCATTTCATATATTCATTTGCATGATTTCTTTGTATGTGCTTACTACCCGGGAAGTTAACTGGACTGTGGTTTGAAGCGCTGCTTCAGCTTTTAATGAGTTTATCTGGATCTGTGCCAGATTATCCGCGTCGCCCAGTGCCAATGCCTCGCTGTCCGCATCTGCTATCTTCTGCAGAGAGGTATATTCATCCGCAGCCTCCTTAAGAACATTTACAAACGGCGTAGACGAACCTGAGCCTTTTTCAACTCCGCTGATTTTTGAAAAAGTCATAGGTTGAATAGACGAAACTTGAATTGCCATTTTACGCTCCTCGCTTAAGATTCAACTTTTATAAGAGTTCCACCTGCTATTTGTTCTTCACATAATAAATAAAGGAATAAACCATTATTGTTATGGTATCATTTCCGAATTTACTTGTAAAGGCGTTTTGCAATATTTATGCATATTTAATCTCATACTGTCATTTATTAGGTTATTTTGTCGATTCATATACATATTTGGAAGCGGATGACAAGTCACTCGTGATGTGTATTCATTTTTTGACTTGTACTTATATTCGGGGAGTAATATTTAACAATAACCTATTATTATTCGGTTATTCACCGGTATACTTAATAACAAAAATCAACTTATTTTCCGATATTAACCTTATTTTGAGGAGCTTTTACCCAAATTCACAGGATAACACCGCCTTTACATTCAAATAACTCCACTTATATATGAATAAATATTTATTTAGACTGCGGCGGAGTCCTGTAAGTCCCCTCGCGGCTGTATAAAAAAATAAACAAAATAAAATCACTGCTTTAGTTTTCCATTTGACGTGAAATAACTAAGGAGACCGGATTAAATCGGCCAGAAACGTTTCGATCTCTGAGTGTTCGGTGCACAGATCGCTTCGCAGGTCGAAACAAAACCTAACGGTTCGGAGAGCATGGACGCGCTCCGAAACAAACAAAAATACATGGAGGTATTTTTCTATGGGTATGGTAGTAAGAACCAACACAATGTCCACCAACGCATATCGCCAGCTGGGCATGAACAACACGCAGCTCGCAAAGAGTCTTGAAAAGCTTTCTTCCGGCTTCCGCATCAACCGTGCAGGCGACGACGCTTCCGGTCTTGCAATCAGCGAAAAAATGAAGGCTCAGATCAAAGGCCTCGAGCAGGCATCCTCGAACTCTCAGGACGGTATTTCACTTGTACAGACCGCTGAAGGTGCGCTAACAGAAGTCCACAGCATGCTTAACCGTATGGTCGAGCTTGCGACCAAGTCCGCGAACGGCACCATTCAGGACGACGTCGATCGCGACGCTATCCAGACCGAGGTAGACGCGCTCAACACCGAAATCTCCCGTATCGCAAAGTCCACAAACTTCAACGGCATCAATCTGCTCGACGGTTCCCTCGGGTCATCGTCCGATGGAGTTGAGGTCTCGGTAGGCGGCAACGCAATTACCGGACTCACCGACAGCGTAAAGTCCGTAAAGATCGCTTATACCGCTGGTACAGGTACTGATACAGCTGCAACAATGAGTGCCGCTATCGATGATGACGGTGTCATGACTCTGACAGTTACCGGCGCAACAGGTTCAGGTACAGCACAGAGTGAAGCTATGATGGAAGCCGCGCTTGTAGCTGCTGGGCAGGAAGATGCGGACGTGACTACATTTGCTGCGATCTCAGCATCTGTTACAACCGCTGTAAGTACGACGGAAATCGAAAAGACCGCAGCGAGTTTGGCTGCCGCCACAACCCAAGATGGTTTTTCAATCACCTTTGAAAAGGGCGAAACCGGGCTAACCTCGATTACAGTGACGGATGCCGCCGATACCGAAACCGTTTCCAATGCGGACGGCGCAGTTTCCATCGTACTTGATACGACCGGATCCTATACCGCAAGCGAGATAAACAAAATGTTCAGCGATGCCGGTGTTAAAGGTGTCACCGTTGCATTCGACGGCAGCAAGACCGGCGCTGCGATTGAAACGGGCTTGGGAATTGAAACTACCACAAAGGGAGCAATTTCTGAGGGCACCGGCAGCATGGCGGCAGGGCTGACCATTCAGGTCGGCACAACAAATGATTCCTACAACCAGGTTACAGTCTCGATCGACGATTTGTCCGCCGAGGGCCTCGGTATAGACGGTCTTGATGTTTCCACACAGGAAACAGCCGGTAATGCTATCGCAACCATTGAAGCGGCCATCAACAAGGTCTCCACGAACCGCGGCAACCTCGGCGCGCTGCAGAACCGTCTTGAGTACGCCACAAACAGCCTTGATACCACGGCTGAGAACATGGACGCTGCGAACAGCCGTATCCGTGACACAGACATGGCGAAGGAAATGATGACCTACACCAAGATGAACATCCTATCCCAGGCCGCTCAGGCAATGCTTGCTCAGGCCAATCAGCAGCCGCAGAACATCCTGCAGCTCCTGCAGTAAGAGATGTGATTTTCGTGATTACCTGGCGATAATAAGTTCGGGGGCGGTTCTTCGGAGCCGTCCCTTCCTTCTATCTCCTGCCGCAAAACGCTCGGGTCAACACAGTAGTCTTCTTTTTCTCGTTATTCTGCCGAAAAAGCCCGCGGACCTCAAATCCGCGGGCTTTCAATGTAACGGGTCTATCTGCTTCCCATTTCAATGGTTCTGCTTATCATGGCCTTAACGACCGACAGAGCTGTCAGGTTTGCTTCATAGGCGTTGCTGGCGGACAGCAGATCGACCTGCTCCTCCGTCGTATCAACGTTGGAGGATTGAACATAACCTTCAGCGTTAGCTTCCGGATTCGTAGGATCATATATGAGCTTGAAGTCTTCATCGCTCTTTACGACATTCGTTACGCGTACTCCGCCCGATTTTGCCTTGTCCAGCTCCTCGGAAAACGTAAGCGGTATTTCCTCAAAAACGACTTGCTGACGGCGATATGGCTCTTCGCTTGATGTAACCGTCGTATTGGCGTTTGCAATATTCTGAGTGATTATATCAGTCCTGAATCGCTCGGCCGTCAGTGCTGAGCCAACTATATCCAAAGATGAGCAAAACGACATTGTCTGTCCTCCAATCGCGAAGCTTGCGGTTTCCGGTGTGCTTATCCGCAGCAGGGTGTTTACATGTTGCAGTTGAGCACATAACTGTTTTTATCGGATTCGCTGGTTATCTTATTTAACAGCATGCTGTACTGCGAATAGGCCTTGTACAGCGAAATGCTCTCGGTCTCAAGGTCAACATTGTTGCCGTTGAGCTGCCCCGAAAGCGCATCATTTGTAGTTACCGAGGCCTTGACGCTGCTGACATCGGAATTATCGGAGCCATTCTGGACTTCCTTGAGCACGCTTTCAAATGAAAGGCTTTTGGATTTATATCCGGCGGTTTCGATGTTCGCGATGTTCTGTGTATTTAGTTTTTGCTGCAGCCAGGAAAGCTGAACTCCAGCTTCAAGAACCTTAAACTCGTTGGAATCGTAAAACATCAGCGCTCTTTCCTTTCCGGGGTATAATTAGCTGCGCGACATTCTGTCCGCCTCCGAAAACACATTGCGCAGTTCCGTTACCATCTGAAGAATATCGGATATATCGGAGGAGTCTTTCTTAACGTTCGAATTTATTATAGCACGATTGAAGAAATTGTAAATATCATTCAGATCATTTGAAATACTGTATTCGAAATTCAGCGCTCCCTTCAGTTCATTTATTATATGCTGGGACTTTTGAAGGCTGCGGTTAATTTCGGGAATACTGTTTTTTTCAAAGGCAAGCAGCGCCATATTCAGCTGTTTTATCAGTTCGTCATAGACCGTTGTGAGCATCTGTCCCTGCGTCATTGTCATAACAGACTGATTTCTATAAGTTTGATATGCATTGTTCATCATTTTGAAGTATCACCCTGTTTATTTTTTGATTTTTCGTCCCGGTTCAGGCTCATGAGCTGGTTGAGAAGTTCGACGTAATAAGCGAGCTTTGGGAGTTATACTGAGAGATTACCGTTTCCATCGTAGTGAATTTATCCCAGTAGCGTTCTCTCTCATCTTCGTATTTATCCTCCAGTTCTTCGAGTTTGTCGTTGATTCTTTCGAGCTGGTAATACATATCGTTTGTTGTCGCGTTTGCCGTCCATCCGCTTGCTCCCGCTATCTGAACAAGTGTGCCGGGGTTTGCAACGCTCAGCTTCGCTGTAGAATCGCATATACTGGACAGCTTTGTCCCAAGACCGTTTTCCGAGTCCGTAAAGAGCTTGCAGACCGCGTCGGGGTCCGATGCGATCGCGTTGCGCAGCGCCGTTTCGTCCAGGGTCAGCTTTCCCGAGTAATCATCCTCTGTGGTTTCTATGCCTATGCTGTAGGCCGCTATGCCCGCGCTCTCCACCTTTGTATAAAAGGCTGTGCGCATTTTCTGGAGGAATGTCGAGATATTTGTATCATTACGAAGAAGCCCCGTCTTGGCTTTTTCCGTCCAGTTCTCAATCTCCGTTTCGGACATTTCATCTTCCTGCGCTTCGGTCAGGGGAGCGTAATCGCGGTATTCGTCATCCTCTGTAATGGTACTGTAGAGCGACTCTACCATTTCATTATAGTCGCTGACAAACGCTTTAATAGCGTCAACGATTTTATCGTCATCGCGCTCAGTGCTGACGACAGTTTCTTCCGAACTGACAGTCGTAGCCGTTACAGTAAGGCCGTCCACGGTAAATGTGTTGCTGCTGCGGGACGTCTCAACTCCGTTTATTGTAATTTTCAAATCGGATCCCGCCGTAACTGCGCTGGAAGAAACCTCGCCCGTGCCGAATGTGACCGAATCCCCGAAATAGTTCGCCAGACTTGTGCTGCTGAGATCGACCGATCCGCTTCCGGACATCTTGAGCTCTCCGTCGGCGTATGTCATGCTGTATGAAGTTCCATTGACCGTCACGGAAGCAATCTCGGAAAGAGTGGTCGCCGTTTCCCCGCTTGAATTTAAGAGCGCAAGCCCCGAAAGTCCGGCAACATCCGAAATATTCGTGTCGCCGGTTACGGCGTTGGAAGCCCCCGAAAAGCCCATTACAGACGCAAGATCCGACGATGAGTCTGCAAACGAAACTGAATAACCCGCCGCCGTAGTCAGATTGCCATTGGCATAGCTGATGTTTGCGACACTGCCGGTGGTTCCGAAAGTAGAGGAAAGCCACGAGTTCAGCTCGGATTCGACCTGCGACTTTGTATAGCATGTCTCACTGTCCTCGAGCGTAAAGGTATAGCTTGTTCCGTTGACCTTAAAGGTCATGGAGGTGTCTGTCGTCGTGTAATCCTCGCTGAGCGCAGTTCCGGTAACGTTTGAAGTGTTGAGCGCCGATCCGGTGGCAGACGAAGCGGCCGAGATTTTGTCCGACCCGAAAAGCACGCTTAAAAGGTTCCCTGTTTCCTGAGAAATGTCTATGCCGTACTGTGCTCCGGTTGAGGTCGCTTCAATCTTGAATTTATCCGTCGTCGTGGAATAGGATATTTTAACGCCTGCGTCGCTTGCATTTATTTTTTTAATCATCGTTGCAACAGTGTCGCTTGAAGAAAACTCGAAATCCGAACCGTTTATTGAAAATTTATATGTTTCTCCCGAAACGCCCGATATGCTTCCGAGCTTTGTCGATGTGGAAAGAAGAGACGTCGAGCCGGGGGTTATTCCGAAATTCGTTGCGTCGGCACCCGTGATTTTAAGCTCGTGACCGGACTCTATATTGCCATCGTCATCAGTAAGATTGATGGAAAAGCTGAGTTTCTCATCAGTCATGCTGACCCCGACATATGTACCGAAGGCGCTTTTCAGCTTTGTATCAAGCGCAGTTTTAATGGTATCCGCTGTAATATCCCCTGAGAAATCGTCGCTTGAAAATGTGATCGTTTTAGAAACTCCGTCAAGCGTCAGGTCAAATGTCAGGTCTTCTCCGGACCCCAGTGCGCTTTCTATCGAATCAACATCCATAGCGGTGCCTGTTATAGTCTGGGCGCCGCTCATTTTAACGCTTGAAGTCAGCTTTGCCGTGCTTGCCAGCTTCGAAACGAGAAAGGTGTTTTCCCCGGTCGAAGCGCTTGAACCCGTGCTGACGACCTTCACCGAGCTGCCGCTCGAAATAGCGGAAACCATTGAATTGAAAAAGTCGCTGCTTGACAGATTGTTTTCAAGGTCGGAGTCATAAGAAGAGTCAAAGTATGAATCACTGAAAGTGTTGATCTTCGTGACAGTGCTCCTATACATAGACTGCTTCCATTCAATGAGCTGTTTCTGCTGGTTCTGTTTATCGATTTTGGTCTGTGTGCCCTGCAGCATTTTCTCTACCATGCTGTCTGTATCCAAACCCGAAACCAATCCCGAAAGACCGTTGCTGCTGTAGCTTGCCGTACTGGAGCTTGTGCTGCTTACACTGCTCATATGCTCTCCCCTTTCCTGCTAAAAATGATCCCTGACCATTCTTAAGCTTTTTATTGTCACGAGGACAATATTAATCAATTGTGATGTCTGACTAAGCCGATTGGGCGCCCATATTACCGTAAATCTCCAAAGCACCGCTTAAACTGTCATAGTTTTGCCATGTATATGGCTCTGAGGGAAGCCGGTTCGGACTGCTTGTTTATAATTTGCCGCTACGGAATTGCTGCTTTTATTAAGCGCTTTGATTTGCTCAAGCGCCAGGTCTCTTTCGCTCCTGACCCGGTCGAGTACATCCGTTTCCATTTTGGATACTCTGTTTACTGCGGCTTTAACCCTAAGAGCGGCTTCGAAAACCCCGGCAAGCTCTTCTGTCAGCTCTGAAACATTGCAGCTGTAGCTTAGGGCCTCAAGAAGGTTCTCATTGCCACACGCTGCCGCACGTATTTCTTCTTCGGTTTTTATCGCTCTCTGAAGTAGCTTCCCTCTGATTGCGACCAGCTCCGTCAGCTCCTCGGCTGGAGCGAACAGCAGCCGGTCGGTAACTTCTTCGACCTCGGAGAACGTATCCTTTTGGGCTACAAGAAGCTCTGTAATATCTGATGTGTTGAGCATTTTCAGCCATTCACCTTATCACTATTCGCCACAAAATTTCTAAGATTGCTTACAGAAGAAAGCTCGGCGGCGCTTCTGTTGAGTTCAACTGTTTTGAAAAGCTCATTGCGCCATATCTTATATCCGTTTGGTGCACTTATGCCGATCCTGACCTGATTGTCAACCGAGATGACCTTGATTTCAATCGGCTCGCCCTGTTCCGATTCGATAATAATCGATTCATCTTCCTTGCGGGATATCACGAGCATAGATTTCGTCCCCCTTTCGACAGGGGAAAGCGAACAGGGTAGTCGCCTTCTAGCATTATCTGCGCCGCATGATGATTAGCCGGATTCAAAAACACAGGGCTTTTCAGATTAACCGTGGATTCTTTGACATTCTGCGGTATGACCGCGACGACTCCGCAGAAGCAGTCGCCTTCGCCCAGCAGCTTGTCCGTCCCGGCAGGCAGGATCGGAAGATAGTCCGTCGCCAGTTTGCCCGGGTCCATCATAATGAAGCACAGCCCGGCTGCCGAAATCGACTGCAGCCATACAATATCTTCTCCGATCTCGCTATCGTGAAGGATCACAAAATCCGTGTATTCCTCAAAACCGAAAAACGGCTGTGTGAAGTGGTAAATCTCATTTTCAGAAACTTCCACTTCGCCGAAATCCCTTGTCTTTATAATCATTTTTCACACCGACTTTCAAACTTGATTAGCTTACGGTTCAATCAGGCTTCCGCCGTTTCCTTATAATCGGGGTCGGCGCTTGGAGGAACATACATCGGTCCCCCGAGGTACTCAATATCGACGCTGGGATACTCAACTATTTTCATTTGGACACTGCCCGGCTGGAAGACAAATGAGTTGTCCTTTATCTGCCAGTTTAAGCTGACGTCCCCGGGCTCATAGCTGATGTTAATCTCAGCCGGTTCGCATGAGATGTCCGCACCCGCGCTGGGAAGCGTAGTTGTATAGAGGATAGGCTGTTCGATTGTTCTCTGCCTGATAATATCGCCGATATCAGTGCCGTTCTGTATTTCTCCCAATGCTTCGCCTGTCTGAACATATTGCTGGATCAGCTTCGTGAGATGCTCTTTACCCTTCTCGGAGTACTGTTTGACGCTGTCTTCAAGATTTACAAGTCCAAGCGACTTTCTCGCTTCATACGTATCAATCTTGATATCAGCGTTCTGAGATTGGATTTTGAGCTCTGAGGATGAAGTCGTAATATCCCCGGAGGGAGTAAAATCCTGATGATACTCAAGTTTCGGGCTCTCGACTTCGAGCTCATATTTCATCGGCGTGGTTGTTATTTTAAGTAACTGCATTGTTTCCCCTCCTTCCGATATTGTCACAGAGTCGCTACTAGCCTCAGTTCAGAAAATCCATCAGCGAAACCGGGATTATATCGGCGCCCATCGACAGAACTGCTTTCAACACATAATCGTTCATGCTCTGATTCGATGCCTCTTCGGCGTCGTCAACCCCGATGAGCCGGCTGATCTGGCTCTCATAGGTATCGATGCTGTCGGTTATTCTGTTCTTAATCGTATCCAGAAAGCTTGTTTTTGCTCCGATATCTGTAAGATAGCCCCTGAAAGTTTCGGTATATGAAAGGAGCTTATCGTCATAAGTTCCGACCGCGTCTTCATCGTAATCGGTCAGGTTTTCCGAAAGCTGAGTCAACATATTGAAAATATTGTTTGTGTTTCCGTCATCGTCCTCACCGTAACCGAATATCTCGAGCCCCGAGTAAGACGTTTTCATCGCCGAGTCCGAATCAACGTTTGAGCCGGTCATGGAAATTCCAAGTCCGATATCGACATATATCTCGCCGCTCATCGGAATGTCCGTTCTTGTTGTTCCGTCCATATAGAAATAACCGCTGTCATCATGCTCAATTGAATTAACGTCGATCTCGTTGTAGAGGAAATTTCCGGAATCATCAAACGAAAACGGAGCGTTTCCCGCGCTCGAGCCGCCCAGAACAAACATGTCATTATAAGTCGTATTTGCAAATTGAAGGATCTCGTCTCTCAAATCTTCGATTTCGTCGGCCAACGTTTCCCTTCCGGAGTCTCCGCTTGTGCTGTTCATTGCGGAAAGCACTTTCGTGTGGACCTTCCCAAGTATTTCATTTATAGAGGTCATCGCGTCTTCCGTTGTCGAAAGCTGCTCGCTGACCGCGCTTACATTGTCATAGTATTCCTCTGCCTTTGACTTATCGACTCTGATTCTAAGCGCCTTTGTTGCCGCCGAAACATCGTCCGATATACGCGTAAATCTATTTCCGGACGCAATCCGCTCGTTGGTTTCGGCATAAGCGGTCTTTGCTTTTTCCAGGTAGCTTAAGTAGTTTCTGGAAGTCTGTCTGTCTGAAATTCTCATTATCCGTAACTCCTATCACGCAAAAGGGCTTTAACCCGCATCCTTTATGTACCCAGGGCCCCCATTTCGTTAATCAAGGTGTCGAGCATATCGTCCATAACCGTCATCATTCGGGAGGCTGCCTGATAACTTCTTTGATAGACCAGCATATTCGCAGTCTCTTCGTCCTGCTGAACTCCCGAAACCGAGTCCCGGCTTGAAAGATAGTCATCGGCTACGGTCGCCGTCGCCTCACTTCTGCCCTCGTTGAAGCTGACGTCAGTACCAATCTTTCCGAGCATATCGATCGTGTAGTTCGAAAAAGTCCCGCTATAGGTTTCACCGTAGGAACTGAATGTGTAGCTGTTTTCAAATAGCTTGTTTGAAAGGAGTTGAGCATAATCTTCAACGTTTTCGCTGTCACTGTAGATGATGTATCCGGCTCCGTCCGTCGTCCATTCGTCGCTTATGGAAATGTTGCCGGCGGTAACGGCTTTTGCTTCGGTATCGTCCGATTCATATCCGCCGAGCAGGGTTTTATATGAGGTAATGGTTTTGGACGAATCTATTGTCGCCGGTATGGTCGAGTTGGCGACATCGGCAAGTGCGCTGGCAAATTCATTTATCCTGTCGCGGTAGTACGGTATGCCTTGGACACTTGTTTCCGCATTGCTTTGGACATTGCTGCCTCTCCCGTTTATAACATCTACATACGCCCTGATTGAACCTCCCGAAAGTAAAACGCTGTTTCCAGAGGTTCTCCATACGACATCGACATAGCTGTTCTCATCAATATTTAAGGAAAGTGAATCATACTCGCCTTTTTCCACAACAAGCTTTCCGCCCATCTCGACATTGACAGTTCCGTCTGAATTTTCCGTGACATTGATATCCCCGTAAGTGGAAAGCTCGTCAAGGAGCAGATTGCGTTCATCGAGGAGCTCGTTGGACTGGCAATATTCGCTTCCGGAGTTCGCCATTATGGTCGAGTCTGCAGCGATGTTTGAATTCAGGCTCGAGATTTGCTCCAGCAGATCATTCGTTCTGTCGACAGTTGTCTGCAGATCCTCGGTCTGACGCTGACAGACAGTCGTTAGTCCGCTGTCCAGTTGGTTCAGTATCTGCGTCAGATTTGTAAACGCCGTTTTTACCAGGTTCGCCTCAGATTCCGATGTGGGCGACTGGATAAATGTTGTAAGATTCGTATACAAAGTCTCAAGGCCACCGATCAGGCCGGACTCATCCGTTATATCCGCACCATCCGGAAAAACGCTTAATATGTCGTTGAGTATGTCGGCGGTCTGGGAATAGCAGCTGCTTATGGAATTCTCGTCCCGATAGCATTTATCCAGAAACGAGTCCCGAACCTGTGAAACACCCAGAGCGGCGACGCCGGTACCATTATTTTCTAAGGCATTTGAAGAAATGCGGCTGGAATATGAGGAAACGGCCGTCGCGGCTCTTTCCACGCGCTGCCTTGTGTATCCTTCGGTATCAATGTTAGCAATATTGTTTGCGACGACATCCTGCGCTATCTGGTTAACGACAATAGCGGATCTGGCTATATCCATTCCCGAAAAAGTTGATCTCAACTGAATTTCCTCCTATACCGTCTCTTCAAAAGCGTCGCCGGTGGAATAGGCTTTGCGGCAGCCGCTGTCCGGCCCGTAAAACTTACTGTGCGCTTCGGTTTCCCCTCCCCGAGCGATTAGGTCGAATACTCTAAGATTCACTTTTGCCAGTTCAAGCGATTGCCTGTTCTGTTCATGCATCTGCCTGGCCGTGTCGGCTATTTCCGTATAAAGCGCTTCGATGCTGCTTCTTGCTTCCAAATCGTCTATAGATGCGAGAAGTTCTCTTGCTTTTACGTTTGGCAGACCGAGCGTTGACTGGAGCTTGGCTCTTTTTGATTCCATACCGCGGAATTTCATCGTTTCCGCCTGCTGGATTTTGAGCATTGTTTCCAGCCTGTCCAGCCTGTTGTCCAGCAAAGCGCGGCGCTTTTCACACTCGTTTTCAAGATAAACCGAGAACTCATCCCTGTATTTCTTCAAAAAGCCTATGTACTCTTTGTACCGCGAATCATTCATAAGCCCTCCGGGTCTTAGTCGTTAACGCCGGGTCCGAGTATTCCGGCAATTATTTTCGAAGCTATATCGCTGCCCGAAATGGGGCAGGAGTCTCCCTGATATTTCTGCTTGAGCTCGGAAATACGTTCGCTGGAAGCCTCCTCGCTGCTTTTAGCCGAATAGGTTTTGGCGTATTTACTCAGCCCTGCTTTAAAGCTTGCTTCGGCGCTGATGTCAATCTTGTCTGTTTCGTGGGTTTCCGTTGCCGAAGCGCTGTTTTCCTCGGAAGTCTTCTTGGCGTTTGTTGAATTAGCCGCCGCCTGCGTCCTGTAATAGTTCTGAATGGAATTAATCTCCATTTTAATTACGCCTCCATTATATTTTAAGAATACAAAATTCTAAATGCCCTAAAGTAGCTGTTATTTAATTCCAGTTTTTGAAGCAATAATAACAAACTTTTATGCCTCAATTTATTTATACTTCCGAAATGAGAAAAATAAAGTGATTAGCCCCAATAATCTAATATATATTGGATATTTTTTTGGTAACTCTTCCACGGGGCATAAATCCGGAATTTCCAGATGTACAGCCCTGCCGCCAATCGGAATTATATCACGAAAAGATTGTCAGGAAAACAAGCAATCGCCAGTACCTTTGGCACCGCACGGAATTGCCGGAAAACAGTGTGCAAATTTCAATGAAACTATTTTAATATCAGCACAAATATGATAGTATCACAATTTAGGGAGTGATGTTCAAATGGCAAAGGTTATTTCTCTAATCAATCAAAAGGGCGGCGTCGGCAAAACTGCATCAACAAACGCCATTGCAACTTGTCTAAAGCACCTAGGGTACCGCGTCCTTTGCGTTGATTTTGACCCTCAGGGCTACCTGTCGTTCAGCATGAATGCCGACACGAGGGAGCACAGCACAATATACGATGTTATCAGGCATACCGTTAAGGCTCGTTTTGCAATTCAGGAAACGAATGTTGTTGACATTATACCAGCCGATTCAATCCTCGGTAATGTCGAGCGTGAATTTACAGGACCCGGCAGCGAACATATGCTGAAGGACGCTCTGAAGTCGCTCCTTCCTGCGTATGATTATATTGTAATAGACTCTCCCCCCGAGCTGGGACTGCTTTCTTCAAATGTTATAATAGCCTCGGATGTGGTTATTATTCCCGGTCTTTCGGACGGGTACAGCCTGCACGGTATCATTCAGGTACATGAAACGATTTTTCGTATAAAAAAATCTCTTAATCCCAATCTGGTTATCGCGGGAATGTTCCTAGTCCGATACTATCCGCGCGAAGCGCTAAGCCGCACCACAAAGGAAACTGCCCAGATGCTGGCTTTACATTTGAACATACCGCTTCTGGACACTGTCATAAGGCACAGTAATGTAATAAGCAAGGCGATGACAACCCTTCAGCGGGATATTATCGATTACGCTCCGGACAACAATGCGGTGAACGATTATATGGCTCTGGTAAGAGAACTCTTTGAAAGGAGATTAATTTAGGAAATGGCAAGGTCGAAAAAAGAATTGGATAAGGATCTGATGTTTTCGAAGATTATGCCGGCTCTAAGCAGTAATCCGTTTTGCTCTGACACTTCTTCCGAGCAAGCAGAAAGTGAAGCAAGTCCTAACGCTATTTCTGCTTTACGCGATAAAATCTTTGCCCGAAGCAGCAGCTTTATTGAAGCAGATACAATCGCTACTATAAACGTTATGGAAACACTTGTTTTGAAGAATGTCGATGAGGTTATTCAAAGATTCAATGTTTGCAGCTGCGACCGTTGCCGCTGTGACATCTGCGCCTATGCCCTGAATATTCTTCCTCCGCGCTATGCGGTCGTTAACCCCTCAAAAATCGAATTGCTTGAAGCGGAGACCCCAAAGAAAATAATTATCGATGCATTAATCAAGGCCGCAATACAGATACGGTCCAACCCACACCACTGATTTTTGCGATCGTTTACTATAAAACAGCGGAAAGACGGCTCAGCCGTTTTTCCGCTGTTAGCATTTGATTGTCTTCGAAAGCGCCGACTCTAATGTATACCCCTTCTTCTCTGAATTTCTTTGCGCTGCTGTGTAAAAACGGCCTGACACAGCTTCTCGATTTCCTTATCGTTCAAATCAACAAATTCGCACCCGTAAAGCCAACCGAGCCTTTCATGACTGTCAGTTCTTTTTACACAGCATTTCAAGCTGAAAAGATGTTCGCTGTCTCCGACAGCTAAATTGCTGATAAAAAGCATTGATCCGATATGGTACCTGCGTACCTCGTCATCAACCGCAATCAACACGCCGGAAATGCTTATGCTAGTAACAATACAGGGGTATTTAACAATCTGTTTGGCCTCAGCGTCCGGCTCGGTCTCATTGGTCTGATCCTCCTCCACGAACTCCTCAACCTCTGCTTTGGACCTGGTCTTGATCCTAAAATATCCTCGCCGCTCATTGTCGCCGTAGCAGTCGATATCATACAGTCTCCAAAAGCTGCTGTGCGCGATGTAAACGAAGCCCTCCAAGCCTAAATATCCATGCTCGCTACTAAACACTTTAAGCCTAACTTTCGTCCCATATCGCACATTCATCATTTCGCTGCTATCGGCTGAAACAATTTCTATTGACTTATCATGTGATAGATAGGCGTTGATTCTCCCAAACACCAAAAACTCATTATCCATAGTTCTGATCTCACATAAGCAGCCAACAAGATTATCCAGATTAACGTTCAAAATACCACCGCCAAGTTATTTACAATTCACGTCTTAAATACCATGCGCTTCAAAGCCGTAACACTTTAATAATATCATACCGTGCTAGAATTTGTCTAATCCTCTCTGGAAGCAGGGACAGAAAGTTCCGACCAAATGTCATTAACATACTCGACCGCTTCCATATATTTGGATTTAACACTGTCCTCGTGCAGCTTTAATTCCTTGATAATTGAATCCACCTTAGTCCATTTGCCTTTTTCATATAAGGTGCAGAGTTTCAGCAGATCGGTACAGAAGCCTTCCTCTCCGACAAGTCCGCTCTTCAGCTCGTCAGAGAGCGGGAGCTCCTTGAGCGCACTTCCAATCGGCACTTCGAGCAGCAGGCCGAGTGTCGAGAACATTCCGAGCAAATAAGCCTCCTGCCTTGTTATCGGGGCGTCTTCGGCAAACTGAGATATTTCCTGGCAAAAAACAGCTCGGAGGAACGACAGCTTGATAAGCTGATCCGTAATGCCGCCTTCATCCGAAAAGCTCAGCAGATATATCCACTGCTTCAGCTGCCCGAGTCCGAGTATCGTTAAGGCTTGTTTCACATTGCTGATTTTATTCGGAAGAGCGAAATAAGCGGAGTTGACCATTTTTAACAAGGAAAACACCAGCGTTACGTCCATGGAAATTATCTTTGCAATTTCATCGAAATCCGGAATTTCTTTTGTTATAGCCGCCATAAGCCGGAAGAAGTTGGACTGAAGGTGATCCAGCTTGTGAGCCTTGGTGGTAATCATTTCGGAAATGCTCTCGCCCTGAAGATAGTCACAGTTATATGATAATGCCAGTTCCTTTGATTCGGGAGAATTAATGCCGAAAGCCGCAAGCTTTTTTCCGAAACTCTTCGCCAGTGTGCAGAGGGATCCTATACCTTCGCTTTTGGGGTTAGAAAAATCCACTTTAATAATATCTATATCGGGAAGCAAATCCAAATAGCGCTTATTAAAGTCGAAGCCAAGAGCCGCTATTCGGTAACCGTTTTTTTTATATCTACCGAGTATCGCCAGAGCATCCGGATTAATGAGAATGTTCTCTTCAACCTGGATAACAAGCTTTTTCTCATCGAAAATACGAGGAATGTCTTTCATAAGAAGATTGGGCGTGAATGTAAGAAAACAATCCTTGCCCTCAAAAAACCCGCCTGCGTCGACCCCCGCGAAAAACGTGACTATTGTATTGGCGACATGCGCATCACGCGAATTATACAACGTGCTGGCATCTTGATAATACACAAGTTCATAGGCTGCGAGTTTTTGGTTTCTGTCAAGAACAGGTTGTCTTACTATATGGGTCTCCATTTCTTCTCTCCCTTAGGTATATACTGGGAACCTTCGCATTTCCCGCATTGATTTTATATTTAGTCCAAGCGATATACATTTCCGTCCGCAGGGCGTAATTCTGTCGGAATGAGCCTGAATCACGGTGCGCCGTTCACGTCCTGCAGATATTCTTCAAGGCAGAGGCCTTCCGATGTTATTGCCTTGGCGTTTTTCCCTCCGACATATCGGTAATGCCACGGCTCCCATAATATCCCGGTATATTCCTCTTTGTCTTTCGGATATCTTTCAATAAAGCCATATTTTGCGGCATTTTCTTTAAGCCATGTATATGCTGGTGCCTCCGCGAAGCTTTCGGTCAAATCCGTAGCGCCGTCTGTCAGCAGGTCAACGGCAAGTCCAGTATGATGCTCGCTCGCACCGCCAGTCTGCAAATACTGGGACACGAAAATCTTGCTCGCGTTTTCGCTGTAGCCCTCAGATATGTAGATTAGGCATTTCCCGTCATACAGCACGTCCTGCTCCTTAACGCTTCTGAAGCCCGAGCATACACTTATATTAATGCCATCATCTTTCGCCGCGTCAATCATTTTTTGCAACGATTCCGCAATTCTGCAATCGACACGGGTGTTTTCGAACCCTATTAAATCCACCGTAAAGTCTTTGGGCAGCATGTTTTGGGCGTTGACAAGTATTAATTCCCATGAGTCCTTTTCCGCACTCGGAATTGAATCAGGCTCTATTGCTTCCGCGGAATTCTTTGGGTCAATAGTCGAGATAATTGTCAGCAAGCTAAAAAGCGCAAAGCCGAAAAGGGCAACAGCTATCATCAGCCGACCCATTCGGATGTTTTTCTTCTTTTGCTTTTTTGTTGCAAGCTCCTCTTCCTTAAGCCTTTGAAGATGGCTTTTCACCTTTTTCGCCCCCTGCAAACTATTCAGACCGATTTTTTTATTTTTCCGTGTCCATATCCCTGTGTTTTTCCGCAGATACCAGAATGCTGCAGTAAAGTTTAGCAATAATTTCATACAGCTCGGGAGGGATGCTTTTTCCCACATCCAGCATACAGAGCATTGAGGACACACTGTCGTCTCTATAAACGGGAATACCCTGCCGTTCCGCGATATTGATTATTCTTTCGGCGATCGGGCCGTAACCGGAAGCAACAACAACCGGTGCCAAATCGCTGCCGACCTCATATCTGAGCGCGGCGGCCTTCTCATTAAATATTGACATCCACTCCGACCCTCCTGTAGGGCAAAGACTTAAACACATCCATAAGCGAGCGGGTATTTTCAAAAGTCAGCACTTCTGTTCTCCCCGCGTGGTACTGTGTCCCGCTAAGGAGCTTCGGCAGCGATTTTACAAGCTCTTCATATCCCGCTTCGCACCCTTTCGGGCAGTAAAGCAAAAAATCGATTGTTGAATCATACGCGAATAATTCCGCCTCAAAACGTCCGACAGCCTCAATGTCTATCACCATCAGAAGATGTATTCCCTGAGACACATTCTCCGGCATATCCTTCTCGTCGCTGTCCGGATTAATCCACAATTCGGCAAACGCTCTCGCGTCATTGTACTGCAGTGGGAGTATAAAATGGAGAAGCGGAGTAAAGTTGCAGGGGGAGGAGAGCAGACTGTGAAGCATTTTTTCCAGTTTCAGCGCGTCTGTCGGACTGGTTCCCATTTCTGCTTGCTGAGAAATAAACTTGATAAGCGAGTCCATCACCCGTGATTCTTTTTCGGCGGCAGTCTCATCCGCGGATAGCTCGTTTTCCACTATTCTCGTGTCTATATATGCCTGTATCAGAGCTTTCAGCTCTACGCTTTGCGCAGGTGCGAGATACTGGCAGACACGGTAAGCTGCTTCCGCCGCATAATCGGAATTTACATTATATCTTGACAAATTATAGACGAGAATAGAGAGCGTTTTTGCAAGTGAAGGAGAAAACAGTACGCTGTTTTCTATATCCTTACTTAGTGCAAGCGCGCCTGATTTCAATTCGGAAAAATTTTCCGCAGCATTACCGGCTTGAAATCCCGCAATAAGTTCGCTGAGCCTTGACGAAAGTGATTTGCTTGAGGAGAGGCGGCTTTGTAAAAAAGAAAGATTGTTTGCCACCGAATCAAGGATTTCACGCTGGTTTCCGGAGTTGTTGATTGACCGCAGCAGCCTTGCTATTGCGGCCTGCACCTCTGGCTTATCCTCATTTTGCGAGCTTATTTTTCTTAAAAAATCAAAAAGCTCACCCATAAAAGCCGTCGAACCGCGAAGCTGCCGCCGCATCTCTTCCGTTAGGTATTCGGGTCTGATTAGCAGGGAGCTCAGAATATCCTCCATTCCATTCGTAACGGTTTTATTGTTTGCGGGAAGAAGTTTATACAGCTCTTCTAGCATGAATATGTTCTTTAAGTATGAAGCTGTTACGGTAGGGTCTTTAAGCAAATCCAGTAAAAGGGTGGGGACATCGTTGCCGCCGGGCATACCGTTGTTTTGCTTAAGTATTTCGCTTTGGTTATGCGTTTGAACAACTTTCGCAGTATTTTGTATGTTAAACGTCCCGTTCGCTTCGGTACCGTGTTTCGGCTGTATGTTTTGGTTTTGCGTTACCAGCGGTTTCGTGACACGTAAAAAATCAGGCAAGCTGTCTCCTCCTTTTCCGCGTAATCAGAGTAATCTACCTTACTTGTATGCTACTCTACAATTGTATTTATTGAATGTTTTTTTCGAAATACAACTGGTAAAATGAACAGTTTTGCCGTTTTTTTCTTAAAAGTAATATTAAAAGTACGGGTATTTGTATGCTCTCGGCCAGACGAGTGTTTCGTATGACCATAATAACGACAGCTCCTCTTTCTTTTTTGCGGTTTAATAGTATAAATATTACAAATCTAACTATATAACGCGACAGCTGTTGAGGAAAGGTGAATTTATGAGTACCGATGATTTTGTAATGGAGTCCTTAATGGAGGCTTTTATTCACGAGACGGACGAAATGCTTGAACAGCTCGATGAAATACTTCTGGATTCCGAGCGGGCAAGAAGCATTACAGACGAAAACATAAACAGCATATTCCGAATTACGCACACAATCAAGGGCTCTGCTGCTATGATGAACTTCAACACGATTTCAACTCTGGCTCATTCTGTTGAAGATGTGTTTTTCATTCTCAGAGAAAATCCGTCCAGCCTGCGTCTTATTTTTAACTCAATATTCGACCTCGTATTCAAAGCTTCGGACTTCTTCAAACGCGAGCTTGAAAAGCTTCAGGACAGCGAATATGTGGAAGGCGACGCCTCGGAGATAATTAATCAGCTCGCAAGCCAGGCCGCCATAATCAAAGGAGAAGCGGAACCCGTTTCTCCCGAATCTCCGAGAAATGGGGATGCTGAATCTGCGGAAGCTCTGTCCTGTGACGGAGCTGTATCAATACGGGTGTTTTTTGAAAACGACTGCGGTATGGAGAATATCCGTGCATTTATGCTGCTAAGCCAGCTTAGCTCCTGCTGCGATGAATTGGCTTCCGTTCCGGCTAAGCCGGAAACTGATTCTGCTCTTTCGGCAGAAATAATTAAGACCGGTTTTAAAGTTATATGCAAGCCCTCGCATTCGCTTGATGAGGTTTTGAACGCGATCGAAAGCGCACTTAGCATAAAATCATATGAGGTGCTCGGCGCAGAAAACAGCGATACCAGCGGAAGCCCAGCGGCGGCTTATGTCGAGAACATCGCGGGGGATCCTTTGCAGGAAACTCTTGATACAAAAATCGACGCAATCAATAATCAGGCACAGGGCTCCGCAGGCGGAGTCAAGCAGAACCTTATCAGCGTTAATCTGTCGAAGCTTGACCATCTGATGGATCTCGTGGGTGAAATAGTCACCGCAGAATCAATGGTGGCAAGAAATCCCGACATTGTGGGGCTTCGCCTTGAGAACTTTACAAAGTCCGTTCGTGAACTGCGTAAGCTGACAGATGAGCTGCAGGACATCGTAATGTCTATACGCATGGTTCCGCTGCTCGGTACTTTCCATAAAATGGACAGAATAGTCCGGGACATGAGTAAAAAACTTGGAAAGAAGGCTGACCTTATCACCGAGGGCGGGGATACCGAGGTTGATAAAACCATAAATGACGCGATTGTTGATCCCTTAATGCACATGATCCGCAATTCAATGGATCACGCAATAGAGCCGCCCGAGCAGCGCATAGCTCTCGGAAAGCCCGAAGTCGGCTCTATAGTTCTTTCGGCTAAGAACACGGGTGGAGAAATCCTTATAACCATTTCCGACGACGGCGCGGGTCTTGATCCGGAAAAGCTACTCGCCAAGGCTAAGGCTAACGGTCTGCTTCAAAAGCCGGAAAGCTCATACACAGAAAAAGAAATCCTCAACCTGATACTGCTTCCGGGATTTTCAACGAACACAAGTGTTACCGAATTCTCCGGCCGCGGAGTAGGCATGGATGTGGTAAAGAGAAACATCGATCAGGTCGGCGGAACGATATCCATAAACAGTGAAAAGGGCAAAGGGACAAGCTTCACAATCAAAATTCCCTTAACGCTCGCAATTGTAGACGGAATGAACATAGCTGTCGGGAAGACTGTTTTTACTCTTCCGATCACAGCTATACGGCAGTCTTTTATAATTACCGACGAATCTCAGATAATACGCAATTCCGACGGTGCGGAAATGATTCTTCTCCGCGGAGAATGCTACCCCATTGCGAGGCTGAAACGGCTGTTTGCAATCGAATCCGGTTGCGAAAACATAACTGAAGGTATTATTATTCAAGTCGACAGCAACAATTCCGGTTACTGCTTGTTTGCCGACGAGCTTTTGGGCGAATACCAGGTTGTTGTAAAGCCTTTCCCCGTATTTTTGAAAAAGTACAATTTGAAAAACCAGGGTCTTTCCGGCTGCAGCGTTCTCGGAGACGGAAGCATAAGCCTGATTCTGGATGTCAACACGCTCAGAAACGACTAAAACGGCCGAAGTTCGTATGTTTCGTTGCGGAAAGCCGTAGCGTGATATGCAATTCAAGTTTTTTATATTCTCCGAAATGCAAAGAAGAAAGGAAAATGTCTGATGGCTAATCAAATCAAAAATTCGGAAATGGTTGATTTTCTGAGTGACAGATACTTAATGTTCACTATAGAGGGCGCATATTACGGGCTTCCTTTGGCATTGGCGCTTGAAATATTGACTATGCAGTCCATAACCAAGCTCCCTCGCGTGGCCGACTATGTTAAGGGAATAATCAATCTCCGCGGAAAGGTTATACCGGTTCTTGACGTAAGAAAAAAACTTGGTATCCCCGAACGTCCCTGTGATGATGCAAACTGCATAATTGTAATCGAAATACATGATATGCACGTCGGTCTGATCGTTGATATGGTGTCAGAAGTGGCAACCGTCCCTTCCGACAAAATAATCCCGCCTCCGAAAACTGTCGGGGAACAGTCAAGCTATATTTCCTCAGTATCTCAGTTGAATGACAGAATTATATTGAATCTTGACTGCGAAAAGTTTTTCCTTAACGACTTTGAACTATCAATTTCTTGATTGAAAGGTAAAACCCTTATATGAGATCCGAAGAGACCTACAAAATAGTCGCGCTAAGCGAAGACGAATTCGACTATTTCGTTAAGTTTGTCAGTCAGCATTACGGAATTGATCTGTCTCAAAAACGCCACTTAATCGAAGCGCGCCTTGCAGGTGAGCTTAAAGCATACGGGCTACAGAGCTATACCCAGTTTATCGAAATGCTTAAAGCCGACAAATCTTCAAAAATCATAGAATCCGTAATCAATAAGCTTACAACAAATTATTCGTTTTTTTCCAGAGAAATGGACCACTTCGACTACCTAGCAAAAACAGTCATTCCCGAGCTGGACAAATCCGGAAAAAGAGTAATAAAGATATGGAGCGCAGGATGCTCGACAGGGCAGGAACCTTATAATATTGCTATGGCAATCAGCAGCGCTTTAGGCTTCAAGCGGTCTATATGGTCTGTTTCGATTACCGCAACGGATGTTTCCACAAACGCGCTGTCCATCGCCGCCAAAGGAATTTATCCTGAAAGTGCGCTTGACGTTATGCCCGCTTCCTGGAAAACAAATTATATGTCAAAGCTGCCTGACGGGAATTTTCAGGTTGCATCCGCCATAAGAGATATGGTATCATTTAAGAAGTTTAATCTTATGGATCCGTTTCCTTACAGCAATTATTATGATATTATTTTTTGCCGTAATGTTATGATATACTTCAAGCCGCAAACAGCTCAGCAGATTGTTAAGAAGTTTTATCAGGCCAACGCAGATGGCGGATACTTTTTTATCAGCCATTCGGAAACGATAACAAGATTTGACAGCAATTATACATATCTGTTTCCGTCCATATACCGGAAGCAAATCAAATGAGGATGTGTCCCTGAAAATGCCAATTAATGTACTTGTCGTTGACGATTCTATTGTATTCAGAACAAAGCTGAATTTGTCTTTTAACAAAGATCCCGAGCTGAACGTTATCGGCTCTGCCGCCAATGTGGAGGAGGCGTTGAGAAAAATCAGGGAGTTGAATCCCGACGTCGTAACCCTTGATATTGAAATGCCCAACGCAAACGGCTTTGAGTTATTGAAAGCCGTTATGCCGACCAGCCCTCTGCCCATCGTTGTAGTCAGCTCTCTGCCTGTCAACGCCCTAGATGCACTTGGTCTCGGCGCAGTTGATTTCGTAAAGAAGCCCGAAGCCGGTATTCCGAATTCCACCGAAATCTTCATAACCAAGCTGATTGAAAAGATAAAGATCGCGTCAAAGGCCAATGTGCGGCGCTCTGAGTTGTCGCTCTCCCCCTCCGTATCCGGTCAGTCTCCGGCTCAGGCGTTGCCTCCGGTTCTAAGCCGCAGTCTGTCCTTTAACAACAACACAGTTATCGCAATCGGAGCTTCGACCGGAGGAACAGAGGCGATAATTCAGGTTGTGAAAGACCTTCCTGAATCGACACCTCCGATTTTGATAGTTCAACATATGCCGGCTACATTTACAAAGCTCTATGCGGACCGTCTCAACCGGATTTGTAGAATGCGCGTCAAGGAAGCCGAGGACCGCGACAGAGTTGTTCCGGGTCAGATAATCATCGGTGCGGGCGGGTACCAAATGACGTTGAAAAGGGATGAAAACGGCTACTACATCCGCAGTATCAGCGGTGATAAGGTCAGCGGACACTGTCCTTCGGTCAATGTTCTGTTTGAAAGTGTCGCAGAACTGGCAAAACGGAACGCTATCGCCGTTATTCTGACTGGTATGGGTTCAGACGGAGCCGCGGGCATTACAAAAATACGGCAGGCAGGCGGATATACTATCGGCCAGGATAAAGATAGCAGTGTTGTCTACGGTATGCCGATGGAAGCCCACAAACTCGGCGGTATTGTCAGGCAGCTCCCGCTCGACAGGATTACGGAAGATATTTTAACGCGTCTCAGAAGTCGAATCACCTGACCCCAAGCTTTTGCGAACAACAGCTTAACCGGTTTTTTTTATGCTTTGACGATAATTGAAAAAATAAAGCGCCAAGTTCTTTGTAATACAATGACTTTGACGCTCTATTTTTTCAATTACATATGTTGAGGTTCAAATAATTATATTTTTTGCTGGTACGTGGAAATAAGCACTTTATTTTTCCGGAATTACGGAGAATAAATAAAGTGTTGAATTATAGATTTATTCCGCGTCTTATCCGACGGCGCCATCCTTGCAGAGCCTCTTCCGCGGCAGTCCCCCAGATTAGTGCTGAGCAAAAGGCCCCCCTTAGCTTCCCGTTCATCTCTTGAAAGACTTCATCGAAAAACAGGTGTTAAGCACATTAAATTCAGCGCCAACTCGCCGTAGCACTTTGTGAATCTTAAGAAAACGAGGTCATCGAAGTGATTTATATCCCACTGTCAATGTCATATCCCGGGATGACGCTTGCTGAGAGCGTCTCCGCTCCAAGCGGTCTATACTCCCTTCTTCAGCGTGGCGAAGTGCTGTCTGATGTATATATCAATCGCCTCTCTGCCTGCAATATCGACAGCATTTATGTCGAGATGGAGGGCACCGAAGGTATTGAGCCAAAGAGCCTAATCAGCACGAAAGTCAAGCAGGAGATAACAAATGAGTTTCGTTCGCTGTATATTAATTATTTTAATCGTCCTTTTATTTCGAAATCAGCGATTGCGTCGACGCAGCTTCTTGCCGGAAAAATTGTAAACAACCTCCTTGGCTGTGAAGAGCATCTCCTGGATATGATGGAGATAAAGAATTATGATAATTACACATATTCGCACTCCCTAAACGTGGGAATCCTAAGTGCCCTGTTAGCCAGCGAGGCCGGTATAAAGCGCAGCCGGCTTGAGGACATCACCCTGTGCGCTCTAATGCACGACATAGGAAAGCTCGATATTCCGATTGAAATAATCAACAAAAACGGCGCTGTTACCCCCGCGGAATTCGATGTTATTAAAACTCATCCTTCAAAGGGTGTCGATCGCATACGTAAATGCTACAATCTCTCCTCTGAGGTTTTACCCGGAATACAGAGTCATCATGAAAAATTCGACGGAGGCGGCTATCCGTTCGGCTATTCCGGTACCCAGATTCCTCTGTTCGGGCGTATTCTCGCCATTTCCGATGTTTATGACGCACTTACAAGTCAGCGGAGCTACCGAAAGGCATGGCATCCCAAAGAGGCGATGGAGTATATCATCAAAGGTTCGGGTTCTCAGTTTGATAACCATCTAGTCCAGCTGTTTTCACATCTAATAAGCGTATATCCCACAGGGACACTGGTCAAGTTGTCTGACGGCTCGGTCGCGGTTGTTGTAAAAAACCATACCGAAGATCTTTTCCGTCCGCAGGTAAGGCTTCTTGAAGCTTCTCCTCTTGGTAAAAAAGGATACGAAATTGATTTATTCGAAGATATCAGATATTGCCAATTGGCCATAGCCTCGGCTCAGGGCACGTCAGATAATAATCACTTTGAACTGCACGCTCCGGGAAGTGTTTCCGAATCCGCCGGATGAAAACGTATAACTGTTACCGCAAAGAAGCTGCGACCCTTTTCGGGTTCGCGGCTTCTTTGTATCTCAACGCCAGTTTTAATCGTCCGCGATACGCCTTCGCAATCAGCCGAATATTCTGCAATAATTGAAGGCTTTCCCGCTTGTAGCAATATGATTTCATAGTATAAATAAATTGAACTTGTAAATAAGCGGTAATTCCCCCAGCAAAAGCCCTGATCCCCCCGGCACATCGCATTCCCACTCACAGCTATTGACTGCTGCAAACTAAGAGAAATGCGCAGACATACCGCCTTTGCCAAAATGACAATAATTTCTTTGAGGTGATTAAGATGGGTAAAAAAAATGTCAAAACTACAGCTCCCATTGGGGAAACGAAGAAAACTCTAAGAATGAAAATCACTATTCCGGTGATTGCATTTGTTGCCGCCTCCGTTCTTATTATTGCGGGAGTGGGCGCGTATATGTGCTACCGCAGTACCGTTGATTGTCTTAAAGAATCCATGACAGCCGCCGCAAGCATCGCCCAGGAAGCTATCGGTTATAAATTAAGCCGGTTCACAGGTCTTGTCGGGGAAGTCGCTTCAAACGACATCTTCTACGATGAGGAGGCAACAGCCGAAGATAAGCAGGCTTTCATTTCTAAAAAAGCCATAGAATACGGCTGCCTTGACGCTTATATGCTATCGTTAAGCGGCAAGGATATTCTAAGCGGAGACAACTATTCCGGCACCGACTTTTTTGAGGCCAGCAAGGGCGGCGAAACATTTATCACCGCTCCGTTCGTCGACGAAGAATCGGGCGCCCTTGTAATGACAATTTCCGCACCGATCTGGGCAAATGGCACGGCCGGATCCTCCGTTGTCGGTGTTGTTTGCTTAACTATGCCGCAGGCTTTAATAAACCAGTCTATCGAGGAAATGCACGTAAGCGAAAACGGAACCGCTTATATGATAGATAAAGACGGCGTTTCCCTCGCGAATGTAGATACTCAGCGCATAATTGACAAAATCAACATTGGCGAATCCGCAAAAAGCGATTCCACACTGCAGGATATGGCCGCCCTTCACGCCAAAGCATTGGCTGGGGAAACCGGCTTTGGCCAGTATACATATGGTGGTGTTAAAAAATTTCTCGCCTATGCTCCCGTCGAAAACAGTAACGGATGGGTTGTATGCATAAACGCTCCCGTATCGGATTTCACCGGCAAGGTCACGACCACAATCTATATATGCATCATATTGGCTGTTGTCTTCATTATCGGCGGCATAATCGGATCCATTTATATTGCTGAAAGAGTCGTAGGACCCCTAAAAATATTTGTTGACAGGCTGTCCCGCTTTGCAAATGGCGATGTTAATTCTCCGATGCCCGCATTCAACGCCACCTCAGTCGAATTTGCGGTTCTGAAAAGCGCTCTAGTCAACACTCTGGACAATACGGGAGCAATCATAAAGGACATCGATTACCTTTTGTCCGAATTTGCCGGCGGTGACTTTGACGTATTCTCCAAAGTGTCGGAAAAATACAGCGGAGACTATAAACACATCCTTACTTCTTTCAGGACACTGAAGCACGGCCTGTCAGAGTCGTTCCAGAATATCATGCAGGTTTCCGAACAGGTTTCGGCAGGTTCCGCGCAGGTCAGCTTCGGCGCGCAGTCACTTGCTCAGGGCGCAACGGAGCAGGCAAGCAGCGTTCAGGAACTCTCAGCCTCAATTGCAGACATCTCTCAGCGTGTCAAGGATAACGCCACCGACGCCGAAAAGGCAAAGGTTCTGACAGGAGAGACCGAAGCCATCATGCAGGACAGCGTCAGCGACATGAACCTTGCCCGTCAGGCTATGGATGAAATTTCCGCAACGTCCAAGAACATCGGTAAGGTTATTAAAACTATTGACGACATCGCGTTCCAGACCAACATTCTTGCACTCAACGCCGCTGTTGAAGCAGCCAGAGCAGGAGCCGCGGGCAAAGGCTTTGCCGTTGTTGCTGACGAGGTTCGCAACCTGTCTCAGAAGTCCGCGGAAGCCGCAAAGAACACCACCTCCTTGATTGAGAGCTCGATCGAGGCCGTCGAAAAAGGTTCTCAGCTTGTGAGCAAAACGAGCACGGGCTTTGTCATGGTTGCCGAAAAGACCTCGCAGGTCGTCGATCTTGTCAATGATATATCCATCAAGGCACAGGAGCAGGCCTCCGCAATTTCACAGATTTCGATTGGCATTGAGCAAGTATCCTCCGTCGTGCAGATGAACTCCGCAACAAGCGAAGAAAGCGCGGCGGCTAGCGAGGAGCTTTCAAGTCAGGCCGAGGTGCTCAAGAGCCTCGTTGACCAGTTTAAACTTGCAACCACGTTCCACGATGACAATTGATTTTAACTCCGACTCCATCCTCAATTTCCTTTTCCAGAATACTTCCCGGCCGTCCTTTATGGGGGGCGGCCACTCCTAAAAACGAAAAGCGTTTCATGCAAAGTGATCGGCACCAGCAGTAACGGACAGAAAATAAAAAAGCAAATCGTAGAATATCGCGAAATTACGCAAGCTGACGCCGTTTTTCTAATGGCGTCAGCTTATATTTAAGTTGAAACCTCTCGAGA
>Ga0074193_1000707_pt1 | contig 51171 bp, 53 predicted proteins | sample EPASupsiteHSE605_FD_64523 | JGI IMG/M metagenome (GOLD analysis project Ga0074193, IMG submission 64523) | Bioremediated contaminated groundwater from EPA Superfund site, New Mexico - Sample HSE6-05 | ecosystem: Environmental > Aquatic > Deep subsurface > Groundwater > Contaminated ...
TTCCTTTAAGAATGTGCACAGGATGCATGGAAATGAAACCTAAAAAAGAACTTATAAGGGTTGTAAAAAGCCCGGAAAATGAAGTTTCAGTTGATTTGACTGGAAAGAAATCAGGCAGAGGTGCATATATCTGCAAAGATAAAGAATGCTTAGAAAAAGCTTTTAAAACTAAAAGGTTGTCAAGAAACTTAGATATAGCTATAAATGAGGCTATATATAATAGATTAAGGGAAGAAATAGGAAATGAATAAATTTTTTAATTTTCTAGGATTAGCAAAGAGATCAGGAAATTTAGTTGAAGGGTATAGTAAATGCGATGAACAAAGAAATAGAAAAAACATTTTTTTGTTTATAATATCTAACGATGCATCTGATAGTACCAGAAAAAAGTTTAAAAACCATTGTATAGCAAAAAATATAAGGCTAATAGAGGATTTTTCAAAGGAAGAATTAGGTTTTTCAATTGGAAGAGAAGAAGTGAAGATAATAGCTGTAACAGATGAAAATATGGCAAAAAAACTTTATACCCTTTACGAAGAGGAAAAAGTTAAAATTTAACCGGGGGTGATTTTATTGTCAAAAATCAGAGTATATGAATTGGCAAAAGAACTGCAAATAAGTTCAAAAGAGCTTATAGAATTATTAATGAGTGAATTTAGTGTTGATGTAAAAAATCATATGAGCGTTATAGAAGATGAAGATGCAGAATTAATTAAAGAATTAATTAAAGAAATGATTGCAACTAAAAGTAAATATGTATCTTGAATAATTTTATCATTTTTGCTACAATAATACTTATAGAAATATAAGTTGTTTGTGGGCGTTCAAGAAAAAGGAGGGTAATATACTTGAAAGCCAAAACTACAATATATATGACAGCTTTATACATGAGGTTATCTAAAGATGATGATGGTGTAAATGAGAGTTCAAGTATTACTACCCAAAGAAAGATGCTGAAAGCATATGCTAAAGAAAATAATTTCATCATTTATGATGAATATATTGATGATGGATATAGTGGTACAAATTTTGAGCGACCTGCATTTAAAAGAATGATTCAAGATATAGAAAATAAAAATGTGAACATGGTTATTACAAAAGATCTATCGAGGTTGGGAAGAGAATATATTGCTACAGGTCAATTTACAGAAATATACTTTCCTGAGCACGGAGTTAGATATATAGCAATCAACGACGGTTACGATTCGGAAAGTAAATATAATGATATTGTTCCATTTAAAAACGTTATAAATGAAATGTATGCGAGAGACACATCAAAAAAAATACGTTCTGCCTTTGAAACAAAAATGAAAGAAGGCAATTTTATAGGAAACTTTGCACCTTATGGCTATAAGAAGGATCCTTTAAATAAAAATCATCTTGTAGTTGATGAACAAGCTGCAGCAATAGTAAAAAAGATGTTCAATATGTCTGAGATGGGTCATAAATCTATAGATATAGCGAAATATTTGAATGAAAATGACATAATGACACCTGCGATGTACAGGTGTTCTACAAGACCGTATTTGAATGTAGATAATTATTCCAAACGTAAAGAATGGGTCTCTGTAACAGTGAGAAAAATGCTAAAAAATATTGTATATTTGGGACATACGGCACAAGGGAAAACGAATAAGGTTTCTTTTAAAAGTAATGTTACAATTACAAATCCTAAAGAAGATTGGATAATTGTAAAAAACACTCATGAACCGATTATTTCACAAGAAACATATGATATAGTTAGGCAACGTTCAATTGAACGTACAAATAAAAGAAAAACAAGTTTTAGAAATGTCTTCTCAGGTATAGCCAAATGTGCTGATTGTGGTAGAAATATGTCTACAACTGGAACAAGAAAAAAAGGTGCTGTTGCAAATTTGGTTTGTGGTGGCTATAAGTTATACGGAAGCAAAGAATGCAGTAATCATTTTATTGATTACGAAACATTATATGATATTGTGCTTCAGGAACTTCAAAAACAAATTTGTTTATCGGATGAAGAAAAAAAATCTGTATTAGAAGAATTGCAAGATGAAATTGATATAACGGAAAATACTAATATAAAACAAAACATAAAGATTCTTGCAGAACTTGAAGCTAAAAACAGAGAAGTCGATAATATAATTCAAAGATTATATGAAGATAATATTTCCGAGAAAATAAATGATATGCGTTTTAGTAAGTTGTTAGATACGTATGAAACTCAACAGCAAAGTATATTAAAACAAATTGCCGAATTGAAACATTTAGATAGATCAAAAGAAAGCAGTCAAAAAGAAGCATATATAAATTTTTTTAATTTGATTAAGGATATAACTGAAATTAAGGAATTGTCATCAGAATTACTTTATAAATTGATTGACCATATAGAGATTGATCAAGGTTATTATGAGAAAACAGAAAAGGGTAAAATTAAAAATCAAAGTATTAAAATATATTATCGATTTATAGGTAATATCAATGAGAACGGTAATAGCATAATATAAACCATACACATTGTCAATGATTGTTTACCATGAGCACAAGCTTTCTTAAACATGTGATCTAAATTAAAAGCAACTCGTGGTAAATATCCTAAGTCTTCTAATAGAGTGAACAAAGGAAAAAATATTGCCATTGGAGGAAGCATTACAGATACTACCCACGCTATAGTTCTATATAAGCCTAGAACTAGCACACCGTGAATAAAATCTGATACTCCAAAATAATTGAACAATGATGTCAATTTATCTTGAAAACTAAATAAGATATTGCTTAATATTTGAGAAGGAATATTTGCACCTTGAATCGTGAGCCAAAATACTAAGCCTAATAAGCTGAGCATTATAGGTATTCCAAATATTTTAGATGTAATTATATCATCGATTTTTTTATCTTTATTAATCTTTTTTATATCTTCAGTTACATAATTATGTTTTATATCATTGGCATAATTGTAATTTTTTTCAGATATTTTTTCTCTTACAACATGTTGGTCAATATTGTATTTAAGTGATTTGTTTAATTCCAAAGCTTTTGACTTAGTGAGATAATTATTAGATTGTTCAGGAAATACTTCTATATCACTATCTATGAGTCTCAGCGCCGTCCATCTTAAATTTGAAATATTTAAATTTTCTAAATAAGGCATTATATAATTAACGATTTCTTCTATTTCATCATCATATTTTATAATATTAGGTTTATAATCTTTTTTATTTACTACTATATCTTTGACTTTATCCTTTAGTTCTTTCATACCAGTACCGCTTCTTGCTGCAGTTAATACGACAGGAATACCAAGTTCTTTTTCAAGTCCGTCTTTATCTATAACAATATTTTTTTTCTTAGCTTCATCAATTAAATTAATACATAATATAACATTGTTTGTAAGTTCAGATATTTGAAAAACAAGATTTAAATTTCTTTCTAAGCAAGTAGCATCAGCTACAACTACAACAGCATCATATTTACCATAACATATAAAATCTCTTGCAACTTCTTCATCTTTTGATGAGGTAAATAATGAATAAGTTCCTGGTAAATCAACCATTATATAGTCATCATTTTGATAGCTGAATTCACCTCTTGCATTAACAACAGTTTTACCCGGCCAATTGCCTGTATGTTGTTTAAGTCCAGTTAAATAATTGAATACTGTGCTTTTACCCGTATTCGGGTTTCCTGCTAAAGCAATGACATATTTATTGTCACTTTTGCTTATATTAAAAACATCTTCCATTGCTCCTCTTTTAATAGATTGTGCTGTAAGACCCATTTAATCACCCCTTGCTATATAATTTCTATGAATTTTGATTCTTCTTTTCTTAGGGCAATCATTGCGCCTCTTATTCTAAAAACTGTCAAATTGTTTTTTGGACCTTTTCTTAAAACTTCTATATCAGCACCATTAGTTAATCCAAGTGCGAGAAATCTTTCCTTCAATGAATCTTGCGCATCATTTTGTTTCACCTTAACAATGTCACCTACTTTTGCATCTGAAAGTTTTTTCATAATACTCTCCTTAATAAATTCATATTTTTATAATCTTACATTTAATTTAGCCTAAGCTAACAATTATAATTCATATTATGAAGGAATTCAAAATTTGACACATTGCGCACAAAAATACATAAAATTTTTCAACATAACAAAACAAGCACAACAGTTCAGCAAAACTGTTGTGCTTGTTTTTATAGGGAAACTCTCTGATTAAGTTTGTAAGCAAATTAATTTTTTAATTTAATTATCTATTCCATTTACTTCATTTGTTTTATTTTCACAACAACTTTTTTTCTTATTTCCACCCATCATCATCGGTATCATTAAAAGCATCATTAATGGACATAAAAATGGTGTTATTACAGCTAACATCTTGCTTGTGCCAGGGCTGAACCTTGCTATAAACGGTAATAATCCTATAATTACTATTGGTAAGCCGCAGCAAAGAACCATGTGTAACATATGCTTTAAAGGACTATGTTTGTGTGTTTCATTGCTTTCTTTATTATCTTTATGACAATTCATATTATTCCTCCTGTGCTTTTAAAAAGCTGTTATCTATAAGAGCATATTATAATACTTTTATGTAGATTATATGGAGAATTATTTTTATATAATGTTTTTTAAAATATTTATTATTTCTTCACACTATCTTCATGATTAAATATTAAAATTTTAATTAAACCAATTCAATAAACTAGGAGGCTATTAAATGGGTTGTTGCGGAGGACCTAGTCCAGTAAATAATGATGGCAGTGAAAAAGAATTGAAAGTTTATGGATTTAAAGATTATTTAATATCAGCAATTGTAATTATAACAGCTGTATTAGTAATTTACTTTTTGAAAAAATAAATTTAAAAATAAATTCATTACAAATTATATACCAAAAATAGAAGTGTCATTTTTAAACATTGCCTATAATTCATATTTTTATATGTATAGCATAATATATAGGTAAACGTAAAAATATATGGAGGTTTTAAAGGTGATTTTATGGATGATAATAATTTCTATACTTTTAGAGGATATAGTTTAAATAATGAAAGGTCTCTATCTCCATCAATGGAAGATTATATTGAAATGATTTATAGATTATCATTAAAGCAAAGTTCTGTAAGAGTTAATGATTTGTCAGATTCTTTAAATGTCCAGCCACCATCTTCAACTAAAATGTTAAAAAGACTTTCAGAAATTGGATATGTGAATTATGAAAAGTACGGTTCAGTTAATCTTACAGAAAAAGGAATAGAAATTGGAAAGTATTTATTAAATAGGCATGAAACAATATCAAACTTTTTAAAATTAATTGGAGTAGAGCATAATTTGTTAGAACAAACTGAAAAAATAGAACATGCCATTTATGAAGAAACATTAGATAAAATAAATGGATTCATACACTTTATTAATGATAATCTAGAAATTAATAAAATTTATATGAAAGAATATAAAGATTTGGAATGATTATTAAATATTACAAAAGCTTAATAAAAAAAGCATTGAAAAGTTAGCATATTTGTATATATAATAAGCTTGTAAAAATTCCCCCTCTATTTATTATATATTTGTTTCGGTTTTGAGCTAGATTTTAAATCTAGTTCATTTTTTTTGTCAGTTTTTTGTACAAATGCCCTTAGATGTCCTTATTTCTCATTGGAATCTACATCTTTTTTACGTTCCGTTACTTCAAACTCTTCTGGAATATATACATTGCCTGGATTTTGTTTTTTTGTTTTTTTATACTTCATTTTGTTTAATAAATTCTTAAACATAAAATCACCTTCCTTTTCTAATAGGATTCCACTATTTTAAAATAATATTACTTGAATAAAATTTTTAAAAATATGATTTTATATTTTAATTATTTAAATAATCATTAACTTTAAAGTGATTTTTGAATAATATATGGTATGTAAATGAAGTACTTTTATGTCTAACGGAGGTAAAAAATATGGAGTATGTATGTGAGCTGAAAAATATCTCTAAAAGATTTCATACTATAAACAATGAAACGAAAGCTATTGATGATATCTCTTTCAAAGTTGAAAAAGGAGAAATCGTGTCCATTGTAGGTCCCTCAGGCTGTGGAAAGTCTACGGTATTATCGTTATTAGCAGGGTTAGAAAAACCATCAGGAGGCGAAATTATTGTAAATACACAGAACATTGGTTTTATGTTTCAAAAAGACCAATTATATGAATGGAGAAATATTTACAAAAACTGCATTCTTGGGCTGGAAATTCAACACAAGGATACTGAAGAAAATATAAACAAGGTAATAGAAATGCTAAAAAATTATGGACTATACAATTTTAAGAACTATTATCCTAGACAACTTTCAGGTGGAATGAGACAAAAAGCAGCATTGGCAAGAACTTTAGCGATAGGGCCTGATTTGTTATTATTGGATGAACCATTTTCAGCATTAGATTATCAAACTAGATTATCAGTTGGAAATGAAGTTGGAGTAATCTTAAGAAAAGAAAAAATAACGACTATTTTAGTAACTCATGATGTACCAGAAGCAGTAAGTATTTCTGACAGAGTAATAGTATTTACTGAACGACCTGCAAGAATTAAAAAAGAATACAACATATCATTTGATTGTGGAGAAGAAAGAACTCCTATGAAATGTAGAAATACAGCAGAATTTGGAAATTATTTCAGGGAGATATGGAGGGATTTAGATGTGGCTGGAAAATAGTAAAGTTTTAAAAATACGTAAAAAAAAGAATGACTCAGAAACTGAAAACATATCAAAAGAACATGAGGAATATTTGCAATCAATAAAAAAAGAAAAAATGATAATAAAAATAGCACAAATATTATTTCTGATAATATTTTTTTCATTATGGCAATATGCTGCAGTAAAAGGCATGATTGATACATTTTTGACCAGCAGTCCAGGTGCAATTTGGAATCTTACGATGAAATTTATTATTGATGGCAGTTTGTTTAATCATTTGTATGTTTCTACTATGGAGACCATAGCTGGTTTTTTGCTAGGAACTTCAATTGGTATTTTAGTTGCAGTACTTCTTTGGTGGTCTGAAAGAGTAGCAAAGGTGTTTGAACCTTATTTAGTTATATTAAATAGTTTGCCAAAGACTGCCTTAGCTCCAATTATGATTTTGTGGGCAGGTACTGGATTTACTGGTATAGTAGTTACTGCAGCATCAATATCTGTAGTTGTAACTACAATGACTATGTATACCGGATTTATGAGTGTGGAAAATGATAAAATAGTGTTGCTTAGAACATTTGGAGCATACAAGCATCAAATTTTAAAAAAAGTTATTATTCCAGCAAATTTGCCACTTATTGTCAGTGTAATTAAGGTTAATATAGGTTTATCATGGATAGGTGTTATAGTTGGAGAATTTCTTGTATCAAAAGCAGGCATTGGATATCTTATAGTTTATGGCAGTCAAGTGTTTAAGCTTGACTTAGTGATGATGGGTGTCTTTGTTTTAGCTGTTGTTGCAGCTTTGATGTATTTTTTTGCAGCTTGGATAGAGAAAAAAATAATAAAGTATTAGTTGAGGAGGCGTTGCCTCCTATTTTTTTGTAACATAAATTATTTATTGAAGAAATTTAATATGTGCTGTATAATAACGTTAACATAGATATTAAATCTTTAGGGGAGAGAATATGGATGAATATAAGCTTAAAAATGGTGAAAATGTTATTTTAAGAGAAGTTGAAAAACATGATGCAAAAGCTATAATTAATTTTTACAATGAAGTTGGTGGTGAAACAGATTACCTTTCTTTTGGTAAAGATGAATTTTTGGTAACTGTTGACTTTGAGGAAAAATACATAGAAAATATAAAAAGTGAAACAAATTCAACTTTAATATTGGCTATTTTTGATGAGAAAATTGTAGGTGCTGCATCAATAAATTCAAGTCAAAAAAGAAGACTCAAGCATGTAGGAACATTAGGTATAGTAATTAAAAAAGAGTTTTGTAAAATGGGGCTTGGAAGTGTTCTTATAAATTATCTCGTAAATTGGTCAAAATCAAATGGCATCACTAAAAAGATAACACTTATTACACGTAGTGATAATCATTTAGCCATTGGATTATATAAAAAAATTGGATTTGAAATAGAAGGTATGTTAAAAGACGAAAATTATGAAAATGGTGTGTATTACGATTGCTTAACAATGGGTTTGATATTGTAATTTTAATTTTTGCAAAGAGGAGAAGTTATGGAACTAGGAGAAAAAATCAGAGCACTAAGACATAAACAAAAAATAAGCATCGAGCAACTTTCGGGAATGACAAATTTAAGCAAAGGGTTAATCAGTCAAATTGAAAGAGACATAACTGGGCCATCCGTTGCTTCATTGTGGAAAATATCAAAAGCATTAAATGTAACAATGAATTATTTCTTCGATACGTTTGAAGATTTGGATCCAGTTGTTAGAAAAGATGAAAGAAAAAAATTGTTTATAAAAAAAACAAATAGAATGTATGAACTTTTATGTCCTAATTTAAAAAAGGCAATTGAAATGATGTGGATAGAAATAGAGCCATTTGAAATCAATACAGATGAATTAATAAGTCATGAGGGTGAAGAGTGCGGTGTAGTTATTAAAGGTTCATTAAGAATTTTATCTGGAGAAAAAATATATGACTTAAATGAAGGAGACAGTATTTATCTCGACAGTACAATACCACACAGATATGTTAACATTGGGGATGAAATGTCTGTTTCAGTTTGGGCAATGGTACCTCCTAGTTTTTAATTTATTATATAAATATTAAAAAATTCTGAAAATCCTTGAATTTTAAATGTAAACATGGTATACTATACATTACATAAAATTCATACTAATGAAATAGAAGGGAATAATAATATGAACGTTACATCATTATTTTATCCTGTTATGATTATAGTTTGTTTGGTTATGATTTATTCTAACGCAAAGAAACACAAACAGTATAAAAAAGAAAATATGGAGATTTTATATTTATTAAATGAAGATGACAGAACAATGAGATTGGCTAGTAAGCTGTTACTTGCTTTTATGGTATTATCATCTGGATTTGTATTTATTGATACTTACAGGAGAATGGGAATGTTTTCGACAGAAGCATTAACAATGATAATTTTACCATTTGCTCTTATTGCTTTATATATACCAATATCTACAAAAACAAAAGTTACAACTTTAGGTATATTCAAAAGACAAAATTTAATCAGATGGGATGACATAAAAGGAATTGATTATATAAAACCAGACTTAAAAGGAAAGCAAAAGGTTAAACTTTTATATAAAACAACATACAAAGATATGTCATTAGAACTCATGTTTAGAAAAGATGATGAACAATTAGAGTTGTTTAAAAATACTGCTAAAGAATATAGAAATAAGAAAAAGGATAAAAGAATTGGAAAAGAAAAGTAACATGTTTATAGATAGCCATGCTCATCTTGATGATGAAAGATTTGATGAAGACAGAGATGAGATAATACAATCATTAAATAAAAATGGTATAGAATTGTTTTTAAATCCAGGAGCTGACTTAATTACTTCTCAAAATGCAGTAAAATTATCTGAAAAATATGAATGTATATATGCAGCAGTTGGCTGTCATCCTCATGATTCTAAGGATATGACAGATGAAACTATTGCTTTGTTTGGGACAATGGCAAAACAAAGTAAAGTTCTTGCAATTGGTGAAATAGGACTTGATTATTATTATGATAATTCAGATAGAGATATTCAAAGAAAGTGGTTTAGAGAGCAAATTAGACTTGCAAGGGAACTTGATATTCCATATATAGTTCATGACAGAGATGCTCATGAAGATGTTATGCGAATTATGAAAGAAGAACATTACAGTGGAGCAAGGGGAATTCTTCATTGCTTTTCAAGCAGTGTGGAAATGGCAAAAGAATTTATTAAGTTAGGTTTTATGATTTCACTTGGTGGACCTTTAACTTTTAAAAAATCAAAAACGCCTAAGATGGTCGCATTAGAAATACCATTAGAACACCTTCTTATTGAAACTGATTCTCCATATTTAACACCTGAGCCTTTTAGAGGTAAAAGGAATCAGCCTATGTATGTTAAATATGTAGCAGAAGAAATAGCAAGGATAAAAAATGTTTCTGTTGATATGGTAGCGGAACAAACAAATAAAAATTTTAAAAAATTATTCAACTTGTAGTATAGTTAGCTTATATAGAATTGTTAAAGGAGAGTGGTTTTCTTATGAAAAAGATTGTATTGTTATTATGTCTTATGTTGCTTGTTTCATCAGTTGAAGGTTATTGTGACAGCAATGTTAATGTAAGCACTTTTCCTACTAAGATATATGTGATAACAGAAGAAGGCAAATATGAGATTAATATAAGGGCAAACGATATTTTGAATTATATGGGAAAGTCATATGTTCCTTTAAGATTATTTGCAGAATCATTGGGTGCAGATGTTAAATTTGCCCCTAAAAATAAAGAAACAGCATATAATGATATTTCTATTTATATTAAATCAAAAGAAGGCTCTACTCGTAATATAAAAACAGAATTTGATGGACCCCCATCTGTTAAGATGATAAATTATAGGAACTTTCCTAGTAAAATAAACATTTATATTGATGATTATAAAAAGGAACTCAATATAGTAGAAAGTGAAGTAATAAGCTATAACAACAATGCTTATGTACCACTTAGAACATTATGTGAATCTTTAGGTTTTTGTGTGGATTTTAAAGGTTCAAAATCTAGCAATGAATACAATATAATAACATTAGCAATTCCTAGCGAAAATGACATACCATACAGCGATGAGAAAGGATTCTTAAATTTCAGCGTAAATTACAAAGAAATTTTTAATGATTACAGTACATATACAGAAATATATTATGAAGCAACAGGACTTATAAAAGTAAATGAAGATATACCAGAAGATAAATACATTGTAATTGATATACTCGATCAAAATGAAAATGTAATTGGCAGTTTTGACATATCTATAGACAATATATTAGAGCAACCTTTAAAAAAAGGTGAATTAAGACATTTTGCAGCAAAATTCGATACTAAGCCATGTTATTATTATAAAGCTAGAATTTGTGATAGGTTGGAATAATCCAACCTATTATTTATATTAAGGAGTATTAATAAATGGTAAAATTAACAAGACGATTTTATAACAGAGATACATTGACTGTTGCTAAAGAACTTATAGGAAAAGTATTAGTGCGTGAATATGATGGCAATGCCATTTCATCACGTATAACAGAAGTTGAAGCATATATAGGAGCTATTGACAAGGCAAGTCATTGCTATAAAGGAAAAACAGAAAGAACAAAGGTTATGTTTGGAGAACCTGGCTATGCATATGTGTATTTCATATATGGAATGTATTATTGCTTTAATGTAGTAACTGAAAGTGAAGGCTGCGGAAGCGGAGTTTTAATTAGAAGCATTGAACCTCTTGAAAACATTGAAATGATGTCAATAAATAGGTATGGCAAACCTTTAAAAGAAATAACAAAACAACAATTTAAAAACATATCAAATGGACCAGGGAAACTTTGCAATGCATTAAAAATAACTAAAAGTGAAAATGGTTTAGATTTGACTAAAAATGAATTATATATATCAGATGATGGGTTTAAAGATTATATTGTAGAAAATAGTAAACGAATAAATATTGATTATGCTGAAGAAGCTAAGGATTTCTTGTGGAGATTTACAATTAAAAAATTATAGTAAAGAAAGTATATCAATTAATTTATCAATGTTTTATTTTTGCTCAATGTTATTGCTAGATAAAATGTTCCACTAAAAATCAAACTGAAATAATAGCTAATTCCTCTCCACAAAATTAATGCTGTGCCTATTAAATTTGAAGGAAATACATGGCCAAGTAGCAACATAAAGCCAAATTCACTTGCACCAACTGTTCCAGGAGTAGGAATGAATGATACAGCCATATATAAAAATGATTGTAAACATATTACTTCAAGTAAATTAGAGCCACTAAGATTAAGTGACTTGTAAATAAAATATGTTATGCTGAAAAATGCTGTTAATTGTAAAAAAGTTATGAAAAACAATATCAATGTTAACTTAATATCTTCTTTTAACTTTCCTATGCTAATTTCATATTCAGATATAAAATTATTTATTTTTAAACGGATAAGTTCAATATCTTTAACTATGTGATATTTATATAAGAATTTTAAGATGAATTCTGTAAACTTAACAATTATTTTAGGTTTAAAAGCAACTAAAATGATTGTGCTAATCATCAATATATTTAATGTAAGACCAGTCAATACAAAGATTGAAACTCCACTTGAATAGCTAATTAATTGCTTAATTCTGTAAATAGCAAGCAATAATGAATATATTGTAACTCCAACTTGATACAATAAAAATTTAGTAACTAAAACAGCGGTTCCACTGCTAATAGGAATGCTTTCATCTTTCATCAAGTATAATTGAACAGGCTGACCTCCTGATGCGAAAGGAGTTATGTTGCTGTAATACTGACCAAACATTGTCGTTTTTAAAGCAAGCCAAAAAGTGTTTAAGTTTTTTTTCTTGTTTGTAAATTTAGTAATTAAAACATAAATCATATATGACTCAAATAACCAAAATACAAATATAGAAAGAATTGCAATAAGAATATATCCTATTTGTATATTTTTAAGAATTTCATATATTTGAAATATGTCATTGCTGCTAAATAATATATAAAACATTATTACTATCGACAATGATATTAATATTAAATTTATTAATTTCTTTCGATTAATTTTACTTAAATTACTAAACATTTAATCACTCCATTATACATAAATTGATTTTTGCAAAATATAATCAGCTACATCATTAAATTTTAAATTCTTTTTAATATTTCGTATATTGCTGCAAATTTGAATAGCTATATTTGGTTCATTAATGTAATAATCTATCACATTTGATAGTTCACTGATATCTTCAATTACAATGCCTATATTATTTTGTTTTATATAATCAACATTTCCCTTTTCTTGGCCAATGCTAGAATCAATTATTATTAGTGGCAATTCCTTGCTTATAGCTTCAAATAATGTCACGCCGCCAGGCTTTGTCACAATGAAAACTGATTCATCCATTAGCTTATCAATGTTATCTACAAATCCTAGTATATTTATGTTAGAAAATTCAAAAGATGATAATTTTTTATAAAGTTTTTCATTTCTTCCTGTTACTATTATTGTTTTTAAAGGACATTTGTTATTAATTTCTGTAAGAAGTTCTTCTGAAATATCTTCTATTGTCATTCCACTGGCTACAATTAATAATTTATTTTTAATTGTATTATTTAAAGTATTATTTAAAAAATCTTTTTTAACAGGAATACCAGTTGCAATTATAATATCCTTATTAATTCCCTTTTCTATGAGGCGTTCTTTTACTTCATTAGACGGTACTAAATACATATTTGTTTCTTCATAAATCCATTCCCAACTATCAACAACATCAGTAATTACTGTAATTAAGTTGGTATTAATGTTATATTCCTTTTTTATTTTTGAAACAAGGCAAGAACATAAGGGAAATGTACTTATTATTACTTTTGGTTCTTCTGAAATTATAAAGTTATGAAGTTTTTTGTAATGAACATTACATAATATGCCATCTATTATATTATTCTTATAAGTGTTTTTAATATCGTATATAGTATTATATACAGTTGGATAATTTTCTGTTAAATTGTAATACAATTTTGAGCCGAAATCTTTAATTTTGGGGTTTATTATTTCCCAAAGATCTGCTATTTCTATTTTTACGTTCTTATCTTCAATTTCAATTTGTTCCTTTATAGCTTTAGAGACACTATTATGCCCCATGCCAAAGGAGGCAGTCAATATTAAAATATCAGTCAAAATAATCACCCTTCATTTCTTTTATACTATTATAATCTACTTATTTAAAGTATATCATTTAATAATTAAAAACATATTAAGATAACCTTACAAAAATATTAAGTATTAATCTATGATAAAGCATATAAACAATTTGAACATATTTTATTACTTATAATTTAAGATGTCAACTGTAAATTAATTAGTAAGTTTGCAATTAAATACTTGACAAAATCATCGTTTTCAAATATAATTTGATTATCAAAGTATTTGAGGTGATTAATATGGGGAATCATGAATCCATTAACGAAATACTCGTAAGACTCTTTGCTGACATTTTAGATATAGAAGAAAAATGTTTGTGCAGAGATGAGTTTTCAGATTTATCAATAACGGAAATACACATTATTGACAATATAGGTATCGATAAAGAACGCAACATGTCAAATACAGCTAAAGACTTAAAGATAACGTCTGGAACGCTTACAACTGCAATAGATAACTTGATTAAAAAAGGATATGTTGAAAGACGTAGGTCAGATAGTGATAGGCGTGTAGTAATGATAAAATTAACAGATAAAGGTACAGAAGCTTATAAATCTCATAAGGATTTTCATATCGACTTAGTGGCTGGAGCAGTTTGGGGCTTAAATGTTGATGAAGAAGATGTGTTAATTAAAATCTTATCAAATATAGATGTGTTTTTCAAAAATAAATATAATTTTTAAAATTTATCCCGAATCCCTTCGGGATAAAAAAATACATAATACTTCTATAATCAAATAATTCGAAAGTGAAATAATTTAAAGAAGGAGATAATATGAGTATAAGAATAGTAATAGATAGTACATCAGATGTTACACAAGAGATAATAGATAAATATAATCTTGAAATGGTTCCATTGACTGTAAACTTTGATGATGGGTCTTATTTAGATAAAGTAGAATTAAGTACAGAAGATTTTTTTAAAAAATTAAGTAATTCAGATAAACTTCCGACAACATCTCAAGTTGCACCTGGAGTATTTATTAATACTTTCAGCGAAATTTTATTAAATGGAGATGAAGTTTTAGGTATATTTTTAGCTTCTGATTTTAGCGGAACATATGAATCTGCACGTATAGCAAAGGATATGATTGGTGGTGACAGAATTCATCTCATTGATTCAAGAAGTGTTTGCCTTGGTACATTTTCTTTAATATTAGAAGCAATAGAATTAGTTGAACAAAATAAAAATATTAATGAAATAATTGAAACATTAGATGCTTTAAAGGATAAAATAGTTGTAGCGGCAGGATTAGATACTCTTAAATATCTTGAAAAGGGTGGAAGGCTTTCAAAAGGTCAAGCAGTTGTAGGGTCATTGTTAAACATTAAGCCTATCATCACTATAAAGGATGGTAAAATTGCTGTTATAGATAAAATTCGAGGTAAAAATAAAACTATAAAATGGTTTGATGATTGGATAGAAGAAAATAAATTTGATTTGACTAATAAAACAGTTTTATTGTTTCATGCTCAAAATTTAGATCAGCTTAAAGTTCTAAGAGCAGCAATAGAAGATAAATATAAAATAAAAAATATTATTGAAGCTGAAGTAGGTCCTGTAATTGGAACACATGCTGGTCCTGGACTTTTAGCAGTAGCTTTTTTAAACAAGTAAGTAGAGAACGTAATATCACTCTAATGGCACAAGAACAAATGTTTGACAAACTTTTGTTCTTGTGCTATTGTTATATTATTAAATTTAATTAAGTGGTGGATTATGGATGATAATATATTTGAGAAACTTAAAATTTTAGCTGATGCGGCCAAATACGATGTGTCATGTGTTTCAAGCGGAGTTGAAAGAAAAAATAAAAATATTGGTAGCATAGGAAATGCAGCTGCTCAAGGGATTTGTCATGCTTGGTCATCTGATGGTAGATGTATATCTTTGTTAAAAATTCTCATGACAAATGATTGTATTTATGATTGTCAATATTGTTCAAACAGAGTTACTAATCTAGTTAAAAGAGCAAGTTTTACACCTGAAGAAATTGCAGAACTTACTATACAATTTTATAGAAGAAATTATATAGAAGGATTGTTCCTAAGTTCAGCAGTAGAAAAAAGCCCTGACCATACAATGGAGAACATTTATAAAACGCTGCAGCTCATAAGATATAAATACAACTTTTGGGGTTACATCCATGTAAAAGGAATTCCAGGAGCAGATCCTATACTAGTTAAAAAAACAGGCTTATTAGCTGATAGAATGAGCGTTAATATAGAACTTCCAACTAGAGAAAGCCTTCATATATTAGCTCCTCAGAAGAAAATAGAAAAACTTATACAACCTATGGCGCAAATTAAAAATGAAATTGCATCTGTTTTAGAAGATAAAAGAAGTTTTAAAAACACACCGAGATTTTTACCAGGGGGACAATCGACTCAAATGATAATAGGAGCTACTCCTGACAGCGATAAAACTATTTTAAATTTGTCACAAAATTTGTATGATAGATTCGATATGAAACGTGTTTTTTTCTCTGCTTACATTCCTGTTTTATCATCGCCAAACTTGCCAGCCATAAGCACTATGCCACCTTTAAAAAGGGAACATAGGCTTTATCAAGCAGATTGGCTCATGAGGTTTTATTATTTTAAAGCAGAAGAGTTGTTTACAGAAATAGAACCAAATCTTGATTTAGAATTTGATCCTAAAATTATGTATGCCTTAAGAAATATAGATAAATTTCCAATTGAAATAAATAAAGCATCATATGAAGAATTGTTAAGAATTCCAGGTTTAGGTGTTATAAGCGCTAAAAGGATAATTCAAGAAAGAAAAAATGCAGAATTGTCATATGATTCTTTAAGAAAGATGAAAACCGTTTTAAAAAGATCAAAGTATTTTATAACTATAAAAGGAAAATACTATGGAAATACTAAATTAGACCCGGATGATATCAAAGCTGATTTAAGGTTTAAAGAAGTTCAAAAACAATTTAACATATATGATTTTATGTAAGAGGTTATTATGGATTATTTATACGATGGAACATTTGAAGGTTTATTAACCGGAGTTTATTATCATTATAAAATAAAAAAAACAACAGGAATATATGAAGTGTTAAGTTATCAACAATCAATTGTAAATGACTTTAAGACAATTGAAACTGATATTGAAAAGGCTGAAATTGTATCATCTGCAATTAAGGAAAAAATATCAAATGAAGCATATATTTATATTTACTATTGTTTTTTATCAAATATTAACTATAAAGAAAACATAATTCTTGATTTTTTAATTTTTGGTTTTAAATACGGAAGAAATACAATGAATTTCTTTTCTAATGAAAAAGTATTGCCTATTAAGGAAGCTTATATCAAAGTGTCGAGAGAAGAGCAAAAATTTCTTGGAATACTTAGATTTGCAGATGTAGGAGGTATATTATATGCAAAATTCAGTCCCGATAATGATTTGCTAATTTTATTAATAGATCATTTTGCTGATAGATATAAATATGAAAAGTTTATAATACATGATGAAAAAAGAAAAAAAGCAGCTATTTATGCTGAAGGTGCATATCGTATAGAAGATGTTGAAATTTCAGATATAGAATATTCTAATCAAGAAAAAATGTTTCAAAATTTATGGAAACATTATTTTACTAATTTAGCTATTAAAGAAAGAAAAAATATTAATCTTCAATTTCAATTTGTACCAGGAAGATATAGAAAAAACATGACAGAATTTAAATAATTAAATTTGCCATGTTTTTTTTATATTACATAATGTTCAATTCAGTTTTACCATTATCATCTACAGTAACAGTTACATTGCTTTTTTCTTTCAACATGCCTTTTAGGTATGCTTCTGAAACTTCATCTTCAATGTATTTTTGTATAGCACGTCTAAGAGGTCTAGCTCCATATTTTGAATTGTATCCTTTTTCAAGTATGAATTGTTTCATTTTGTCAGTTACATTGATAGTAATTCTCTTTTCATTTCCTTCAGCTGCAACTTCATTAAGCATCAATTCAACTATTTGACTTAATTCTTCTTTTGATAATTCAGTAAATACTACAATGTCATCGATTCTATTTAAAAACTCAGGTCTAAATGTTTGCTTTAAAACATCTTTAACTTTAGCTTCCATAGCTTCAAACTCTTTGTTGTCAAAGCCAATTCTATTTCCTTTTATGTTAGTACCGGCATTAGAAGTCATTATTATTACTGTATTTTCAAAATTAACAGTTCTTCCTTGATTATCTGTAAGTCTTCCATCTTCAAGTATTTGAAGAAGTATGTTAAATACATCTTCGTGTGCTTTTTCTATTTCATCGAGAAGTATTACTGAATATGGTTTTCTCCTGATTTTTTCAGTTAAAAATCCTGCTTGATCATATCCAACATATCCTGGAGGTGCACCTATTAATTTAGAAACTGTATGTTTTTCCATATATTCTGACATATCAAGTCTAATCATTGCATCTTCATTTTCAAATAATTCAAATGCTAAAGTTCTCGCAAGCTCGGTTTTACCTACACCAGTTGGTCCTACAAATATAAATGATGAAGGTTTTTTCTTTTTCTTAAAACCAGAACGGTTTCTTCTTATAGCTCTAGCTAAACTTGTAACAGCTTGAGATTGACCTATAACTCTTTTGTGAAGCCTTTCTTCCAAATGAATTAATTTTTCTGCTTCAACTTCATTTATTTTTTGTACTGGAATTTTTGTCCATGCTTCAATTACATATGCAATGTCTTCAGTTGTAAGATATACATTTTCACATTCATTAGATAATTCATTTATTTTTGTTTCAATTCTTAATTCACTAACTTTTAATTCAGCAGCTCTTTCATAATCATCACTTTCAGCAGCATCTTCTTTTTCTTCTTTAATTTTTGCTATTTCTGATTTTAATGCTTCAAGTTCAACTAAACCTTTGTTTTTAAGATTTGCTCTTGAACCAGCTTCATCTAATACGTCTATAGCTTTATCAGGTAAAAATCTGTCTGTAATATATCTTTCTGACATAAGAACAGATTGTTCTATTACTTCATCTGAAATTTTAACTTTATGAAAATCTTCGTAATAATCTTTTATACCTTTTAAAATTTCAATAGAGTCTTCAACAGAAGGTTCATCTACAATAACAGGTTGAAATCTTCTTTCAAGAGCAGTATCTTTTTCTATATGTTTTCTGTATTCATCTAAAGTAGTTGCACCTATTATTTGAACTTCACCTCTGGCTAGAGCTGGTTTTAATATGTTTGCAGCATTCATAGCTCCGCCTTCAGCTTCTCCTGCACCAACTATATTGTGAACTTCATCTATAACAATTATAATGTTTCCAGCTTTTTTAGCTTCATCAATAATTGCTTTCATACGAGATTCAAATTGTCCTCTAAATTGAGTTCCTGCCACTACGGCAGTTAAGTCAAGCAAGTAAATTTCTGTGTTGAAAAGTTTAACAGGTACTTGTTTTTGTGCTATTCTTACAGCAAGTCCTTCTGCTATAGCAGTTTTACCTACTCCAGGTTCACCTATTAAAATAGGGTTGTTTTTTGATCTTCTGTTTAATATTTGAACTACTCTGTCTATTTCTCTCTGTCTGCCTATTATCCTGTCTATTTCACCAAACCTAGCTTGGTCAGTAAGATTTGTACCATAAGTATCAAGATATTTGAATTTTTTTCTTTTCATTTTTTCTTTCAATTTAGTGCCGATTCCAGGATTGCCACTAGCAGGGTTTCCATCATGATCTTCTTCATCTTCTGGTTGAAAATCTTTGCTGTTAGAATTTGAAATACCAGAAAAGGCAGAATTCATAAAATTCATAAGAGAATTCATTCCGTTTCCATCTTTATCATCTAAAGCCAAATTTTGTGTTTCTTGAGAAAGTTGATCCATATCCATATCACCCATTATTTCGGAAAGTTGATTATTTATATTATCAAAATCTTCTGGCTTCATACCACTTTGTTTCACTATTTGATCCATAGGGGCAATGCCTTGCTTTTTTGCACAAGGAATACATAAACCCATAGTTTGCATTTTACCTTCTAAAACTTTATTTACATAAATTACAGCTACGTTTTTTTTACACACTGAACACAACATTGTATCATCTCCTTAAAATGCTTTTTAATATATCAAATTGTAGTTAATTTCATAATAAATGAACATTAGCGTTTTGAGGTCCAATAAATTATTACTAATATATTATTGACCAATTAATAAATAAATACTTAATATATTTATTTAGATATACATTAAATGATTATAATATATCTTTCTTAAAAAATCATTAAAAATTTAGTATTGTAACATAAACTTAATAGAATTTATTGGTAAGCATCTAAAAAATTAAAAAAAATTCTTGACATGCTTTAGCACATGGGTCTATAATGAACAAAATTAAATATATCTAAAGGGTATATTACAGAGGTTGCGATGATCAATAGTAAAAGCTATGCTTTGAAAGGGTGATTCGCCGAAGGGAGACTTTCTCCCTGGGCTTACATTTAAGAGATGTAATACTGTTTTTATAGGATGCTTTCCCAATTCTATAAAAGAGAGCTGTAATGTGCTGGGCAGAAGGTTCAGTGTTTTTATTTTTGTATAATAGCGTCTGAGAGCCCTTTTGCTCTTATGTCGCTTTTTTTATACCAATTTTTCCCATATTGAAAGCAACATAGGATTTATTTAACAAAAATAAAAATAGAGGAGATAAAAACATGAACGAAATAGTAAGAGGTTGCGGAGTAGCATTAATAACACCATTTGTAAAAGGAGAAATAGACTATAAAACTCTTGGAAAATTAGTAGATTTGCATGTTGAAAACTCAGGCTCTATTATTGTTGCTGGTACAACATCAGAAGCAGCAACTATGACAGATGAAGAATATCACAGTGTAATTAAGTTCGTAATTCAAAGAGTAAACAAAAAAATCCCGGTAATTGCAGGTTCCGGAAGCAATTGTACAAGATCAGCAATTGATAAAGCTAAATTTTGTGAAGAAGCTGGTGCAGATGGACTTTTAATAGTTACACCATATTACAATAAAACTACTCAAAGAGGTTTAGTGAATCATTTTAAAATGATTGCAGAAAGTACATCTTTACCTATTATTGTTTATAATGTACCTGGCAGAACAGGAATGAATATAGAACCTAAAACAGTTTTAGAACTTTCAAAAATAGATAATATTATTGGAATTAAAGAAGCAAGCGGAAATATTAGTCAAGTAGCAGAAATAATAAGAATTTGTCCAAGAGATTTCTTCGTTTATTCAGGAAATGATGATATGGTAATACCACTAATGTCTTTAGGAGGTCACGGTGTAATTTCTGTAGTTGCAAATATATTGCCTGCAGAAACTAAGAAAATGGTTGATGATTATGCATGTGGCAATATAGAAAGTGCAAGAGAAGCACAGCTCAGTATGAATGGATTAATAAATGCACTGTTTATAGAAACAAATCCTATTCCAATTAAAGAAGCTATGAGCGTACTAAATATGTGCAGCCCAGAAGTTAGAGCACCGCTATATAATATGTCAAATGAAAATAAAGATATACTCATCAATGAAATGAGAAATTATGGCATAGGAGTATTAAGCAGAACTTGTTAGTAACAAAATGAAAGGAATGATATATTATGATAAATATAGTAGTGTGCGGTATTAATGGTGCTATGGGCAAAGTAATAGAACAAGAAGTAAAGAAATATGAAAATATTAAACTTATTGGGTCTTTGTCTCCAAGAAAAGGTGAAAATGGCCAAGATATTGAAGGTAAAGTTGATGTAGTTATTGATTTTTCAAATCCATCTAACATTGATTTCTTAATAGATTATGTAACTAAGAACAATTCAGCTCTTTTGATTTGTACAACAGGATACGACGAAGTACAAATTGAGAAAATAATGAATGCTGGAAAGAACATACCCGTTATGTTGTCATCAAATACTTCATTAGGGATAAATGTCTTTAGAAAAATTTTAAAAAGCATATCTGCTGAACTGAATAATTTTGATATAGACATTATAGAAAAACATCACAATAAAAAAATAGATTCACCAAGCGGAACTGCAAAAACTTTAGCAGAAGACATCAAATCTGTGACAGGCAGAAAAAGTATTGAAACACATGCATTGAGAGCTGGTACTATACCTGGTGAACATACAGTTATATTTTCTGGTTATGATGAAATATTAGAAATAAAGCATACAGCATTTTCTAAAAATATATTTGCAAGAGGTGCTTTAGATATTGCCTTGAAGTTTTATAATAAACCAGCTGGGTATTATACTACTGAAGATGTATTTTAACAATTTGATAATAAAAGTAAATAAAATGCAGAATGATTGGATAAGTAAAATTATTAATAAAATGGAGGATACAAATGTTACAAGATGCTTATGAAATTGCAAGATATATAAAAGAAGCAAAAAAATCAACACCAGTAAAGCTTTATATTTCTGGTTATGTAAATAATACAGAAAAATACGATATGAAAGTTTTCAAATCAGGTGAAATGGCAATATTAATTGGTGAATATTCAGAAGCTAAAAAACTGCTTTCTGATAATCCGCAAATTACAGATTTTCATTTAGAATACGATAGGAGAAATTCTGCAATACCTATGCTTGATACAAATGAAATTCAAGCAAGAATTGAACCAGGAGCTGTAATTAGAGATATGGTTACAATAGGAAAAGATGCTGTTATAATGATGGGCGCTGTAATTAATATAGGTGCTGTAATTGGTGAAAAAACTATGATTGATATGAATGCTGTTGTCGGTGCTAGAGGAACAATAGGTAAGAACGTACATGTAGGTGCAGGAGCAGTAGTAGCAGGAGTTCTTGAACCACCAAGCAAAACACCAGTAATAATTGAAGATGATGTTTTAATAGGTGCAAACTCTGTAATACTTGAAGGTGTTAGAGTATGCAAAGGTGCGGTAGTTGCAGCAGGTAGTGTGGTTACAGAAGACGTACCTGAAATGGCGGTTGTTGCAGGCAGTCCGGCAAGAATAATCAAATATAAAGATGATAGAACAATTGAAAAAACAAAGCTTTTAGATGATTTAAGAGGTTAATTTTATAAATATTATAGAGCAAATGCTATATGAAAATTTGCAATGTAAGGACATCTGTGTTAAAACTGTTGACAATGTTTTATTGTTATGATATTGTTTAAAAGTTATAATATAGATTTTGGAGGACGATATGTTAAAGGTAGCTAAATTTGGAGGCACTTCTTTAGCTGATGCAAATCAGTTTAAAAAAGTGCATGATATAGTAAAAGACAATGATGATAGAAAGTTTGTAGTAGTTTCAGCACCTGGTAAAAGGTTTAAAGAAGATAATAAAATAACTGATATGTTGTACTTGACACATGCACATACAAAATATTCTGTTCCATATGACCCGGTTTTTTCAATAATAGAAGAAAGATTTTTATCAATAAAAAATGAACTTAATTTGTCTGTTGATTTAAAACATGAATTTGATATTATAAGAGAAAAGTTAGATAATAAATGTGATGAAGATTATATTGTAAGCAGAGGCGAGTACCTTAGCGCAATATTGTTAGCTGATTATTTAGGATGTAAATTTATAGATGCTAAAGATGTAATATTTTTCAATTATGATGGTACTGTTAATTCTGAAAAAACAAAATTAAAAATCAAAGAAGCTACAGAAAATTGCGACAAAGCTATAATCCCTGGATTTTATGGTCAATATCCTGATGGAAGCATAAAAACTTTCTCAAGAGGTGGTTCTGATATAACAGGAGCAATTGTTGCTAGTGCTGTAAATGCTGATATGTATGAAAATTGGACTGATGTTTCAGGTTTCTTAGTAGCAGATCCTAGAATAGTAAAAAATCCTAAACAAATAAAAGAAATTACTTATCAGGAATTAAGAGAACTTTCTTATATGGGTGCTTCTGTTTTACATGATGAAGCAGTTTTCCCTGTTAGAGAAGCAGGAATTCCAATAAATATAAAAAATACAAATGAACCTGAAAATCCAGGTACTGTAATTATTGGAAATGATCAAATGGAAGAAAATCATGAAAATGAGCATATTATAACTGGTATAGCAGGAAAGAAAAACTTTACAATATTTTATGTTCAAAAAGAACATATGGCAAATGAAGTTGGTGTTATTAGAAAAGCTTTACAAGTATTTGAAGACAGAGGAATCAGTATTGATCATATACCTTCCGGCATTGACAGCTTTTCAATAGTTCTTCCTTCAGAAAGTGTAGAAAAGTTTGTTTATGAAATTGTAGAAGAATTAAAGACAATTTGTAAAGCAGATACTGTTAAAGTTCACAATAATTTAAGCCTTATAACAACAGTTGGTATCAAAATGGCATCTAGACCTGGTATATCAGCAAAATTATTTACAGCTCTTGGAAACAATAATATTAATATAAGAATGATTGATCAAGGTTCAAGTGAAATGAACATTATTGTTGGAGTTGAAAATAAAGATTTTGAAAAAACAATTAAGGCAATATATGAAGCCTTTGTTAAGTAATGCACAATTCAGAATATAAATGATGGGCTATCTCAATTTAAAGAGATAGCCTGTTTTATAATTTCTAATAAATTATCTATAATATTTCATTAAGATTTATTATTGACATTATAAAAAATTATGATATATTAATATAGTATCTAATTAAAAAACATATGTATTCGATATAAAAACAATATTGATGGAGGTTATTATGGAAACATTAAAATTAGGCATTTTGGGTATGGGTACAGTAGCATCTGGACTAATAAATATTATAGAGATGAACAATACAAAAATTACCGGAAAAGTTGGAAAAGAAATTAAAGTAGAAAAAGTGCTTGTAAAAAATATAGAAAAAAAGAGAAATATAAATTTACCACAAGAGGTTTATACTTCTGATCCATATGAAGTAATAAATAATAAAGAAATTCAAATACTTGTAGAATTAATAGGGGGCATCAATCCTGCTTATGAATACATAAAGGCTGCTTTAAACAACAAAAAACATGTTGTTACAGCTAATAAGGCTCTTATTTCAACTCATGGAGAAGAACTTGAAGAAGTAGCACAAAAAAATGGTGTAAGACTTATGTATGAAGCTAGTGTTGGAGGTGGAATTCCAATTATTAATACAATTACTGAAAATCTTGCTGCAAATGAATTTGATGAAATAATCGGAATAATTAATGGAACAACTAATTATATACTTACACAAATGACTGACCGAGGTCTTGAATTTGACCAAGCTGTAAAAGAAGCACAAGATTTAGGCTTTGCTGAAGCAGATCCTTCTTCAGATGTTGATGGAGATGATGCAGCATATAAGCTTTCAATTTTATCTTATGTTGCATTTGGTCAAAGAGTAAATATGAAGGATATTTCAAAAGAAGGTATAACAAAAATATCAAAAGAAGATATAAATTATGCTAAAGAACTAGGTTATAATATAAAGCTTCTTGCATCAGCATGTAAAATTGGAGATGAATTAGAATTAAGAGTTCATCCAGCTTTAATTCATGCAGGTCACCCTTTATCAACTGTTAAAAATGAATTTAATGCAGTGCTTTTAAAAGGTAATGCAGTTGGAGATATTATGCTTTATGGTAGAGGTGCAGGATCTCTTCCAACAGGAAGTGCTGTGTTGGGAGATGTTATTACAATTGCTAAAAACATTGATGATAAAGTAAAAGTTTCTGAATATAATAATCAAGGTAAATATAAAATTGTTAATAAAGCTTTGAAAAAGTATTATATAAGGTTTGAAGTTATTGATGAACCAGGGGTTCTGGGTAACATTGCCAATATATTTGGAAACAATAACATTAGCTTGGCATCTGTAGTGCAAAGACAGAAAAATGGAGATGCTACAGCTCCTTTGGTATTCATAACTCATGATGTGGAAAGAAAAAATATAGATGCTGCTCTCAAAGAAATAGAAAAATATAATAATGTAACTAATATATCAAGCATTATAATGGTTGAAAATTTATAATTAATTACCAAAAAGAAATTAATACTATTAAGCTATTAATATTTAATATAATAAAATGTAGAGGTGTACAATGGTAAGTAATAGAGTTAAAGGCATAATTCCATCAGTAACATTATCACAATCAGAAAAAATTGCATATTTAAAAAAGCAAGGGATAACTGTAATTGGTTTTAATATTGGTGAACCTGATTTTAATACTCCACAAAATATAATTAATAAGGCTGAAGAAGCATACAGACTTGGATATACCAAATATACTCCAGCTTCTGGCATGATTGAGCTTAGGGAAGAAGTATGTAAAAAATTTAAAAAAGACTATGGACTTGATTATTCAGTAAAAGATGTAATTGTTTCTTCTGGAGCGAAGCAATCCTTAACTAATGCATTGATGGCTATAGTAAACCCAGGAGAAGAAGTAATAGTTCCTGTGCCATGCTGGATGAGCTACTTAGAAATGATTAAGCTAACTGGAGGAATACCGGTTTTAGTAAATATGGATGAAAAAAGTGGATTTGACCTTGATGTTAAGAAAATCGCTGCTCATATTACAGATAAAACAAAAGCTATTTTGATAAATTCACCAAATAATCCTACTGGAGCTGTATATAAAAAAGAACAGCTGGAGGAATTAGGAAAACTGGCTGTTGAAAAAAACTTTTATATAATATCAGATGAAATATATGAAAAATTAGTATATAACAATGAAGTTAATTGCTGCATGGCAGCTATATCTAAAGAAATTAAAGGAAAAACAATAACTATTAATGGAGTTTCTAAATCATATGCAATGACAGGCTGGAGGATTGGTTTTGCTGTAGGTCCGACAGATGTCATAAAAGGTATGAGCGATTATCAAGGACATACAACTACAAGTCCTAATGCACCTGCTCAATACGCATCTATTGAAGCATTGTCAAACTCAGATGAATTTATAGAAATTATGAGAAAAGAGTTTGAAAAGAGAAGAAATTATATAGTTGAAAGACTAAATTCAATGGAAGGCATAACTTGTAACATTCCAAAAGGTGCTTTTTATGTAATGCCAAACATAAAAAGTTTTTATGGAAAAAAATATAAGGATTATGTAATTAATAATTCTTTGGATATGTCAGACTATCTATTAGAAGAGTGCAGAATTGCCGTAGTTACAGGAGCAGCATTTGAAGCGCCAGATAACTTAAGGTTATCATATTCTAATTCCATGGAAAACATAAAAGAAGGCATGGATAGAATGGAAAGAGCACTTAGAAATTTAAAATAAATGCAAAAAAGCGGTTTAACTTCTGTAAGAAAGTAGGTTAAACCGCTTTTATGTTGCGCAGTGGAACAATTTGGATATCTTTTGCATATTAATGATTTTAAAGAGTATTACGCTGGTTAAACCGGTAAAATTAAAGGTATGGGAAGGTAGGAAACGCTATGAATTGGGGAAGATTAATAACTGCAATGGTTACACCATTTGATAAAAATTTAAATGTGGATTATGCACAAGCAGTAAAATTAGCTAAGAAATTAGAAAGTGAAAGAAGCACAGCCATAATAATAAATGGTACAACTGGCGAATCACCAAATTTAACAAGTGATGAAGTGTATAAACTTATATCTGAAGTTAAAAAAAATGTAAGTATTCCTATTATTGCAGGAGTTGGTACAAATAATACAACAAAAACAATTGAAAATATTAAAAATATTGAGGAATTAAATGTCGATGGATTATTAGTTATAGTGCCTTATTATAATAAACCTAATCAAGATTGCATGTATGCACATTTTAAAATAGTAGCTGAAAGTACAGAACTTCCTATATTACTGTATAATGTTCCTGGAAGAACGGGTGTAAATATAAGCGTGGAAAATGTTAAGAAACTGTCTGAAATAAAAAATATAGTTGCAATTAAGGAAGCAAGCGGGGATGTAGCACAATTTACAAGAATGGTTAGAGAAACTCCAGATGATTTCCTTGTTTATTCAGGTGATGATATTTTAACACTTCCTACATTATCAGTAGGTGGTTATGGTGTTGTTAGTGTTGCATCTAATATAGCAGGAATAAAAATGGGAGAAATGATCGATGCTTTTGTTAATGGTGATACTAAAAAAGCAACTAAACTTAATTTAGAACTTACTCATTTGTTTGATGCATTATTTGTAACATCAAATCCAATACCAATTAAAAAGGCTTTAAATTTAATAGGATTCAATGTTGGTGGATATAGGCTTCCTCTAGTTGAACCTTCACAACAAATAATTGAAGTAATAAAAAAGAGTTTATTAGAAATTTAAATTTAGGTTAGGTTATTAAAAATATAAGAGCTGTCTCAGATATATCTGATATAGCTCTTATGTTAATATTATTATTTTTTCACAAATCCACCCATCATCGATTTAATATCATTAATGGAAATATAAGCAGCAGGAGTTTGTTCTTGAATTAATTTAACTGCTTCCGGAATTCTCTTCCTTTTTAATTGAATAAATAACAAGTCTTTTTTACTGTCGTTTTTTCCTTTACCTTCTATTATTGTAACACCAAAGCCTTGTTCACGGAGTAGGTCAGATAATTTTTCACCTGCAATATCGTCAACAACTACTTGTATAGAAGCAAGCCCAACAGCTATTTTTGATTCTATGGTAACACCTATGTAATTTCCTAATGAAAAAGCTGCAGCATATACAAATGCTTTCATTGGGTCTTCTGCAATATTATTAAGAACTGAGCTCACAACAACAAGCCAAATTGAAATTTCAATGAATGCAAGAATAGTGCCCTTTATTTTTTCGCCTTTGTTTATGTATACTATTCTTATAGTTGATATTGTTACTTCAATAATTTTTGCACAAAAAATAACAATGTATAAAATTGGTCCAGATAAATCTAATAAAAAGTCCATAATTCACCTCTTGTATATTTATTTGATTTATAATTATATTACTATCTTTTTCATTTAAAAGCAATATATAAAAGAATTATATAATTTTTATAATTTATAAATAAAATTTTGAAATACTTATTGTTTAAAACTCTAAAGTATTGTAAAATTCTAATATAAAAATAATAGGAGAAAATATGAGATTAAGATACGTACCAGGACAGTATGAATATTTACAAAAGCATGAAAAATCAATAACTGAACCTGAAAAAAGAGATTATAAATTAAACAGTGTATTTAAAAATCAAAACCCTATACATGTTGAATTAGGATGTGGAAAGGGCAAATTTCTAAGAGAAACAGCTTTGCAAAACCCAGATATAAATTATTTTGGATTTGAAAAAAGTGTAAAAGTTGCATATAGATGTGCTAAGTGCATGTTTGAAAATGACCCTGACAATTACTTCATAGTTTATTCAAATGGAGATATTATACAAGAAGTATTTGAACCTAAATCAATAGAAAGGATTTACCTTAATTTCTCTGACCCATGGCCAAAACCATCCCATTATAAAAGAAGGATGACTCATAAAAATTTTCTTGATGTTTATAGACATGTTTTAACAGATGATGGTGAAGTTCATATGAAAACAGATAATAATGATCTCTTTGAATATTCCGTTGAACAATTTAAGGAAGATAATTGGGATTTAATTATGGTTGTTAGAGATTTGCACAACAGCCCATATAATGAAGGAAACATTATGACTGAATATGAAGAAAAATTTGCAGAGGAAGGTAAACCTATAAATAAACTTATAGCAAGGTTGAAAAGATAAATATGGATTATAATAAATACTTATTAATTTATTTTATAGCAATTAATTTGTTATCATTTATATTATTTTACCTAGACAAGAGAAAAGCGAAAAAAGACAAATGGAGAATAAAAGAAAATACCCTTCACTTAACATCATTTTTAGGAGGGTCTATTGGCAGTATAGCTGCAATGGTTATGTTTCATCACAAAACAAAAAAACTTAAATTTTGTTTTATTACAGCTTTAGCTCTAATATTTAATGGATTTATTATTTATAATTACATAGTATATTTATCCCGAATCAACGGGTAGTAAGACTCCCACTTCAATATTTCGAGAAATTTTAAAAAGACAAGTGGGAGATCAACTACCCGTAAATTTGGGATTGGTTCAACTAACATTCAGTAGGGGATGAAATAAAACCCCTACTGAATGAAGTTTCACTTTATATTAAAGAAGGTGTTAAAATGAAAAAATTTAATAAAACAAATGCAATGAGAATTCTTGATTCAATGAATATAGAATACGATTATATTACATATGAATGTGAAGATGGAAAAATTGATGGAGTATCAGTAGCGCATAAAACAGGACAAAATCCGGAAACAGTTTTTAAAACACTTGTTTCAATAGGACACAGCAAAGAATTGTATGTATTTTGCATACCAGTAGAATATGAACTTGATTTGAAAAAAGCGGCTAAAGCTTCTAATGAAAAAAATATAGAACTGTTGCCTCTTAAAGAACTAACTAAAAATACAGGTTATATAAGAGGTGGATGTTCTCCTATTGGAATGAAAAAACATTATAAAACTTACATAGATGAAACTGCATTGTTAAATGATAAAATATTAGTGAGTGCAGGATGTCTGGGTGTTCAAATTGTTCTTAATCCTGATGATTTAATTAAAGCATCAGATGCAAAATATGAAGATTTAATATAAAATGAAAAGTGTACCGGTTGGGAAATCCTAACCGGTTTTTTGTTTTCAACTAATGATAAGGACCCCACACATCAACGCAATCAAAGATTGCTGATTGGTCCCGGGAACCTTGTGGTATTCATAATAAACATATATTGACTGTTAAGTCAATATATTGTATAATAGTCTTGACTGATTAGTCAGTTTTGCAATAAAGTGTTAAAGGAGATGTTAAAATAATGCTTGATAACTCGAAAAAGCAGAGAATACTCGACGCAAGCCTTCAGGAATTTTCAGAGTATGGTTTTGAAAAGGCAAGTACAGATAGAATATGTCAAAAAGCAGGCGTGTCCAAGGGCTTGTTATTTCATTATTTTGGTTCAAAAGAAAATATATTTATGGTAACAATGAACAATTGCATTGATGATATATTAAATGAATATAATAATCTTGATTATATTCAAGCAGATTTCATTTCAACAATTATGAAAATGATGGGAATAAAGTATGATTATTTTAAGAAAAATCCTATGCATTATAAATTAGTTATGAATGGTTTTTACAACACACCAAAAAAACTAAAAAAAGAGCTAGAACAAAGATATTCAGAGCTTAAAGAAATTGGTTCAAATATTTTTTTAGAAATGATAAAAACATTGCCTCTTAAAAAAGATGTTTCAATTGAAAATGTAGTAGCGATGTTAGGTTCTATAACAAATATTGTTGAAAGCAAGTATTTACATTATTTTACTGATGAAATTACTAGCTTTGAAGAATTTTATGATGTTGCAAAAAATGAATATATTAATTTAATGAATATATTATTGTATGGAATTATAGAAAAATAAAAGTAATAGGGGGTGAAATTAATGAATGAAGTAGTATTAAAGGTTGAAAATTTAAGCAAATATTATACAATGGGCGAAGTGACTGTAAAAGCTCTTGAAGATGCAAGTTTTGAAGTATCTAAAGGGGAATTTATAGTAATATTAGGTCCAAGCGGTTCTGGGAAAAGTACGTTATTAAATATTATGGGTGGGATGGATACACCTACCAGCGGCAACGTATACTTTAATGATGAGCTTTTGACATCAATGAATGACAAAGGACTTACAATGTATAGAAGGAATAAAATTGGATTTGTATTTCAATTTTACAATTTAATGGCAACTCTAACGGCTAGAGAAAATGTTGAACTTGCAACAGAAATATGTGAAGATTCCATTGATATCGAAGATGTTATGACTTCGATAGGACTTGGTGACAGAATAGATCATTTTCCATCACAAATGAGTGGTGGAGAGCAACAAAGAGTAGCAATAGCTAGAGCTGTAGCTAAAAATCCTCAAATTTTACTATGTGATGAACCAACGGGAGCTCTTGATTTTGAAACGGGTATATCGATACTTAAAGTTCTTAAGGATGTAAACTTAAAATACAAAAATACTGTCATAGTAATAACTCATAACTCTCCAATAGCGCAAATGGCTGATAAGGTGATAAAAATGAGAAGCGGTAAAATTACTGAAATTATTATAAATAAAAATCCAATAGAACCTGAAAGGATTGAGTGGTAATGAAAAAGCTTGATAAAAGACTTTTCAGATTAATAAATAACACTAAAGGTCAATACATTGCAGTTTTAGCAATTGTTGTAACGGGATTGTTTATATTTACAGCAGTAAGCAATTCAGCTTTAAACTTAAAGGATTCACTCAATGATTATTATGATGTAACAAATTTTGCAGATATTTTTGTATCAGCTGCAAGTTTGCCAGAAAAACTTGAAAGCAGTTTAATTGGAGAATCAGATATTAGTGAAGCTGAAGCAAGGCTTGTGTTTGATACATCATTTATAACAGAAGACGATGATGAAAAAGTTAATGTTAGAGCAATTTCTGTGGATAAAAATGAAAATAAAATAAATAAGTTGTTTATTAAACAAGGAAAAAGACAATTATCTGAAAAGGATATAATTGTTATAGAACAGTTTGCAGTTGCAAGGAATATAAAAATAGGAGATCAAATAAAGCTTCAAATTAATGGCAGGCAATATAAGTTTAATGTATCAGCAATTGCAGCTAGTTCAGAATATACATATATTATGGAAAATGAACAAGCAATGCTTCCTGATCCTGAAAATTTTGGAATTGTATATATTGAAGAAGATTATTTGAGAAAAATTTATGGCTCAAAAGGTAATTTTAATGAAATTTTAATTAAAATAAATAATGAAGATAATTTAGATGAAACAAGTGATTTCTTAGAAAATCATTTAGAGGAATATGGTGTAAAAAGAGTTATTAAAAAAGACGAGCAACTAAGCAACAGTATGATGAAACAAGAAATTGAAGGACTTGAAATGATGTCTAAGTCCGTTCCTGTCATATTTCTAGTATTTGCAGGAATTATGCTATCATCAATGCTTTCAAGAATTATTAAAAAAGACAGAACATCCATAGGTATTTTAAAAGCTTTAGGTTATAAAAACAGTGAAGTAATTGCACATTATTTAAAATATGCTGCGTCTGTAGGAGTTATAGGAGGACTTGTAGGTTCGATAGTAGGAACAGCTTTATCAGGTGCAATGACAAATTATTATTTAGTGTTTTTCAATATTCCTATGCTCACTATTAAAATTTATTATAACAGAATAATAATTTCAGTGATTTTATCTTGCTTGTTTTGTGTAATATCAGGATTTTGGGGTGCTAAAGGAATAACAAAAATAAATCCAGCTGAATCGATGAAACCGGAATCTCCTAGAAAAGGTAAAAGGATTTTAATTGAAAATGTAAAAATTATATGGAACAACATACCTTTTTCTTGGAAAATGGTGCTTAGAAATATTTTTAGAGAAAAGAAAAAATTTGCTTTCATAGGTGCTGCTGTAGCAATCACATGTGGTATGATGATTATGACAATTTGGATGATTGACATTATGGATGTAATGTTTAACAAACATTACAATGAATTTATGAAAATGGAATATAATATAAATTTCATAGGATTTCAAAATGAGAATGCAAAGAAAGAAGTTGCTGAAAATATAAATGCAGAAGATATTGAAGGAAGAATTGAATTACCATTTGAACTTGAAAATGGTAAAAAATCTAAAATCGTCAATGTCATAGGGCTTGAAAAAAATACTGCATTTTATGGTTTTGAAGATTTGGAAGGAAATAAAGTTTACATTCCTGATGATGGAATATTAATATCTTCAAATTTAGCAACTAGTCTTAATGTAAAAACTGGTGATGCAATATTGCTGAAGAATTTCATGCCAGATAAAGACGACGGCTATGTTACTGTTAAAGGAATTATAAAACAAAGCCTTGGAATTAATGGGTATATGAATTTAAATTATTTAGATGGCAAGTTCTTAGATAAGGGTATTATAAATGGAATATATCTTAATACGGATGATGATGTTTCAAATATATTAAAGGATGTAAAAAACATCAATACAATTCAGTCTCAAAATGATATGAGAAGTGCTTTTGAAGAATATACAGGTCTTATAAATGTGTCCATGGGGTTTATGGTAATATTCTCTGGGCTTTTAGGATTTATAATAATGTATAGCATGACACTTATGAGCATCAATGAAAGGACATTGGAATTTTCATCTCTTCGTGTAATGGGCTTTTCAAAAAAAGAAATTTTCAACATGTTGATTAGAGAAAATATGATAATGTCTTATATAGGCATAATTTTGGGAATTCCATTAGGGTTATGGCTTGTTAGTTATATGGCAACATCATACACTACAGATGTCTACAGCATGAATGAACCTGTTTCAGCACAAAGTGTTGTTATAGCAATAATTTTAACCATAGTGTTTTTAATTTTAGCTCAATTTATGACATATGCTAAAATTCATAAGTTAGATTTTATGCAAGCGCTTAAAAATAGAATATCATAATTTTGATATGGAGGGTAAAATGAAAAAGAAAAAGAAATATATAATTTTAGCAACAGTTGTAATAATAGGATTTTTAATAGCAGCTTCAATTTATTCTAAGGGACAAAAGCCTATTGCAGGTAAAACATCAGAAGTTAAATTAGGAAGTATAAGAAAAACAATTGAGGAAACAGGTATAGTTTATTCTAAAAGGCTTAATACTTTTTATTCTGACACAAGCCAAACTGTAGAAACACTTAATGTATCAATTGGTGACAGTGTCAAAAAAGGTGATATAATACTTTCTTATGAAAATAATTATGACCTTGAAATAGAAAGAGCTAACAAACAAATTGAAGCAATTACAGCCACTTATAATGAAGCAGTTAAGGGAGCAGACTTTCAAGAAGTTTCCAATGAAAAATTAAATATAAACACTTTGGAAAACAATTTAGATTATGCTAAAAAAAGTTATGAAAAAATGAAAACTTTATATGAAAATAATGTTGTTAGCAAAGTAGAATATGAAGAAGCTGAAAATAATGTAAAAATTTTAGAAAATCAGCTGCAGGAAGCAAAGAATAATTATGATTTATTATTAAAAGGTGTTTCATCAAATATTAAGAATCAATATGAAGCGCAAATTGAAGAAATTATGGTACAAATAAAAATATTAGAAAAAAACAAAGAACAATCTTCAATTAAAGCTGAATTTGATGGAACTATAACCGAATTAAATGTCCATCAAGGTGGAATGACTCAAGCTGGAGTAGCTGTAGTTGAACTTCAAGATGAAAATAATCTTGGAATATATGTAGAATTGTTGTCAGAAGAAGCGATAGAAGCTACTAATGGTATGACAATGATAATTAAAAATCAAAATACAGAAGAAGAAATTGATCAATTGAAAATTGATAGAATTCATCCAAAAGCTTTAGCAAAAGTTTCTGAACTTGGAGTTGAACAAAAGCGTATAAGGGCAGAAGCAGATATAAAAGACAATAAAAATAATTTGAAAATAGGTACAGAAGTAGATGTTATTGTAGTGCTAGAACAAAAGGATAATGTGCTCTTAGTAGAAAAAGATGCTATTTATGAATCTAACGGTAAAAATTATGTGACTGTACAAAATGGAAATGAGATGGAAGAAAGAGAAATAACTATTGGATTAAAAGATGATGATTATGTTGAAATTTTATCTGGACTAAAAGAAAAAGAAATAGTGGTTATTGAATAAAGATTCATCCTAATTATTATGATATGATACAAACCCATAAAAGTATTTGCTTTTATGGGTTTTATTGTGAATACAACAAGTTCCCAGGACCCATCAGCAATCTTTGATTGCGTTGATGGGTGGGGTTCTTATTTATATTACGTTTAATGTGTTTTGTGCGTAGTATAAAAACACGAATAAAAAAACAATTATAATCATATGACGTAGTTTTACATACAAAAATACGAACTATAATATAAAATAAAATGATAAATTTCGTAAAATCGGAAAATAATAATTGACTTTTAGATTTCCCCCTCCTATAATAAAAAGATATATTGAGGATAGGTTTACTTAAATTAGAATAAAAATTATATTTTAATCGACGGTAATTTACATTATCCTCGACTCGGTTATAATACAATAAAATTAAAATGAACCAAAATATCAATATTTTGGACAAAGAGAGGAAAGGACAATTATGAAAAGAAAACTATCAGTATTAATTAGTGTAATTTTAATTTTAGGCTTAGTTTTGGTTGGATGTTCAGGATCACAAGATGCACCAGCTAAACAAGAAACACCTAATGCAACAGAAACAACAGGTGAAGCTAAAACAGATATAGTTATTTCAACAGCAGCAGACTTTATTACAATGGATCCTGCAGACGCAAATGACACATTATCAGGTTCAGCTCAAAAAACAATGATGGAAGGATTATTTGGATTTGACAAAGATATGAAAGTAATCCCACTATTAGCTGAAAGCTATACAGCAAATGATGAAGCTACCGAATTTGCTATTAAATTAAGAGAAGGTGTAAAATTCAGTGATGGAACTGATTGGAATGCCGATGCAGCTATAGTAAATTTAAACAGACTTGCTGATCAAACTCAAGGACTTAAGAGAAACAGTTTATTTAAACTTATTTCTAAAACAGAAAAAGTAGATGATTATAATATTAAAATCATATTAAGTGAACCTTTTGGTGCTATGATTAACACATTAGCACACCCAGCAGGACTTATGGTAAGTCCTAAGGCTCTTGAACAATATGGAAAAGAAGTATCTCAACATCCAGTAGGTACTGGAAAATATGTATTTAAGGAATGGAAACCAGGTGAAAATTTAACTGTTACAGCTAATACAAATTATTGGGGTGAAGCTCCTGAGTTTACTTCAATTACATTCAAACCTGTAACAGAGAATGGTACAAGAATAGCAATGCTTCAATCTGGAGATGCGGATTTCATTTTCCCGGTTCCAACAGAACAAATTGAAAATTTAAAAACTAACAGCGAAATTTCTCTAACGACTATTCCATCAATAATTGTTCGTTACATGACTTTAAATACAGAAAAAGCTCCTTTTAATGATGTAAAAGTTAGACAAGCATTAAATTACGCTATTGATAAAGAAGCTTATAGCAAAGTAGTATACAATGGGTTTACTGCTCCAATGGATTCTTTAATAGCACCAAATGTTCAATATTATAGTAAACAAACGCCATATGACTATGACGTTGAAAAAGCTAAAGCTTTATTAAAAGAAGCAGGATATGAAAATGGTTTTGAAGTAAAACTTTGGAGCAACAACAATACAACTAACATTAAAGCAAGTCAATTCTTAAAACAACAATTATCATTAGTTGGAATTACTGTAAATGTTGAAAATATGGAAGTTGGAACATTGGAACAAAATCTTACAGGAGTTGCAGAAGGAACACCTGGAAAAGATGCTGGAGTTGAAATGTACCTTATAGGTTGGTCACCATCTACAGGAGATGCTGACTGGGGTTTAAGACCATTAGCAGCTTCTGAATCATTCCCACCAGTATCTTACAATACTGCATACTACAACAATCCAGAATTTGATAAAGAAATACAAGCAGCTTTAGCTACAGCTGATCCAGAAAAAAGGAAAGAAGCATATGCAAATGCACAAAAAATTGTTTGGGAAGATGCACCAATGGTATTCTTAACAGTTGATGAAACATCTTTTGCTTCTAGAAATAACATAACTGGAATATTTACAACACCAGATGGATCTTTAGATGTAACAGGCGGAAAAATTGTAAAATAAGTTTAAAACAATAAAAAATTAATAGATAATAAGATATTGGTATGATTTATTAAATTTGTACCAATATTTTATTATAAAAATATGTAGTAAACAATTTAAAGGGTGGTGAACTGAAATGCTACGTTATTTTATAAAGAGAATTTTGGCTGTTATTCCAACTTTAATATTAGTTTCTATCTTTGTATTTATGTTTGTTAGATTTATACCTGGAGATCCTGCTAGAAGAGTCGCAGGTGCTGATGCAACATTGGAAGATGTTGAAAATATTAGAGAATCCTTAGGTTTAAACAAGCCAGTCCTTGAACAATATGGGGACTACATGATAGGTCTATTACATGGAGATATGGGAACGTCATTAAAAACTAAAAGACCAGTGTTATATGAAATTGGTTTAAGATATGGAAATACAGTAAAATTAACAATTGCAAGCCTTTTTTGGTCTGTTATAGTTGGGATACTTATAGGAGTATTTTCAGGTAAAAATAGATCTAAATGGCAGGACTATACAGGGATGACATTTGCAGTATCAGGTATATCTTTGCCGTCATTTTGGTTAGGATTAATTTTAATTGATATATTTGCAGTAAAATTAAAATTATTTCCAACTGTTGGAGCTGGTGGATTAAATCATTTAATATTGCCATCATTGACTTTAGGGGCAAGTGTAGCTGCAATTATTGCTAGGTTTACAAGATCATCTATAATAGAGGTATTAAAAGAAGATTATATTAGAACTGCAAGAGCAAAAGGGCTTAAAGAGAAGAAAGTTATATGGAAGCATGTATTCAGAAATTCAATGATATCAGTTATAACGGTAGTAGGACTTCAATTTGGGTTCCTGCTTGGAGGATCTGTTGTTACAGAGTCAGTATTTGCTTATCCTGGCTTAGGAAGCCTTTTAATAGATTCTGTTAATTATAGAGATTATCCAATGATACAATCACTAATATTAATTTTCTCAATGAATTTTGTTATGATAAATTTATTGGTAGATTTACTTTATTCAGTAATAAATCCAGAAATACAACTTAGCTAGAAAGGAGGGTGTGCTTTGGTTAAAGAAAAAATCAAAAATGAAAAAAATGATATGAGAACTCCATTTGATGAGTTTGTTATTAAATTTAAAAAACAAAAAACTGCAATAGCTACATTAATATTTATATTGATACTTGTTGTTTTATCATTTGTTGGACCACATATTGTTCCTTATGGAGTTGATGAATTTGATTACGACAGTATTCTTCAGGCTCCTTCTGCAAATCATTGGTTTGGAACTGATGAATTTGGCAGAGATATATTTAGTAGAATTATACTTGGAACAAAAATATCCTTAGCAGTAGGTTTATCATCTGTTACTGTTGGAGCAATAGTTGGTACTATATTAGGTTTAATAGGAGGGTATTACGGAGGATTTATAGACAGCATAATAAGCAGAATTTGTGATACTTTGTTTGCATTTCCTGGAATAATTTTAGCAATAGGTATTATGGCAATACTTGGTCCTGGTATATTTAACGTAGTTATTTCTGTGGCGATATTTAGTGCTCCTTCTTTTGCTAGAATTGTTAGAAGCAGCACTCTCGCACAAAAAGAAACAATTTATGTTCAAGCAGCAAAAAGTTTAGGTGCTAGTGATTTTAGATTATTGTTTAAGCACATACTTCCTGGTGCAATGTCAGAAATTATTGTATATTACACTATGAATATAGGTTCTTCAATATTGACAGCATCTAGTTTAAGCTTTTTAGGAATGGGTGCTCAAGCTCCTAGTCCAGAATGGGGTTTACAGTTAAGCACAGGCAGAGCTTATGTCGGTTTGAACTGGCACATGACTTTCTTCCCTGGTTTAGCAATATTCTTGACAGTTTTATCTTTCAATTTACTTGGAGACGGACTAAGAGATGCCCTTGACCCTAAATTGACACAGTAAGAAAGGAGATGATATTATGAATGAAAAAGAATCTAATATATTATTGGATATAAAAGATTTGCACACTTATTTTTTTACTGACAATGGAATTGTAAAGAGCGTAGATGGAGTTGATATAACTTTAAAAAAAGGCTCTACCTTAGGAATTGTAGGAGAATCTGGAAGTGGAAAAAGTGTAACAGCTATGTCCGTTATGAATTTATTAATGGGCACTAAAGGAAAAGTAGTACAAGGCAGCATTAAATTAGATGGTAAAGACATTGTAAATATATCAGATGAAGAAAAAAGAAAGCTTCGTGGAAGTGAAATTGCAATGATATTTCAAGAGCCTATGACATCATTAAACCCTGTACTTAAAATAGGTGACCAAATATCAGAAGGAATTATACAACATTTTAATGTCAGCAAAAAAGAAGCTATGGAAAGAACTATAGAAATGCTTAAAAAGATAAGTATTCCTAGGGCTGAGAAAATCATTAATGAATATCCTTTCCAGCTATCAGGTGGTATGAGACAAAGAATAATGATTGCTATGGCTTTGGTGTGTAATCCAAAAGTTCTTATAGCTGATGAACCAACAACAGCACTTGATGTAACAATACAAGCACAAATTCTTGAATTGATGAATGACCTTAAAAAGCTCGTTGGAACTTCTGTATTGTTTATAACTCACGACCTAGGGGTTATAGCTGAAATATGTGATGAAGTTGTTGTAATGTATTGCGGACGTGTTGTTGAAAGCGGAGATGTGATTTCAATATTTAAAGAACCAAAACATCCATATACAGTAGGTCTTCTTAAATCTATACCAAAACTTGGGCAACATGTTGAAGTTTTAGACAGTATACCAGGCAATGTGCCTAATCCAAGATATATGCCAAAAGGTTGTAAATTTGAGCCTAGATGTACAAGTGCAATTGAAATATGCAAAGAAGAAGAACCACCATTTTTTACTTATCCAAATGAACAAAAAAGTCGCTGTTGGTTATGTAAAAAGGAATATGGAGGTGAAATGTAATGGCTAAAATATTGTTGCACACTGAGAATTTAAAAAAATACTACCCTGTGAGAAAGGGTTTAATAGGAAATAAAACAGAATATGTTAAATCAGTTGATGGAGTCTCATTTGATGTTTATGAAGGTGAAGTTTTAGGCATAGTAGGTGAATCAGGATGTGGCAAGTCTACATTAGGTAAACTAATATGCAATTTAGTAAGCAAAACTGAAGGTGAAATTACTATTGATGGTAAGAATTTATCAACTATTTCTAAAAAAGAAATGAGAGATGTAAGAAAAGATGTGCAGATGGTTTTTCAAGATCCTTATGCTTCTTTAAATCCAAGGATGTCCGTCAGAGAAATAATTGCAGAACCTTTAGTTATTCATCATTTGGCTAAAGGCAAAGAAGATATCGATAAAAAAGTCATAGATTTACTTAGATTAGTTGGACTAGATTCATATCATGCTCCAAGGTATCCTCATGAATTTAGTGGTGGTCAAAGACAAAGAATTGGTATTGCCAGAGCATTAGCTGTAGAACCAAAACTTATCATAGCTGATGAACCTGTTTCAGCTCTAGATGTGTCTATACAATCTCAAGTTCTTAATTTGCTAAGTGATTTGAAAAAACGACTAAACTTAACTTATGTTTTTATTGCTCATGATTTAAGTGTAGTTGAACATATTAGTGATAGAATAGGGGTTATGTATTTAGGAAACTTTGTTGAAGTAGCTGATAAATATGAATTGTATGAAAAACCGCTTCATCCATATACTCAAGCTCTCCTTTCAGCAATTCCAATACCAGACCCTACTGTTAAAAGAAATAGAATAATACTTGAAGGAAGTATTCCAAGCGCATTAAATCCTCCTTCAGGCTGTAAATTTCACACAAGATGCAATAGGTGTATGGATATTTGTAAGGTAGAAGTTCCAGTTAAAACAACTGTATCTGAAAGCCATTATGTATATTGTCACTTGTATAATAATAAATTATAAACTACAATAGCTCAATACAATAAAATTTGTAGTGAGCTATTTATAATTAATAATGCAAAATTAAATTATTATTATTATTTTTATAAAAGGAGAAAAAAATGGTAAATTTAAATTTAATTAGAGATTTAACAAATGCCTTTGGACCATCAGGATTTGAAGAAGATGTAGTAAAAGTAATAAAAGAATATGGAACACCGTTTGATATTGAATCAGATAGCATGAACAATGTTTTCGCAAGATTAAAAAGTAATACAGGAAAGAAACCTGTAATATTGCTTGATGCTCACTCAGATGAAGTTGGCTTTATTGTACAACACATAACTAGCAAAGGACTTTTAAGTATTTTAAATGTAGGTGGTTGGGTTAATTCTAACATTCCTGCACACAGTGTGAAAATTAAAAATACTAAGGGGGAAATAATTACAGGAATAATAACTTCTAAACCACCACATTTCATGAATGATGCAGAAAGAGCAAATGATAAGCTTGATTTAGAATCGATTTTTATAGATGTTGGAGCAACAAACAGAAAGGAAGTTGTTGAAGATTTCTGTATTCAAGTAGGAGATCCAGTTATGCCTGATGTAACTTTCCAATACAATGAAAAAAATGGTACATTACTTGGTAAAGCTTTTGATAACAGATTAGGTTGCGTATGTATAATTGAAACTATGAAAGCACTACTTGGTAATGATTCATTAGCAGTTGATGTAGTTGGTGGATTTGCTTCCCAAGAAGAAGTTGGCATGAGAGGCGCTCAAGTTACTAGCCAAGTTGTAGCTCCTGATTTAGCAATTGTTTTTGAAGGTTCTCCTGCAGATGATTTGTATTATGATGAGTTTCAAGCTCAATGTTCATTGAAAAAAGGAACTCAAATTAGACACATGGATTTAAGTTACATAAGCAATCCTCAATACATATCGTATGCTAAAGAATTAGCAGATAAAAATGGCATTAAGTATCAAAGTGCTGTGAGAAGAAGAGGAAGTACAAATGCTGGTAAAATACATTTAGCACATAAAGCTGTTCCTGTTTTAGTTTTAGGCATTCCTTCTAGATATGTTCATACACACTACAACTTTTGTGCATTAGAAGATGTTAATTCTACAGTAGACTTAGCAGTTGAAGTAATTAAAAATTTCAATAATGATTCATTAAATAAAATATTTAAGAGATAAGAAGGGATAATATGAAAATTTTTATTAGTGCAGATATTGAAGGTGTTGCAGGTTCTACATTAAAAGAAGAATGTCATAAAGAAAGACCTGAATATGCTAAATTTGCAGAACAAATGACACTTGAAGTGTTAGCTGCAGTAGAAGGAGCAGTTGCTGCAGGAGCAGATGAAATAGTTATAAAGGACGGACATGGTTCAGCTACAAACATAGATGTGATGAAAATGCCAAAATGTGTGACTCTCATTAGAGGTAAAAGCGGCCATCCGTACAATATGATGTTTGGAATTGATGATACATATGATGGAGTAATGTTTGTTGGTTATCACTCTAGAGCAGGAGCAAATACAAGTCCACTTTCTCATACTAATACAGGCAATTCAAGCTATATTAAAATCAATGGTGAATATGCAAGTGAATTTATGATAAACAGCTATATTGCAGCCATTCATAAAGTTCCTATACTGTTTATTTCAGGTGATCAAGGAATTTGCCAAGATGCTAAAAAACTTGTTCCAAATATTACTACGGTTGAAACAAAAATTGGAATAGGCGGTTCAACAATAAACTTATCTCCAGAAAAAGTAATAGATTTAATTAGGGAAAATGCAGAAAAATCAATAAAAAAAGATGTTTCAGAAAGTTTTCTACAATTGCCAAATGAATTTGAAGATGAAATAAAATTTAAAGAACCTATTAACGCTTACAAAATGTCATTTTATCCTAAAATGAAAGCAGTTGATAGCCATACTATTAAAATGGAAACAAATGATTTTATGGATATAGTAACAGCACATGCATTTGTTTTATACTAATCCACAAAAACCATGGTATGAATGAACATGCCCCTGTCAAGTAAACAGGGGAAATAATGAAAAATTTTATCTTTATAAGGTCAACCATTTTTAGGTGGTTGGCCTTATTTTGTAGCTTTTTCCGGCTGAGTGATTAAAAAAACTGAAAATACTATTAATACTGTACCTAAGAATTGCAACAATGTAAATTTTTCATCTAAAACAAATATACTTACTATAATTGTAATAATGGGCATAATGTTAATGAAGATACTGCATACTAAAATACTTAGTTTTCTTATGGAGTAATTGTAAAATAAATAACATAATGCGGAACAAACTACTCCAAGGAAAATGAGGTTAAAGAAACCTATTGCATTAAATCCAGTTAAATCAATAGGATTAAAAGGAAGAAATACAATAAAACATAATGCTCCAAAAAGACTTTGATAATATGATATAATAATTGATGAGTATTTGTTTTGTAGTGGAGCAGTCATGTAACTGTACACAACCCAAGATAGTGCAGCAAGGATCATTAATATAGAACCTATAAGTATAGATTTTGAATCAGCTTCAACATTAAATCCAACAGCTAATGCAACACCTAACATTGATATAGCAATACTTATGAATTTCTTTTTAGTGAAAGGCACTTTTAAAACAAAGGAATCAACAATAGCAGCAAAAGCAGGCATTGCACTTAATAATATTGATGCTAATGAAGCAGGAAGATATTGAAGACCAATGTTTTCAAAAGCAAAATATAAAAATACTCCTGTAAAACCAGCTAAAAAAAACTTCTTGTAATCTTGTTTATCAATGACTACATTTTTTTCTTTTAATTTGACAATAATAAATAATATTACAGATGCCATAATAAATCTCACAGCAGCTAAAGAAAATGGTGTAAACCATTGAAAACAAATTTTAGTGCTAATAAATGAAATTCCCCAAAAAACACATACAAAGCTTATGGATACATAAGCGCTAGCTTTATTAGAATTATCCATATCATTTCCTTTCTAATGTAATAATAAAATTTATAAAATCATTGTTTTATATGTGAAAAAATAATATAATAAGACAATAATAGTATAGTATTCTTTTTTGATTAAGTAAAGACTTTTGGAGGGTCTTATAATATGAGATTAAATTTATTTATAACAGCAATAACACCTGGTGTCGCATTAGGTTTAGCTTTATATTTTTTTGATAGACATGATAGAGAACCGATAAAAATGCTTATGAAGGTTTTTTTTATGGGTATTTTTATTGTGATACCAACAATACTTATAGAAAACATTTTATCTTCTTTCAATGTGTTTTACGGTTTGTCAGGTACTTTTTATACTGCATTTATTGTTGCTGGACTTACAGAAGAATTTATGAAAAGAACAGTTGTTTTAAAAACAGTTTATTACAATCCTGTTTTTAATGAAAAGCTAGATGGAATAATATATTGTGCATTTTCAGCTCTGGGTTTTGCAACTATAGAAAATATAATGTATGTTGTATTTAGATTTTCAGATGTTGAATCCATAGGCATATATAGAGCTATTGTTTCAGTGCCAGCTCACATGCTTTTTGCTGTTACAATGGGATATTATTTATCACTAGCAAAATTTGCATCAACTCCAAGACTGAGTAAATATTATTATAAGAGGTCACTTATAATACCAACTATTTTACATGGTATTTTTGACTTTATACTTATGTCTGAAATAAAACTTTTGATGATTCTTTTCATACCTTTTGTAATTTATCTATGGGTAGTAAACTTAAAGAAATTAAATATTTATTATAAAGACTCAAAACAACAAAATGATTTATAGTAAGGTAGGTTTTAATGTTAAATATAAAATATGATTTAAATACAATAAATAAAAAAAGAGAACAAATAAAGACTAAGATTTATGAACAATCTCAAAATATAAAAGCAGTTGATTTTATAAAAATATCAGATAATGATTTGTATATATTATATAATCTTTATGATGAATTATTTTTAGATTCATGGTTTAAGTACAATTTTAAAGGGAAAATTAAATTTAAAATGTCAAGGCAACTTACAAGAGCTGCTGGAAATACTAAAACAAGAAAAAACATTGGCTCACTTAAGCCTGAAGATATAGAATTTGAGATTAAGATATCAGAAAATCATCTTGCAAATTTTGATAAAATAGATAGAAGTAAATCGGTAGGTGGAATAGAGGTAAAAAATAAATTAGATAGTTTATTGCTTGTATTTGAACATGAGTTATGTCATGTAATAGAATTTTTAATTTGCAAAAAATCAGATTGTAATAAACAAAATTTTAAAAATTTAATTTATAATTTATTTGGACAAATAGAAACGACACATAAGCTTGTATCTGTGAGAGAAGCAAACTATAAAGAATATGGATTGCTGCCAGGTGATAAAGTAACTTTTAATGATGATGGTGTAGAATTTAATGGAATTATAACTAAAATTAATAAACATGCAACTGTTATGTCACCAAGCGCACATGGTAAATATGTTGATAAAACAGGGCAACATTATACTAAATACTATATTCCACTTAGTTGTCTCATGAAATGCTAGTGCTAAGAAATATAATTATAAGGAGTTAATAATATGAAATATGATTTAATAATTGTTGGAGCAGGTCCTTCAGGCATATTCACTGCTTTGGAGTTAATTAGGAAAGATAAAAACAGGAAAATTTTATTAATTGAAAAAGGAAGCCCAATTGAAAAAAGAAGATGTCCTAAAGACAAAACTAAATATTGTGTTAATTGCCAGCCATATTGCCATATAACAACTGGCTTTTCAGGTGCTGGAGCTTTCTCAGATGGAAAGTTATCATTAAGCCCTGAAGTAGGCGGAGATTTACCTGAATTAATTGGATATGAATATACTGAAGAACTAATAGATTATACTGATAAAATATATCTTGAATTTGGTGCTGATACAAAAATAGAAGGTATTGAAAGCAAAGAAGAAATAAAAGAAATTAGAAGAAAAGCAATAGAAGCTGGATTGAAACTAGTTGATTGCCCAATTAGACATTTAGGTACTGAAAAGGCACAAGAAATTTATAAAAAAATTGAAGATTATTTAATAGAAAATAATATTGAAATTAGATTTGGAACACAAGCAAAAGATATTATAGTTGAAAATGATGCAATAAAAGGTGTTATATTGACAGATGCACTAAAACATCAAAATGAAGAAACAGTTTATTCAGACAACGTAGTAATATCTGCTGGCAGAAAAGGTGCTGACTGGCTCAAAACTCTGTGTGTACAACACAATATTGCACATAAAGCAGGAACTGTCGATATCGGAGTAAGAGTTGAAGTCAGAAATGAGGTAATGGAAAAGGTAAATAACATTCTATATGAATCAAAATTAATAGGATATCCTGCACCATTTAAAAATAAGGTTAGAACATTTTGCCAAAATCCTGGAGGTTTTGTAAGTCAAGAAAATTATGACAATAATTTAGCAGTAGTTAATGGACATTCATATAAAGATAAAAAATCAAACAATACAAATCTTGCAATACTTTGTTCACATAATTTCAGCTATCCATTTAATGAACCTATTAAATATGGTATAAAAGTAGCAGAACTTTTAAATATGCTTGGTGATGGCAAAATTTTAGTTCAAAGATATGGAGATATAATTGATGGAAAGAGAACATGGCAAAAGGAACTTTCACGTTCAAATGTTACTCCAACATTGACTGATGCAGTTGCAGGTGACATAACATCAGCTATGCCATATAGAACAATGACTAATATTTTGAATTTTATTGAAGCTTTAAATACTGTAGTGCCTGGTTTTGCAGGGACAGAAACTTTGCTTTATGGACCAGAAGTCAAATTTTACAGCAATAAAGTTGAATTGAGTCAAAATTTTGAAACAAGTATAAAAAACTTATATTGCCTAGGAGATGCAAGCGGCTGGACAAGAGGGTTAATGATGGCATCCTTAATGGGTGTAAGGATGGGACAAATTTTAGGAGAATAAGAACCCCACCCATCAACGTAATCAAAGATTACTGATGGGTCCCGGGAACCTTGTTGTATTCACAATAATGAAATGGGCGCTATAAATAGTGCCCATTTTTTTAATTATCAAAAAGTATCTTTCCTAAAATATCTGTGAATTTTGATATTTTATTTATATCAATTCCGCTGTAATTTAAAGAAAAAATAATTTTATTTTCATTGCTTGTCACTATGTTCAAAAGGACGTTATTTTTTTTAGAATCTTCATTTATTTTTATAACACTTTTGTTTGTTGTTGCTTCACAAACTATATGAAGTCCAGAATCAGAATTTATAATATCAATTTTATTATTAAATTTTTCAATAATGCTATTTGTGAGCAATAAGTTTTTCTTTCTGTAAATACGCTTAATTTTACGAAGATGTTTTAACATATAGCCTTCCTTCATAAAATTAGCTAAAACCAATTGATCAACTTTAGAGGTTGATTGAGTGTACCTTGATTTAATGCTGTAGTATTTAACTAAAAGATTTTTGGGAATAATCATGAAGCTTATCCTTAGAGAAGGAAGAAGCATTTTAGAAAATGATCCTAAATAAATTACGCGGTCATTTTTATCCAAACCTTGTAAACATGGAATAGGCATCCCACCGTAACGTATTATGGCATCATAGTCATCTTCAATTATTAAACCATTGTTTTTATATGTCCAATCAAGGAGTTCCATTCTCTTATTAATAGGCATAATTGTTCCAAGTGGATATTGATGTGATGGACTTATATAAACTAATTTAGCATTGCTTTCTATAAGAGATGATATTGGAAATCCATTATCTGTAACAGGTATGTGTTTAATTTTGAATAAATAATCTTCAAATATAAATTCAGCTTTGCTGTATCCAGGCGATTCAACACCTACAGTGTTGTAATGATCTTTAATAATTCCTATTAATATACCTAATAGATATTGAACACCAGCACCAACTATAACTTGGTCAGAAGTAGTGTGCCCCCCCCGCATCGTGTTAACAAAATCCGCAATTTCTTCTCTTAATTCTCTTTCACCTTGAATTGAACCATTGTTGTAAATATTAGTATCTGTATCTGATATGACTTTGTTATATAATCTTTTCCAAGTTAATATATCAAAACTGTCATTGTCAACACCATCATTTATATATTGAAATTCTGGAGCTTGATTATAATTGCTTTTATAATGATTAGGATTTTCTTCAAATGTGTAATCACTTAAATTGCATACAAAGTAACCTCTTTTAGGGAGATTATCAATATAACCTTCTGCAACAAGCTGACTGTATGCATTTTCAATTGTAGTTTTGCTTAATTTAAGAGTCGTCGAAGCTTCTCTAATTGATGGAAGTTTTGAATCAGGTTTTAATAATCCAGTAGTTATTTCTGATTTTATATATTCATAAAGTTGTATATATAAAGCTGTATTACTTTTCTTATCAAAGACAGGTGAAAAAATCATTTGAAAATCCTCCTTTAACAATTTAGAATTTTTCAGAACAACTGCTAACAATTGTAATATGATAAACTATTATACTATAAATAAATTAAATTGTAAAAATATTATAAAGGGTATGTAAAATTTTTGATAGAGATATCTTTTTAATATACAAGAAATTTTCAATGTGATATAATTGATTTGAATTTTAAAGCATAGAAAATATAGATTATGGAGAAAAAATGGAATTAAAAATAATATATGAAGACAAACATATACTTTGTCTTGAGAAACCCCAAGGAATACCATCACAAAGTGATAAAACTAATGATGAAGATTTAATGTCAATAGGACTTAAGTATCTAGGAGCAAAAATTGAAAAACCGTATCTAGGACTTATACAAAGACTTGACAGACCGGTTGGTGGGGTTATTGTTTATGCAAAAAATGATTTTGCAAACAAAGAGCTTTCAAAACAAGTGCAATTAAGGCAAACACAAAAGGAATACCTTGCAGTAGTATGTGGTAAACCAGAAAATGAATCAGGAATGCTTGAAGATTATATAAAAAAACTTAAAACAATTAACATGTCAAAAATTACAACTCAAGATGATAAACTTGGTAAATTAGCTAAATTAGAATATTCGGTTATAGAAACAGTTGAAACTGAGGAATATGGTCCTCTTACACTTCTTAAAATAAATCTTTTAACAGGAAGACACCATCAAATAAGAATTCAACTATCAAATGCACGCATGCCTATTTGGGGTGATAACAAATACAATAAAGTATTTGTAAAGAAAAAAGATTGGACTCAAATTGCATTATGGTCGTATAAATTTGGCTTCAGACATCCAAAAACAAAAGAATATACAGAGTTTAAAGCTTTACCTGAGAATTTATATCCATTTAAATTATTTAAAGCAGATATAATATAATAAAAACACTAAAAAAAAGACTGACGTCTTTGTTTTCAGTGTTTTTATTGAATCGTTGTGATGCAAGACTTACATCTTGCTTTATGATATAATGTGAAAGGAAATAATATGTATAAAATTAATGAAGAAAATAAATTTAAATATTTAACATTTTCATCTTTAGAAAAATATACAGATTTGCTTCATTGCTTTACAACAAGATTAGGAGGAGTGAGCGAAGGATGCTTTGCATCAATGAATCTTGGAATGAGAACAGATGACAATGTGGAACATATTTATAAAAATTATGAAATATTGTCAAAGTCACTATCATTTAATTTATATGATATGGTAAAAGCATATCAAACTCATACTTCAAACATTAAATATGCAACAGAAGAAGATAAAGGGAAAATATATGATGAAACTCCAGGCTACGTAGATATAGATGGATTGATAACAGATAAGAAAAATATTGCATTATCAACTTATCATGCAGATTGCACTCCAATATTTTTCTATGATCCTGTAAAAAAAATAATTGGTATGGCTCATGCTGGATGGAGAGGAACAATTAAAAATATAACAGGTAATATGGTGCAAAAATTTGTTGCGGAATTTAATTCAAATCCACAAGATATACTTGCAGTTATAGGACCTTCACTAGGACAGTGCTGTTTTGAAGTAGATAAGGATGTAGCAGAAATTATACTATCCACAAATGAAAATTATGAAAAGTTTATGAAGATAAAAGGTATGAAATATCACTTTGATTTATGGGCAATAAATAAATATATACTTCTAAATGAAGGATTAAGAGAAGAAAACATAGAAATATCAGGATTGTGTACTAAATGCAATAATGATTTATTTTTTTCACATAGAGGGCAAAAAGGTAAAAGAGGACTAATGTCAGGAATAATAATGATGAAATAATATCTTACAAAGAAAGGACAAATACAATGATTAAATTTGAAGACATAAAAAACAGTAAAGAAATAAGAACATATATAGAAAGAGCAGATGAAGGACTTGCAGCATTAGGATATACTGAACACTCATTTGCACACGTTGGAAAGATTGCACACCAAGCACAAGAACTTCTTACAAAGCTGGGATATGATGAAAGAACAGCAGAGTTAGCAAGCATAGCAGGATATATGCACGATATTGGCAATGTAGTAAACAG
>Ga0074193_1000709_pt1 | contig 51101 bp, 58 predicted proteins | sample EPASupsiteHSE605_FD_64523 | JGI IMG/M metagenome (GOLD analysis project Ga0074193, IMG submission 64523) | Bioremediated contaminated groundwater from EPA Superfund site, New Mexico - Sample HSE6-05 | ecosystem: Environmental > Aquatic > Deep subsurface > Groundwater > Contaminated ...
TTTGCAAGATACAATTATGCAGCAAAAGTTGTTTTGCGGCTGTGAGACAGATCTGAATGGTATTTTGTTATATCCCGATGGTGCACCACGTTTCAGAATGATATATGTTAACGGAGGTAAAGCAACAATATTCAATAATCATAACATGGGAATGACCCGACAAGCATATATGGAGTTTGAGTGAAAATTAATTTAGTTATTTAATATAATGAGAAAATACTTGATTATTACTATGTTTCTTAGCTTAATTCTGGGTAGGTCACTATCTGCTCAGAATTTAAGTTTTTACTTTCCCGATGAAATAAAACAATTGAATTCTGAAATTCCAACGCCCGGAGAGTTTCTGGGGTTTGAAATCGGTCAGCAATATATCACATATGATCAAACAGTTGCTTATCTTAGATTACTGGCTCAAAAATCGGACAGAATTGAAATTGTGGAAAACGGTTATTCTCACGAAAGGAAACCATTGATTTTTTTGACTATAAGTACTAAGGAAAACTTATCGGACATAGAAAAAATAAGACAAAATCACTTGGATCTTTGTAATCCGGACAAATCGGGGAAAATATCTGTAGAACAAATGCCCGTAATTACATGGTTGGGATATAGTGTACATGGGAACGAAGCCAGTGGAATTAATGCTTCCGTTGTGGTAGCATATATTCTTGCTGCATCAAATGATGCTTTCATACAGAACGTTCTCCGGAACAGTATAATAATTCTTCAGCCCGCTCTTAACCCTGACGGATCTCAAAGATATGCAACATGGGTTAATTCCAATAAGGCTCAAAGTGAGAACAGCGATGAAAATAGCAGAGAATTTCGCGAACCTGCACCGAGCAGCCGTTCTAATCACTATTGGTTTGACCTTAACAGGGATTGGCTTTTTGTCCAGAACCCAGAAAGTTATTACAGAATGGAGCAATTCTATAAATGGATGCCAACGTTTGTAAACGATTATCACGAACATGGTAATACCTCTGGAACGTTTTTTTCTCCCGGAATAAAAAACAGTACAAATCCACTCATACCAGATGAAAATTGGATAATCACAAAAAAAATATCTGATTATCACGCAAGATATTTAAGCTCGATAGGAACCATGTACTTTTCGAAAGAGGACTATGATGATTTTTATACTGGAAAAGGTGCTGCTTTGCCAGATTTGACAGGAGGAATAGGAGTTCTTTATGAACAACCAAATCCCAGAGGTTTCGTCCGGGAAAAAGATGGTGTGAAAATCCGGTTCACAGATATGGTTAGAAATCAGGTATATTGTTCTATGTCCGCATTAAAGGCTTCTCTTGAGATGAAAAATGAATTGCTTACATACCAGAAGAATTTTTTTATTGACAAAAGGAGAGAGTCAGAAAAAGATCCTGTAAAAGGATACGTATTTGGCAGCAAATCAGATATATCACTAAGCAAGGAGTTCGTAAGAATATTGAAAACGCATGACATAGATGTTTACAAGCTCAATAAAACGATAGTTGTCGGACAAAAGACATTTGATAAGGAATTTTCATTCGTTGTACCTTGCAATCAAAACAAATATCCCGTTATTAAAACAATTTTTGAAAAGACACTCATTTATAAAGATACTTCATTTTATGATATTACAACCTGGACAATTCCTTTAGGGCTAAACATTGATTATTCGGATTTAAAGGAGATTAGTGGACTCACAGGTGATAAGACAAATATTATCACTTATGCAGAAAAAGCCATAGTGCCTGTCACTAATTATGCTTACCTGTTTGAAATATCAGATTATTATTCATATAAATTTCTGTATTATCTTCAGAACAAGGGAATAATGCTTAAAGCAGGAGATTCTCCTTTTACGTTTATACAGAATGGCAACGAACATCAGTTCAAAGCAGGAGCTATAATGATCTCGGTTAAGGAACAAGCTTACAGCCCGGAAGAGACAAACAAAATCCTGAATGATTATTCAGCGGGGCCAAAGATTTCAATTTTTTCAGCATTTAACGGAACTGGTGAAAATTTTGATTTAGGTAGCGGGCATTTTAAAAAAATCACTAAACCCAAAATTGCTGTTTTAACAGGTAAAGGAGCCACTTACAGTACAATAGGAGAGATATGGCATCTTCTGGACATAAGGTTTGATATACCAGTGAGTTTAATTGATATAGATATTATTGCAGATATTAATCTGAACAAGTACAATACAATTATTCTCACCAACAGTTTTAAACTAACAAAAGAGACCTCTGACAAACTTTCTGCATGGGCTGTAAATAATACATTAATAGCCATAGGTAATGCTTACAGGACAATAAACGATCTAGGTGTTTCAGATATAAACACAATTAAGGAAAAGAATCAGAAAGATTCAACGACTTATGGTAAATATTCGGATTATCTCGACAAGAACAACGGGGCATCTATAAATGGAGTTATTTTGAACTCAAGAACAGACCTTTCTAACCCCTTGTCTTATGGGCTATCAAATGGCGAGGTTCCTCTTTTCAAGGAGGGTGAGATTTTTATTTCGAAGCCGGCAAATAAGTACGTAACTCCTGTGTTTTATTCAGATAATCCCCTTTTAAGCGGCTATTTAAGCAAAAAATATCCAGATATGATAAAGGGAACACCTGCGGTGTTAGCTGGGAAAAGCCTGATATATTTTGTGGATGATCCATATTTCAGAGCATGTTGGCTCGGTAGTTCCCGTTTATTTATGAATTCATTATTTTTCAGGGAATTAGTGGTTAAGGAAAAAGTACAGACCATCAAGTAAAGATTTTCTTAATTTTGATAATAATTTAACAACAAAAATATTAACTATGTTTGCTTCTACTTACGGACCATGGTCACTTTTTACAGATCTCGGACTAATATTCGGCCTGCTTTTAGTTGGAAAACTTATAAGAGTTAAGGTAAAATTCATTCAACAACTCTTTATACCACCCAGCCTTATTGCAGGGTTTCTGGGATTGGCACTTGGTCCAAATGGTTTTGGTGTATTGCCTTTCTCTAACCAGCTAGGTACGTATTCAGCTGTATTGATCGCTCTTGTATTTGCATCTTTGCCTCTGTCATCACCAAAATTTTCATTTAAGGAAGTTAGTGGCAGAGTAGGCTCTATCTGGGCTTATGCGCAATTGGGAATGCTTCTCCAGTGGTCAATAGCAGGCTTTTTCGGACTTTTTGTGTTAAAACTAATCTGGCCAGATCTGAATGATGCTTTTGGGATAATGCTGCCTACAGGGTTTTATGGAGGGCATGGAACGGCAGCTGCCATAGGTTCTGCATTTGAAGGACTAGGCTGGGATGAGGCAAGAAGTCTGGGAATGACAACAGCTACCGTAGGCATAGTCCTGGGAATTGTGGGAGGGCTCATTTTGGTAAAAAGAGCGGCAAAAAGAAATGAAACAGAATATATTAAAGACTTTTCTGACCTTCCCAATGATTTAAGGACTGGACTTACTCCTAAGGAGCAAAGAGAGCATGCCGGAATGAGTACAACGTCTCCTATTTCTATTGATTCTCTTGCTTTTCACCTTGCTTTTGTTTTTGTAATTGCATTTTTTGGCTATCTGATAAGTCAGGGAGTAAAGGTGTATGCTCCAAAACTGGAGCTCCCTGTTTTCTCCTGTGCATTTATAATTGGGTTGATATTTAAAAAGTTATTCGACAGATTTGGTGTCTCCGATTACATCTGTCCAACTCAGACCAACAGGTTGAGTGGAACATTCACAGACCTTCTGGTTGCCTTTGGAGTGGCCTCAATAAAACTAAGTATAGTAGTGAAGTATGCCGGCCCTCTTATTGTTCTGATAGTTTTTGGAGCCGTGCTAGTCTGGATTATCTCATTTTATCTTGGCAGGAGGATTCTGAAAAGCAGCTGGTTTGAAAGATCCATTTTTGCCTGGGGTTGGTGGACAGGTACTATGGCAATGGGTATGGCACTATTGAGAATCGTGGACCCTAAGATGCAGAGTAAGGCTCTGGATGATTATGCACTGGCATATCTGCCTATTGCTCCTATTGAAATACTTATTATTACATTTGCGCCAATATTGTTTGTAAACGGAATGGGAGTATGGTTTTTGCTTGCAATGCTCATTGCTGCCATTTTAGTGTTATTGCTAGCCAAAAAAATGTCCTGGTTGCATAAAGTAAAGTAAATGAAAAACATACAGAATTCATTGTTAAAAGTATCCCTTTTTTTAATTGTATTACTAATACCAATACTGCTGTTTCCTCAGAATTATTCGGAACAATATCTAATAAAAAAAGCAGACAGGATACATAAAAGGATACTGTCTATTGACACGCACAATGATTCTGCGCTTCGGCTCAATAATCCCGATGCCAGACCAGGTGTGAAAATTCAGGTTACATTTCCATATATGAAACAGGGTGGGTTGGATGCCGCTTTCTTTGCAATTTATATAAAACAAGGCAAGAGAGATACTGCATCACTATCCAATGCAAATATCTATACAAAAGAACAGCTGAATAAATTCAAAGAGTATACAGAATCTTACAATGGTGCAGCAATAGCTCTAAATACAAAAGATCTTCTGAGGAATAAAAGAAGAGGCGTTGTCTCTGTTGTACAGGCTATCGAGAATGGATATGCTTTGAAGAGGGATGTAAATGAGATTGAAGCTTTTTATAAGATGGGAGTAAGGGCAATCACACTATGTCATAATAACAATAACGATATTTGTGATGCATCGATGGATACCATTTCCGAACACGGAGGATTGTCTGAATTCGGTGTTCAGGTAGTAAAGGAGATGAACCGTATGGGGATGCTGATAGATTTGTCGCATTCAGCCACTTCTACATTATATGATGTTCTGGAAGTAAGCAGCTTGCCGGTTATTGCTAGCCATTCAGGTGTATATAACATAAAGAATCACAACAGGAACCTCAAGGACGAAGAGATAAAGGCAATAGCTGCCAGGGGTGGGCTCATTCAGGTTGCCACCGGAGGGTTCTTTCTTTCTGACAAACCCAAAGAACTTGTCACTGTAAAGGATATTGCGGACCATATAGATTATGTGGTCGGGCTCGTCGGCATAAAACACGTCGGAATAGGTACTGATTTTGACGGTGGCGGTGGCGTTGTTGGACTTGAAGATGCCTCAAAAATGAAGAATATAACAATAGAGCTCCTCCGCAGAGGTTATACAAGAAAGGAGCTTAAGCTCTTTTGGGGTGGAAATCTTATTCGTCTGATGAAGACACACTTTTTGTAAATATTTTCCATATTCTTTTGCACATTTAAAATTTTTGGTATATTTGCATCCCGCTAAATATGTGACCAATATGCGTATTTAGCTAAGGGATAGGGGTTTAGCCTATATTTTTTTTAGACCAAAGCACCACAAACATATTTACTGTTATCGTTAAACTGTAAAAAAACAATGTTACAACCAAAAAAAACCAAATTCAGAAGGCAGCAGAAAGGCCGTATGAAAGGGATCGCTCAAAGGGGCAATCAACTTTCATTTGGGTCATTCGGGATTAAGACCACTGAGTCTTGTTGGCTCACAGGCCAGCAAATTGAGGCTGCCCGTCAGGCCGTAGTAAGATACATGAAACGTGAAGGTCAGATTTGGATCCGCGTTTTCCCTGATAAACCATTTACAAAGAAACCAGCTGAGGTTCGTATGGGTAAAGGTAAAGGAGCTCCAGAGGGGTTCGTTTGTCCTATTACACCCGGCCGTATGTTGATTGAAGCAGAAGGAGTTCCGTTGGAGATTGCCAAAGAGGCACTTCGTTTGGGTGCTCAGAAACTTCCGGTAATTACAAAATTTGTAGTTCGTAGAGATTATACTGAATAATTTAATGCAGAAGTAAAATGAAAACTAAAGAGATACGCGAGTTATCCTTAAATGATCTTAGAGAGCGCATTGAGACTGAAAAAACAAATCTGTTGCGCACAAAGATGAATCATTCTATTTCTCCGTCAGATGATTTATCTCAGATTAAAAAAGCAAGGAGAAATATTGCCAGAATGCTCACATTGTTGGGCCAGTCTGAAACTAAGCAGGACAAAAAATAGTCATGGAAAGAAATCTTCGTAAAGAAAGAGTAGGAGTAGTGGTAAGCAATAAGATGGATAAGTCTGTTGTTGTTGCAGTTAAAAGAAAAGTAAAACATCCTATTTACGGTAAGTTCGTAAATAAAACCACTAAGTTTGTTGCTCATGACGAGAATAACGAATGTAGCGAAGGGGATACCGTTCGCATCATGGAGACTCGCCCTTTGAGTAAGTCAAAATGCTGGAGACTAGTAGAAATCGTAGAAAAAGTTAAATAAGCCATGATACAGCAAGAATCGAGATTATTGGTGGCAGACAACAGTGGTGCAAAGGAGGTCCTTTGTATCAGAGTTCTGGGGGGAACCCGCCGCCGTTATGCCGGAGTTGGCGATAAAATAGTAGTTACCGTAAAAAGTGCAATACCGGGAGGCGATGCTAAGAAAGGTTCAGTGTCCAAAGCGGTAATAGTTCGTACAAAAAAAGAGATCCGTCGTGCAGATGGTTCATACATCAGATTTGACGACAATGCATGTGTGTTATTAAACAGCCAGGGTGAGGTTCGCGGTACCCGTATTTTCGGACCGGTAGCCAGGGAGTTGCGTGAGAACTATATGAAGATTGTATCTTTAGCACCGGAGGTGTTATAATTTAAGGTATAGAAAGGATATGAATAAGAAACTACATATTAAAAAAGGCGACACCGTGTATGTAAATGCCGGGAACGACCGTGGAAAGACAGGTAAAGTTCTTGAGGTTATTACTGAAAAGGATCGTGCCATTGTTGAGGGAATCAACATGGTTAGCAAACACACCAAGCCCAACGCAAAACAACCACAGGGTGGTATCGTTAAACAAGAGGCTGGCATTCATGTATCAAACCTGCAAGTTGTGGATCCTGTCAAAGGGGGCCCTACTCGTATTGGACGTAGAATGAATGATAAGGGAAAATTAGTTCGTTACGCGAAAAAATCTGGAGAGGAGATTAAATAATGGCAAGTACTAAACCAAGTGCTGCACCAAAAGCAGCCACTAAAGTAAAAGCAGCCAAAGTCGAAAAGGCTGCAAAAACGGAAGGTGCTCAAGTAGTAGTTAAAGGATACGTTCCAACTCTACAGAAAATGTATAAAAACGAGATTGTGGGCAAGCTTATGAAAGAGTTTGGCTATACCTCTGTAATGCAAGTACCAAAATTGACCAAAATCACAATTAACCAGGGTGTTGGTGCAGCTACAGGCGACAAGAAGCTTGTGGAAATTGCTCAACAGGAGTTAACTACAATTACCGGTCAGAAAGCTATGATGACTTACTCTCGTAAGGATATCTCAAATTTTAAACTTCGTAAAGGTATGCCGATAGGTGTAAAGGTAACTCTGCGTTCTGCAAAGATGTATGAGTTTCTTGAAAGACTGATTGCTATCTCTTTACCTCGTATCAGAGATTTTAAAGGTATCAGTGAAAAATTTGACGGAAGAGGAAATTACACTCTTGGAGTAAAAGAGCAAATTATCTATCCTGAGATTGACATTGACAAGATTACAAAAATTCTCGGTATGGAGATAACTTTTGTTACCACGGCAGGTAAGGATGAAGAGGCATTTGCTCTTCTTCGTGAATTTGGTTTGCCTTTTAAAAATATTAAGAAATAATCTATAAAAAGAGAGATAGATAATGGCAAAAGAATCAATGAAGGCACGCGAAGTCAAACGCGCTAAACTATGTGCCAAGTATGCAGAAAAACGCAAAGCTCTTAAAGAAGCCGGCGATTATGCAGCTCTTGACAAACTACCAAAGAATGCAAGTCCTGTACGTCAGCACAACCGTTGTTCATTAACCGGTCGTCCTAAAGGGTATATGCGAATTTTCGGTATAAGCCGTATCCAGTTTCGCGAAATGGCCAGCAAGGGACTTATCCCCGGCATTCGCAAAGCTAGCTGGTAGAATAAAATATATAATTAATTATTGGATATCGGGCATCCGTAAGGGTGTCGGTTACAAAACAAAAAAAAACTAAAATGACTGATCCAATTTCAGACTTTTTGACAAGAGTTCGTAATGCAGCTCTTGCAGGACACAAGATTGTTGAGATTCCTTCTTCAAAGATGAAGCTCGAACTAACCCGTATTCTTCACGAAAAGGGTTATATTCTAAGCTACAAACTTGTGGAAGGTACACCATTCAACACAATTAAGATAGCTCTTAAGTATCATCCGGATACTAAAAAACCGGCTATAAAAAAGATTTCACGAGTTAGTTCACCGGGTCTCAGACAGTATGTCGGTGTTGACGATATGCCAAGGGTACTGAACGGACTGGGAATTGCCATTATTTCTACATCTAAAGGTGTAATAACAGATAAAGAGGCAAAAGATCTCAATGTTGGCGGAGAGGTAATCTGCTACGTATACTAAACAGATAGTAAAGTAATAAATTAATAAAAGATAACAGATGTCACGAATAGGAAAATTACCTGTAAACCTTCCCGCCGGAGTCACCATAAAGGTGGAGCCGGGAAACGTGGTTAAGGTTAAAGGCCCACTCGGTGAGTTAGTTCAGAAAGTTGATGCTGACATAACAATCACCATTGAGGGAAATGTAGTTACAGTTACACGTCCGACCGATCAACCCCGTCACCGCTCATTGCACGGTCTTTACCGTTCTTTGATTCAGAACATGGTTACAGGTGTATCAACAGGGTATACTGTAAAACAAGAATTAGTAGGTGTCGGATACCGCGCTGAGGTTAAAGGACAAATCCTTGAACTTAGCTTAGGTTATTCACATGATATTCATTTGATGTTACCGATTGAAATAAAGGCTTCGGCAGAGGTTGCCAAGAAGGGTGCCAACCCGGTATTGACTATGACCTGCTTCGACAAGCAGCTACTTGGAATGGTTGCTGCAAAGATACGCTCATTGCGTAAACCTGAACCATATAAAGGTAAGGGTATTAAGTTTGTAGGTGAACAACTTCGTCGCAAAGCCGGTAAGTCGGCCAGCGCTAAATAATAAGTGGAGGATATATGGCTTTAAATAAAATTGAAAGAAGAAAAAGAATACAGCACCGCATTCGCAAGGTTGTAAATGGTACTCCCGAGAGACCAAGATTAGCTGTGTTCAGAAGCAACAAGCAGATATATGTTCAGTTGATAAACGATATTGAGGGTCTTACCATTGTCTCTGCAAGTTCCAGAGATAAAGCTATTATTGAGACATGCAAAGGCAAACCTGGTATCGAAGTTGCAAAATTAGTTGGTAAACTGGCAGCCGAACGCGCTATTGAGAAAGGTGTCACTGAGGTGTCTTTCGACCGCGGAGGTTATCTTTACCATGGCAGAGTAAAATGTTTAGCAGACGCCGCCCGTGAAGGTGGTCTTAAATTCTAAGATAGAGTATGACAAATACAAACGTAAAAAAAGTTAAGACTACCGATCTTGAATTGAAAGACAGATTGGTGGCAGTTCAGAGAGTTACTAAGGTTACAAAGGGCGGGCGCCACTTTAGTTTTGCAGCTATAGTTGTTGTAGGTGACGAAAAAGGTGTTGTTGGTTTTGGTCTTGGTAAAGCTAATGAGGTAACAACTGCAATCTCTAAAGGTATAGAGGATGCTAAGAAAAATCTTGTAAAGATTCCTCTTAACAAGAAAACCATTCCACACGAACAGGAAGCTAAATTCGGCGGAGCAAGAGTGTTTATGAAACCGGCTGCAGAAGGAACCGGAGTTAAGGCAGGTGGTGCGATGCGTGCAGTGTTTGAATCGGTGGGCATACATGATGTCCTTGCCAAATCTAAGGGGTCATCTAACCCTCACAATCTGGTAAAGGCAACAGTTGCTGCACTTTTAGAGATGCGTGACGCTTATACCGTTGCCGGTCTTCGTGGTATTCCAATGAACAGAGTATTTAAAGGTTAAGGAGGATTAGTAATGTCAAAAGTGAGAGTCACTCAAATTATAAGTAAAAACAGTGCTACGGACAGACAGGCGGCAAATCTTGCCTCTTTGGGAATCCGTAGGATCAATCAGTCTGTAGAACTTGAATTGAATCCTATAAACGAGGGTATGATTAAAAAAGTTTTACACCTTGTAAAAGTTGAAGTAATAAACTAACAGGAGAATTTACAAATGAAATTACATAATCTAACACCATCATCAGGAGCACTTGGAAGAGAAAAAAGAATTGGTCGCGGCGAAGGTTCGGGACACGGAGGAACATCTACCCGTGGACTAAACGGAGCCCAGTCACGTTCTGGATACTCTCGTAAGGCAGGTTTTGAAGGAGGTCAGATGCCTCTTCAGAGACGTTTGCCTAAATACGGATTTAATAATATTAACAGGGTCGAGTATAAGGCAATAAACTTGTCTACATTACAGGCTCTGAGCGAAAAATTGGGAGAGACAGTTTTTGCGATAGATACATTGATAGAAGCTGGCTTGGTTTCAAAAAATGACAGAGTAAAAATATTGGGCAATGGTACACTGACTATAAAGTTGGATATCTCTGCTCACGCTTTCTCCAAATCGGCTATAGCGCAGATTGAGTCACAGCAAGGTAAGGCGACTAAAATCTAATTTATCTGATGAAAAAACTTATCGAAACTTTAAAAAACATTTTCAAGATTGAAGAGCTGCGCAAGAGGATCGTCTACACTTTCCTTTTGCTGCTGGTTTATCGTTTAGGAAGCTACGTGGTTTTACCGGGTATAGATCCTACTCAACTTGACAACTTGCAGAATCAGGCATCGGAAGGTCTGTTAAGCTTGCTTAACATGTTCTCCGGTGGTGCATTTGGCAACGCCTCAATTTTTGCATTGGGTGTTATGCCTTACATTTCTGCATCCATTGTTATTCAGCTCTTGGGAATCATGGTTCCTTATTTCCAGAGACTACAGCGCGAAGGCGAAAGTGGTCGCAGGAAGATGAACCAATGGACTCGTTATCTGACAATTGTAATATTGGCATTGCAAGGTCCGGCCTATATGGCAAACCTTCATGTCCAGTTACCTGCGACAGCATTTTTATTTCCTGGATTCACATTTAACATTTTTGCCACTATAGTACTAGTAGGAGGAACCATGTTCATTATGTGGTTAGGTGAGCGCATTACCGATCGCGGCTTAGGTAATGGTATATCCCTGATCATTATGGTGGGTATTGTTGCCCGTCTGCCATTTGCCCTTCTTGCAGAAGGAGGCGCAAGAGTTAACCAGAGCGCAGGGGGCGGTATCCTTATGCTGATTGTGGAATTGATTGTCCTGTTCTTTGTATTTGTTGCTACAATAGCTCTTGTACAAGGTACTCGCAAGATTCCTGTTCAGTATGCCAAACGTATAGTAGGAAACAAACAATATGGCGGTGTCCGTCAGTATATACCTTTGAAAATAAATGCGGCTGGTGTTATGCCGATTATATTTGCCCAGGCATTGATGATGTTCCCTCTTATTTTTGCTGGCTTTGATGCTACACGTGGATTAGCAGCTGCTCTTACAAATCCGAGCGGTATCTGGTACAATCTTATCTTTGGTCTCATGGTTGTTGCTTTTACTTACTTCTATACAGCAGTAACTGTAAACCCGACAATGATGTCTGAGGATATGAAGAAAAACGGTGGGTTCATTCCCGGCATCAAACCTGGGAAAAAGACAGCCGAGTACCTAGATGCAATAATGTCACGCATTACTCTGCCGGGCTCGATTTTTCTTGCCCTTATAGCGATAATGCCGTCATTTGCTAATATACTCGGAGTCAACAACCAATTTGCACAGTTTTTCGGTGGAACTTCGTTGCTGATTTTAGTGGGAGTTATTTTGGACACGCTTCAGCAAATTGAAAGTCATTTGCTTATGCGTCACTACGACGGCTTGATGAAGACTGGACGTCTTAAGGGTCGTACGGGAATGTAACATGATTTCATAGTTCTTTTTAAAAATGATAAAACTAAAAACAGAGGATGAGGTTGAGATACTTAGAGAGAACGCTCTTTTAGTATCAAAGACTCTTGCGGAGGTGGGAAAGCACATTTTACCGGGTATAACAACCATGGAGCTTAATAAAATTGGCGATACCTACATTCGTGACAACGGAGCAATCCCGGCATTCCTCGGTTATAATGGATTCCCTTATTCTCTTTGCATCTCGGTTAATGACGTTGTGGTCCACGGATTCGCTTCTGATTACCGGCTCAAAGAGGGAGACATTATCTCGGTAGATTGTGGTACCATATACAAAGGCTACTATGGTGATTCTGCATATACCTTTCCTGTAGGGGAGGTTACTCAGGAGACCGCGCAGTTGTTGAAGGTAACAAAAGAATCTCTGTATAGAGGCGTTGAGAAAGCGGTGACAGGAAACAGAATAGGAGACATCTCCTTTGCTGTTCAGAATTATATAGAGAGTTTCGGTTTTTCTGCAGTCAGGGAGATGGTAGGTCATGGAATTGGAAAAAGACTCCATGAATCTCCGGAAGTTCCTAACTACGGAAGCAGAGGTCAGGGCAAAAAGCTGGAAGATGGTCTGGTGATTTGTATCGAGCCAATGATAAACGCCGGAGGAAGATCGATCTACATGCATGAAGATGGGTGGACGGTCAGCACCTCAGACAAGAAAAATTCCGCACATTACGAGCTAATGGTTGTAGTAAGAAAAGGGAAGCCCGATGTTTTATCAACATTTGAGTACATTGAAAAAAATAATAATAAGTTATAAGGATTGAGATATTTTATAAATGGCTAAACAATCAGCAATAGAAAAAGAGGGCGTTATTATAGAAGCCCTGTCAAATGCGATGTTTCGTGTAGAATTAGATAACGGACACGTAATTATTGCGCATATTTCAGGCAAAATGAGAATGCACTATATCAGAATTTTGCCGGGAGACAGAGTAAGAGTCGAAATGTCACCTTATGATTTAACCAAAGGAAGAATTTCTTTCAGATATAAATAAAAAAATTGACAACATGAAAGTTAAAGCATCCATTAAAAAGCGTAGTGAAGATTGCAAAATAGTAAAACGCAAGGGTCGCCTGTATGTAATTTGCAAAAAGAATCCAAAATTCAAGATGCGCCAAGGATAATTTTTAATAGAAAACAATAAAGAGAAAAAATAAATTATGGCACGTATAGCCGGAGTTGATTTACCAAACAACAAGAGAGGAGAGATAGGTTTGACCTATATCTTCGGAATCGGACACAGTTCTGCTAAAGCAATCCTTACCCAGCTGGGTATCGATTTCAATACTAAGGTTAAGGACTGGAATGACGATCAGATAGCAGCAATCAGAGCACTTATTTCCTCTGAATTCAAGATTGAAGGTGAACTTCGTTCATCAGTTCAACTTAATATCAAACGATTAATGGATATCGGATGTTACAGAGGTATTCGCCATCGTATCGGGCTTCCGGTTCGTGGCCAGTCTACTAAAAATAACGCCCGTACACGTAAGGGTAAGAAGAAAACAGTAGCTAACAAGAAGAAAGCAACTAAATAGAACCTAGATCATGGCAAAAAAGACAGGAACAACAAATAAGAAGAAAGTTGTAAAAGTTGAGGCTTACGGACAAGCGCACGTTTCATCGACTTTTAATAATGTTATAGTAACTTTGACTAACGCTACCGGACAGGTAATTAGTTGGTCATCGGCTGGAAAGATGGGCTTCAGAGGTTCTAAGAAGAACACTCCGTACGCAGCACAAACGGCTGCCGCTGACTGTGCAAAGGTAGCTTTTGATATGGGTCTACGTAAAGTAAAGGCCTATGTTAAAGGACCGGGTGCAGGACGTGAATCTGCTATTCGTACTATTCACGGAGCAGGTATAGAGGTAACAGAAATCATTGATGTTACTCCATTACCTCACAACGGTTGTCGTCCAAAGGGACGCCGTAGAGTTTAACCCTTATAAATTCATTTTAAATTATTTAATATGGCAAGATATACAGGGCCTTCTACAAAAATTGCCCGCAAATTTGGGGAGCCGGTTTTTGGCCCCGATAAAAGTTACGAGAAGAAAAACTATCCTCCGGGACAGCATGGTCTCGCAAAAAAACGCAAAAAAAGTTCTGAGTACGGTATTCAGCTAAAAGAGAAACAAAAAGTAAAATATACATATGGTCTTCTTGAAAGACAATTCCGTAATCTTTACGAGAAAGCATCAAGAATGAAAGGACGTAAAGGTGAAAACCTTATTTTACTTCTTGAAACACGTCTTGACAATCTGGTTTTCCGCATGGGAGTTGCTCCTTCAAGAGCTGCTGCCAGACAACTGGTTAATCACTGCCACATTGTAGTAAACGGCGATATTTGCAATATCCCTTCTACAATAGTAAAACCCGGTGATTTAATCGGAGTACGCGAGAGATCAAAAAGCTTAGAGATTATTCAGGATAATGTTTCCCGTAGTGCAAGCAGGTTCTCATGGATTGAGTGGGATGGAAATGATTTGACAGGAAAACTGTTGAACCTTCCAGACAGAACTGAGATTCCAGAGACAATAAACGAGCAACTAATAGTTGAGTTATACTCTAAATAAAAAATAAAATGGCAATATTAGCATTTCAAAAACCCGATAAGGTAATAATGCTTGATGCTACCGAAACTTTCGGTCGCTTTGAGTTTCGTCCGCTGGAGCCAGGTTATGGTATTACAGTAGGTAACGCTTTGCGTCGAATTCTTCTTTCTTCTCTTGACGGATATGCTATTACTGCAATAAAAATACAGGGAGTCGATCATGAATTTGCAACAATTCCCGGTGTTATAGAAACAGTTGTAGATATTATTCTAAACCTTAAGCAGGTTCGTTTTAAACGAATGATTGAGGGAGAAGATTCGGAGATTGTAAATGTAACGGTTAGTGGCAAACAAAACTTTACCGCAGAAGATATTTCCAAGCAACTATCTTCATTCAAGGTACTAAATCCAGATTGGCAAATATGCTCTATGGAGCCATCTGTAACACTCACAATTGAACTGAGAATAGGGAAAGGCAGAGGTTATGTGCCGGCAGAGGAGAATCGTGTAGATGAAGCACCATTTGGTCTTATTCCTATTGACTCAATTTTCACACCAATAAAGAATGTTAAATATTCTGTAGAAAACTGGCGTGTTGAGCAAAAGACAGACTTCGAAAAATTAAATTTAGAGATAACAACCGATGGATCCATTCATCCTAAGGAGGCTTTAAAAGAGGCATCCAAGATTCTGATTCACCACTTTATGCTATTCTCAGATGAGAAGATAACACTCGAGACTCCGGTTGAAGTTGTCAGCAATGAGCTTGACGAAGAGTCGTTACGTATGCGTCATCTTCTATTGACCAAATTAGCAGATATGGAACTATCCGTTAGAGCTTTGAACTGTTTAAAAGCAGCGGATATTGACACATTTGCAGAATTGGTATCTCTTCAGAGGTCGGAACTTATGAAGTTCAGGAACTTTGGAAAGAAATCCCTTTCAGAGATAGATAACCTGGTTGAGCGCTACAGACTCAGCTTTGGAATGGATGTTACAAAGTATAATATTGAAAAGAAAGTTATAAAAAATGAGGCATAATAAGACATTTAACCACTTAGGCCGTAAAAGTGGACACAGAAAAGCGATGTTGGCAAATATGGCATCATCTCTGATCCTACACAAAAGGATTGAGACTACAGAAGCTAAGGCTAAAGCCCTGCGTGTGTACATCGAGCCTTTGATCACAAAATCAAAAGAAGATTCAACACACTCACGTCGTACAGTTTTCTCATACTTAAAGCAGAAAGAGGCAATTACAGAGCTTTTCAGAGTGATTGCTCCTAAGATTGCTGAGCGTCCGGGTGGATATACAAGGATACTCAAGCTTGGTTTCCGTCTTGGTGACGCAGCCGATATGGCAATGATTGAACTTGTTGACTTTAGCGCTACTGCAGCAACAGCTACAGACAAGCCTGAGGCTAAAAAGGCAGCTACAACCCGCAGGAGTCGTGCAAAGAAATCTGACAAGCCAGCAGAGGCCGGTGCTGCAACAAAAGCGGCACCTAAGGCTAAAGCAGCTCCAAAGAAACAAGTGGATTCTAAGACCAAGGCAGTTCCTCAAAAAGGACGCACAAAGGTTTAATTTACAATTAACAGTTAAGAAAAAAGCAGCTATTACGGCTGCTTTTTTTGTATTATAAAATTATTGGTAATTTTATAATACACAACGGCGCGAGAAAGAACAACTTATAAGGGATAGGTGTATTTATTAGTTTAGTTATAGTTGGAGAATATTTATAGAGTATAATTAAGAGGGTTATAATAAATTAATTCTATATATAAAACTAATTTAGTGCAAAATGAAAAATTTACTTTATTTATTGCTTCTGACCGTTTTTTTCTCATTTGGAAACATATTACACGGCCAGTCTTGGTTTGAAAAATACACAAAACAGAAAACTCTTTATGAAGGTGACAATGAAGAGCTGGTAAGGAATATCACGAATAAGAAATTCAGAGAAGACTTTTCCAGGAACATTGAAAAAATCATACTTTGTCATTACGCAGTTGACCGGGAAAAAAATTATGACGAGAAAGACAAATACTATCGTGAAATTATTGGTCTGGCAAAAAAGGACCTTGAGAAAAAAGGATATAAAGTTGAAGTCGTATGGTACAATAAAGACAGAAACCAATACATAAATTCAGAGACAATTAGAAAATCATCTTTCACTGAGAGTGGAAAAATAGCGGTTGTAGAAATTGCAGTATTCTGTGATTATTCAAATGTATTACGATCAGAGACAAATGACAGGACAGTAGGAGCTGTCAAAGATGCAAGTGGCAAAACAGTTGTTGAATACACAACACCTTCAAGGTATTCTTATTATGAATATTATTACGATACATACACATATATGTGGGTATGGGTATACCATCAATATGCATCAGTTTTGAGCAACAGTGAAACTAACCGTAGCAAAAGTTATTATAAATTGTCTGCTTGCCTTAAGCCTCTCCTCAAGGATATTCCAAAAAGAAGATAGAACGGATGCCAGGCAGGTTTTTAGGCAGGTTTTGATACGTGTTTATACCGGAAGAAAACTGCAAACAGGATACCGATTATCAATGCATAGCCTGCAAAAACAAACCAGATGTTCTGCCAGTCCTTTATGCCGTCTGAGCTTGTGAAATAATCTACCACCCATCCACTCATCCATCCTCCTACAAAAGCACCAATACCATTTGTCATTATCATAAAGAGACCCTGTGCACTGGCTCTTATTTCCGGTGCAGCCTCAGTCTCAATGAAAAGTGAACCTGAAATATTAAAGAAGTCGAATGCAATACCATAGATTATCATTGACATAATCAATAAAATAAGACCTTCAGCAGGATTGCCGAGCCCAAACAGGCCAAAGCGTAATACCCAGGCAAAAATACTCATCAGAACCACTGTCTTGATGCCGAATCGTCTCAGAAAGAAAGGAATTGCAAGAATAAACAATGTCTCAGAAATTTGAGAGACAGACATCAGGATACCAGGATGAGTTACAGCAAATAGTGATGCATAGGCAGGAGTTTTTGCAAAATCATGCAGGAATGGAGTTCCGAAGGTATTTGTTATCTGTAGCGCCGCACCAAGGAGCATTGCAAAAATGAAGAAAACTGCAATTTTTGGTTTTTTGAACAGGACCAAGGCGTCCAGCCCCAGTGTAGATATAAGTGAACGTTTTTTCTCCGATTTGACAGGAGGACAAGCAGGCATGGTAAAGGCATATACTCCAAGTAAAATTGCTGCTGCAGAACCAACATATAGTTGAAGAGGACTCAAACCCCACCCACACAAATCAACAACCCACATTGCCATTATAAAACCAATGGTTCCCCAGACACGAATAGGAGGAAAGTCTTTCACCACATCCAGTCCCTGTTGTTTCAATATTGTATACGATACTGTATTGTTAAGAGCAATTGTAGGCATGTAAACCATGGCGTTGAGCAGCATTATCCAATACATAAGGTCAGGATCAGAGACTGTAGATGCCCAGAAAAGCATCATCCCACCTATAATATGACAAAGTCCCAGGAGTCTCTCTGCATTTATCCATCTGTCCGCCAGTACGCCAAGCAACCCCGGCATAAACAGAGAAGCAAGACCCATAGTGGCATAAATACCTCCTACCTGTCCCCCGGTAAAATTTAGTTTAACAATCATATATCCACCTAAAGAGATGAGCCATGACCCCCAGAGAAAAAACTGGAGAAAATTCATTAATGTGAGACGAAGTTTAACATCCATAAATTCTATATTTGATTAAAGATTTGAAACTCAAATATAGGTATTAAATTATTACCTTTGAACGCTCAAAAGAGATAATGAAACCGATATTTTTTGCGAATGAAATTTGAAAAGACAGCACAGGACACAGATACATCTGCCAGTTGTGGCTTATTACATACAGATCACGGGGTAATTGAAACTCCCATTTTCATGCCAGTAGGCACATTGGGTACGGTAAAGGCAGTGTTCCACAGAGATTTGAAGGATGATATAAAGGCGCAGATAATATTGGGCAATACATATCATTTATACCTCAGGCCCGGGACAAACATTATAAAAAAGGCCGGAGGGCTGCACAAGTTCATCTCCTGGGAGGGACCCATACTTACAGACAGCGGCGGATATCAGGTTTTCTCCCTTGCCGCAAACAGAAAACTTACCACAGAGGGATGCACCTTCAGGTCGCATATAGACGGCTCCAAGCATCTTTTCACCCCAGAAGGAGTAGTGGATATTCAAAGAACAATAGGGGCCGACATTATTATGGCTCTTGATGAATGCCCGCCCGGAGAATCCGACCATGCATATGCAAAAAAGTCGCTTAAGCTTACCCAAAACTGGCTCGAAAGAGGGGCGGCACATTTCGACAAGACAGAATCGCTCTATGGCTACAGCCAGGCATTCTTTCCGATAGTACAGGGGTGCATATATCCCGACCTGAGGGTTGAGGCAGCAGAGCATGCAGTCAAATTAGAGAGGGAGGGTTACGCGATAGGAGGCCTGTCAGTTGGAGAACCTGTCGAACTTATGTACCAGATGCTGGAGGTACTTGACCCTGTTTTGCCAAGAGATAAACCAAGGTATCTGATGGGGGTGGGGACACCATCAAACATTCTGGAGGGGATTGCCAGAGGAATAGATATGTTCGATTGCGTAATGCCTACCAGAAACGCAAGGAACGGCATGCTTTTCACTTCGGAAGGGGTAATAAACATCAGAAACAAGAAATGGGCCGATGATTTGTCGCCAATTGACCAAAATGGAACGTCTTTTGTTGACTCAATTTATACAAAAGCCTATTTAAGGCACCTTTTTGTTGCAGGCGAGATATTGGGGGCACAGATTGCAAGCGAACACAACCTGGCCTTTTATCTTTGGCTCGTAGGGGAGGCAAGGAGCCATATAAAAGCCGGGGATTACAAGGCTTGGAAAGAATCAATGGTAAAAAGATTAGAGACAAAACTTTAATGGATAGAAAACTGAAAATAGGCACACTTGACAAGTATATAATAAAGAAGTTCATAGGAACTTACCTTTTTATACTCGTTTTGATTATTGGCATCATCATTATCTTTGATGTGAGTGAAAAGATTGATGATCTCATTCAGAAAAATGCCTCGCTGAAGGCCATTATTCTTGATTATTATGGCAATATGGTGCCATACTACATCAATTTGTTCAGCCCTCTGCTGGTATTTATTTCAGTCATCTTCTTTACCTCAAAAATGGCTTCAAACAGCGAGGTTGTAGCCATTCTTGCAGGGGGAATCAGCTTTAACCGCTTCTTGTATCCGTATTTGTTGTCGGCTTTCTGTATAGCCCTGTTCAGCCTTATTCTCAACCTGTTTTTTATACCACCGGCTAACAAGGTAAGGCTCGATTTTACAGAAAAATATTTAAAGGAGAAGTACTATAACTCAGGCAGGAACATTCACTTCCAGCTCTCACCCGGAACCTATGTCTATATGGAGTCCTTTAACAGCATAAGTAACAGTGCCTCAAGGTTCACTCTGGAAACCATAGAGGGACACAACATTACATCAAAGCTTTCTGCAGAAAGTGCAGTATGGGATTCAGTAAAACAAGGGTGGAAACTTTACGATTATTATATAAGAAAGAGCGAAGGGAACAAAGAGACAATAACAAAAGGGGCCCAGATTGATACAATAATAAGCCTGTCGGTTAAGGATCTCAACAGGAGGGACAATATTGTAGAGTCATATACTTATGGAGAGTTGAATGATCTGATAAAGACACAGAAGCTCCGTGGAGACATGCGGGTAAAATTTGCACAAATTGAAAAACATACCCGTTTTGCAGTACCGTTCTCTGCATTTATACTTACAATTATGGGAGTGGCACTCTCGTCAAAGAAAAGAAGAGGAGGAATAGGCCTGAACCTTGGAATAGGATTGGCCCTGAGCTTTACATATATCTTGTTTCTCAGATTCAGCCAGATGTTCGTTCATAGTGGTATGATGCCGCCATGGCTGGCTCTTTGGATCCCGAATCTTGTATTTGCTGCAATAGCTCTGTTTCTCTATAGAATAGCGCCAAAGTAGCAGCTACAGGTTTTTCTTCCTGATAGCGAGGATCATATCATCTATCATCTCCTGTAAGCCCCATTTTGGGTTCCATCCCCACTCATCTCTTGCACATGAGTCATCCATAGAGTCCGGCCATGAAGAAGCAATCTCTGCTTTTACAGGATTTACATTGTAGTCAAAAATAGCTTCCGGAATACGTTTTTTGATCTCATTAAACAGAATTTCCGGAGTAAAACTCATGGCTGTAACATTAAAGCTGTTCCTGTGTTTTAACTTTGAAGGATCGGCATCCATAAGCTGAGTACATGCATCCAAAGCATCCGGAATATATAGCATATCCATAAATGAATTTTCAGGAATAGGAGATGTATAGTGACCTTTTTTAATAATATCATAGAAGACCTCTACAGCATAGTCGGTTGTCCCGCCACCTGGCAAGGCCCCGTTTGATATTATGCCCGGGAACCGGACACTTCTGGTATCAACGCCAAAACGGCTGTAATAGTAATCGCTCAGAAGCTCGCCTGACACCTTGCATACTCCATACATGGTGTTAGGGCGCATTATAGTGTCCTGAGGAGTGAGATTGTGCGGAGTTGAGTGTCCGAATGCACCAATAGAACTTGGAGTGAAAACAGAGCATTTAAACTCTCTTGCAAGCTCTAGTGAATTTAGAAGAGCACCCATATTTACCGACCATGCAAGCTGAGGGTTGTTTTCTCCGGTTGCAGAGAGAAGTGCTACTAGGTTGTAGATACGGTCTATCTTGTATTTTTTAATTGCTTCTGTATAATTTTTTATGTCCAGTGCATCCAGAGATATGGCAATTGAGCCCTCTTTAAGCCTTTTTACAACATCTTCTTTGAGGTCTGCGGCAATTATGTTATCTTGTCCATACTCTTTTTGTAAATGAGGAATAAGCTCTGTCCCGATTTGCCCTCCGGCTCCGACTACTAAAACGTTCATATATTATTGAATTTTGAATTCTGTAAGAAAAAAGTAGGCAAATGTATAAAATTTATAGTAAATCTCTAATTTTGCTTTATGAATATTGATGAAATTCACAAAACAATTGAAAACTTGTCCGGGGAACAAGGCTTTCTTGAATATGGATCAGCACCATACAGAAAAATGATACCCGAGATTGACAGGCTGAGGCTCTATCTAGATAAATCGTATAATGCCGGAATGGATTATATGGCAAGGAACGTAGAACTCCGGGCCGATCCGGAACTTCTTCTAAAGGGGACAAAATCAATAATGTGCTTTCTGGCACCTTATAAACCGGCGCACGAACAGATGGTGGGAGTGCCAAAAATTGCTTCGTATGCTTATGGACTAGACTACCATAGAGTTGTAAAGGACAAACTTTATGCAATTGTCGAGAAATTAAAACCTCTTATGCCAAATTTGAAGGCCAGGGTATTTGTAGATTCTGCGCCTGTCATGGAGAGAGAGTGGGCAAGGGAAGCAGGTCTGGGATTTATTGGAAAAAACAATTTCCTGATAAGCAAAAAATACGGGCTACATACTTTTATTGGAATTATACTTATTAACCAGAAGTTAAAGTATACATCCGATAATATAAGAAATGGCTGCGGAAACTGCAACTTATGCATTGAGGCGTGTCCCACAGGTGCCCTTGGGGCCCCATTTAGTCTGGATGCAAGAAAGTGTATCTCATACCAGACAATTGAAAGTAAATGTGGTCATTACACGGAAGAGTTCCAGATAAATCTGAACAATAGTATTTTCGGATGTGATATATGCCTTAAGGCCTGTCCATGGGCAGCCAAGGGAGAAGCAACAACATGGCAAGAGTTCAACCCCGTCTATTCAGAACAACATAATAAACATATTATTGACTTTTCTAGAGAGGATTGGGAAGCATTAAATAATGGGGATTTTTTGGAGATTTTCAATGAGTCGCCTATGAAGAGGGCAGGTATTATAAAAATTCAGGATAATCTATGAAGCTGCAGACAAAAATTGAGGTAAAAAAAAGCACTTCCACAATATCTTATAGTGATAAGATTTTGTTCATGGGGTCGTGTTTTGCAAATGAGGTTGGTTCAATAATGAAAAATCTCAGGTTTGACGTAAATGTCAATCCATTTGGAGTTTTGTACAATCCTGCTTCAATAGCTGAATCACTGGAAAGACTGGTTTCAGGTAGACATTTTGAAAATGAGAATGTTATAAAATGTGGAGATATTTACAAAAGCCTCAGCCATAGCAGCGAATTTGCGGCAATGTCTGAGGATGAGTTAACATCAAATGTAAACAGACAACTAGATGAAGCAAGCGTACATTTCAAAGAATCAAAATGGGTTGTATTGAGCCTTGGTACAAGATGGATATATCGCTTATGCTCCAGCGGGAAAGTTGTTGCAAATTGTCAGAAACTTCCTCAGACCTGTTTTGACAGGGCACCGCTTGATGTTGAAGATGTTGTTAAGTCACTCTCTCCTCTAATTGCCGATAACCCTCAGAAAAACTGGATATTGACTGTAAGTCCTCTCAGACATTGGAAAGATGGCGCTCATGGTAACCAGCTTAGCAAAGCGGTACTTCTTCTCGCTGTAGAAAAGCTGCAAAACATGCATGAAAACGTGCATTATTTTCCGGCTTATGAAATATTACTGGACGAACTTAGAGATTATCGTTTCTATTCGGAAGACATGTTGCACCCTTCCGATCAGGCTGTAAATCATATTTGGAACATATTTAGCCAGATATATGTGGATTTACCTTCGCAAGAGTTTATGAAAGTTGTAAGCAGGCTCAATGCCATGGCCGCTCACAAGCCGTTCTTCCCTCACAGCGAAAGTTACATGATGTTTGATAAAGAGCGCAAAGAACTTGAAAAATCCGTTAACGAGAAATTGGAAAATTTCCGTTCGCTTACACCTTATAACAATAAATAAGAATTATTCCAAATACCCATGTTTTGTTTCCATAATACAAAGAGGGTTAAAACATAAGGGATATTTCTAATTAACATCTGTGCTTAGTTCTAAAAGATAAAAATTTTGTTTGTTTTTTGAATTTATTAACTTACATTTGTATCAAACACAAGAAACTCAACATCCTAAAAAACTAATTATGAACAAGGCAGAATTGATATCAGCTATCGCAAGTCAGGCCGACCTTACAAAAGTCGATGCCAAAAAAGCATTAGATGCATTTATTAATGTAGCAAGTGAATCGCTAAAGAATGGAGAGAGACTTACATTGGTAGGTTTTGGCTCTTTCTCTGTAAACCAAAGGAACGCCAGAAATGGCAGAAACCCTCGCACAGGCAAGAAAATCAACATTGCAGCTAAAAAAGTTGTAAGATTTAAAACAGGAGCAGAGCTTAACAAGTTGGTTAAATAGCATTCCTTCCTCACAAAATTAAACGGGGCATCCTTAAAGGTGCCCTTTTTTAATATGCAATATACAGTATTACCCTTCCAGATTCAAAATTAAGGTTTACAGATTCTTCTGTTGTTTCATTGAGGGTCCCTTTCCACCACGAGTCAAACACTACATTGTCAAGTGGATACTTAAGCCCTTTTGATATAATCCTAATATTTGCATCGATGGCAAAAACCGATATCCTGCTCCCGACAGGCAGAAGAAGTGTTGTTTTTTTATTTATTGCCAGAAATTTCCCAAAGTTGGTGTACATTTCAATTTCTGCATCTGACATCGCGACATAATCGGCTAGTAGTGAGATGTTGCCTAGTGTATGATCCTCCCTTTCTCCTGTAGCTCCCAGAATTGTAATTTTTTCCGGGTTCATAGAGAGAGAATAGCGAAATGCCTTTGTGAGATCGTTTGTTTCCTGATCAATATCTTTGTGGATCAATGCTTTGTATTTGAGTTGCATCTCCTTGTCCAGACTATCCATGTCACCTACAATGGCAAATGGAACTATTCCGAAAGTTATCAGGTTTTCGGCTGCTCCGTCGCAGCATACTATAGTATTGGATTTCTCTAGTAATTCGAGGACTAAAGGGTGTTCGGGAAATTCCCCATCGGCAAGAATGACCACATTGTTCATGATTGGAAATTTGAATTGCTAATGCTTCTGAATCCTGCTAGAAACTCTTTACAAGATAATCGTTTCTTGCCTGCAAGCTGGAGATCGGTAATGTCGACAAAACCTCCATTGCACGCTACTCTCATGGTTTTTTTTCCGTCTGATACAATTGTGCCGTGCTTAAGATCATGATCTTCAATAAGAAAATTGCTGCCGAAAATTTTAACAGGAGAAAGATTCTCACCGGTGGCAATTACTGAATGCGCAGCAGGGTAGGGACTCAGACCTCTTATCAGATTATGAATTACTTCAGGAGAGTCGTCCCAATCTATCTTTCCGGTCTCCTTGGTAAGCTTGGGAGCAAGATGTGTCTCTCCCATCTGGGCTTCCAAACCCGACTGTAACATTGGTTTGTGTTCTCCCTCTGTCAGGCAGTCAACTGTCTTAATGACAAGGTCGGTACCAATTATCATAAGCTTGTCGTGCAGAGTACCAAAGCTATCTTCCGGTTCAATTTTGCAACTTTGTTGAAAAAGAATATCTCCGGTATCTATCTCCTCATCAAGAAGGAAAGTTGTAACGCCCGTCTCCTTTTCTCCATTTATTATTGCCCAGTTTATAGGCGCGGCACCTCTGTAGTCGGGGAGGAGCGAAGCATGTAGGTTAAACGTCCCGAGTTTGGGCATGGACCATACTACTTTGGGCAACATTCTAAAGGCAACAACAATAAAAAGATTCCCATTAAGGGCAGCCAACTGTAATAAAAATGATTCGTCTTTCAACGAAACAGGTTGCAAGACAGGAATATTGCGACTGATTGCAAAGTCTTTGACATCGCTGCAGGTCAACGATAGTCCTCTCCCGCTTGCTTTGTCGGGGGCAGTAACTACTCCTGCAACATCGTATCCCTTGTCCAGAAGCTCTTTAAGAGGAGCGACTGCAAATCTGGGTGTTCCCATGTAAACTATTCTAGGCTTGGTCTTCATTTTCTGTAGGTACTGCGCGTTTAAATGGTTTGAAAAGGTGTTTGAAAAAGATGAGATAAACCTCGGCATTAAATATTGATGAGTCACGGGTAGATTTCCATGTGAGATAGGCACCCATAGGAAACAAAACCATAGAAGAGACAAGGGTTCCCATTGCAGGTGTTATTACCCCGTCTGTGGCCAGTTTCTTGCCGCTTATATCAATAACCCAGTAGACGACAAAAAAGAACATTGATACTACTACCGGGGTTCCCAGCCCTCCTTTTCTTATTATTGCTCCCAAGGGGGCGCCAATAAAGAAAAAAATGAGACAGGCTATGGACAATGTGAATTTTCTAAACCTCTCTACACGGACCTTCCTAAGCGGGTAAGCATACTGATGTTCGTCAATCTGATAGTTGTCCAGAATGGTAATGGCATTTTCTATCTGCGCCAAAGCAGACCTGATGTTCACCTGTTCTTCTTCAGGTGTCTTGAATGTCAGTAAGGTATCGGTATTCAAGACAGTGTGGTGTTTTTTAGCAAAAAGGGTGTCCAGTTGTACCGGAAACCCGAAACCACCCGAATATATCAGGTTTCTGAATTGATACTCCCTTATATGAGTATATGCCGAATCAAGAGAGTCCCGGGCATTGCTGAGCTGCCTGAGATTCTGAGACATAACCTCTTTGCTGAACCTGCTCTCGTCAGATCTTTGAAAAGCGTAGTTTGCCAGAGATATTATCATCTCCTGTTTTGTAAAACCTATACGCTGAAGTGCATATCCGGTATCACTCGGGGACCTTTGGGGCTCTTCATATGAGTATCCGTCGTATAGAGAAAAGACGAGGTTCTTTTTATCCTTTGTTAATTTTATCGATCCGGAATCTGCTATGGTAAGACTGTTGTTTCCCCTTTTCTCCTTGTGATTGTATACCATCACACCAAAGATTGCGCCGGTTTTGTCGTCCCTGCTGTTTATCCGGATTATGTAATCCTCAATTCCATCATAAAAAACACCCGTAGGTATTCGTATCTCCTCCTTTGTCTTTCCGATATCTTCCCTTAAGGAGTAGATGTTGTTGTAAGCAACAGGTATTAGATTATTGGCTGCGAAGAAAGCTCCGATACTGATAAAAACCGAGAGAACGATTAGTGGAGTAAGAATTCTTGGCAGAGAGATTCCTGCTGCTTTCATAGCAAGCAGCTCATTGTTCTCCCCAAATCCGCCCATTGTCATTATGGATGAAAATAGAGTAGCAAGGGGTAGAACAAGAGGTATAAGTGTAGCCGCTCCCCAGCCAAGGAATTCCGCAATTACGGAGAAGCTTAACCCTTTACCTACAAGTTCGTCTATGTAAAGCCATAGGAACTGTAACAAAAGAGCAAATGTTACAATAAGAAAAGTCAGTACAAATGGCCCTAAAAAGGACTTAAGGATAAAACGATCAATTTTTTTCAAAGTGCACTATTTTGTTGCCAGTTCTGTCAGTTTTGTGATTGCTGCCGCTATCCCGTCAGGATTCTTGCCGCCCGCACTTGCAAAGAAGTTCTGGCCACCTCCTCCGCCATTGATATAAGCCGAAGCCTCCCTGATATCTTTGGATGCGTCTTTTCCCTTTCCAACCAGGTCGTCGGAATATAATATAGCCATGTGTGCCTTCCCTTCAAATGAGCAGCCAGCAATGAAAGAAGTGTTTTTAACTTCATTGCGGATAAGAAAAGCTATGTTCCTGACAAAATCGGCAGGGTATTCACCTTTTAAAATAACAATATTTATACCATTTATAATTTGGGTGTTCTTGAGCAACGACTCCTTAAGAGCAACAGCCTTCTCTTTCATGGCCTCCTCAATTGTTTTCCTGAAGCTGTCGTTCTCTTCGATAAGCTTTTGGATACTGTTTATAACGTTAGGTGCGTTATTCAGTATTTCCTTTACAGATCTTAGTGTATCTTCTGTTCCTTCTACGATATGTCCTGCATATTCTCCTGTGGCTGCCTCAATTCTCCTAACGCCGGCTGCAATTGCAGATTCGGAAATTATCTTGAATAGTCCTATGTTTCCTGTTGCAGAGGTATGTGTACCGCCGCATAACTCAATTGAATCACCGAATTTTATCACTCTCACAGTATCACCATATTTTTCTCCGAACAAGGCCATTGCTCCAAGGGCCTTTGCTTTGTCTACAGGCATGTTTCTGAACTCATCCAATGGGGCGTTCTCACGAATCAGTTGGTTAACCCTTTTTTCAACCGCTCTTATGTTTTGGTCGCTCACCTTTTCGTAATGCGAAAAGTCGAACCTGAAATAATTGAAGTTTACAAGCGATCCTTTTTGTTCTATGTGATTGCCAAGAATCTCTCTGAGGGCCTTGTGCAGAAGATGGGTGGCCGAATGGTTGTTTGCAATTGACTGTCTTCTTGCCAGATCTATACGGGCAGTAAAGAGAGCCATAGGGTCTGCAGGCAGCTTATCTGCTATATGAATGCTCAGGTTGTTCTCTTTGATGGTGTTTGTGATGATAATCTTCTCTCCTGCAGGGGACTCCAGATAGCCTGTGTCTCCAACCTGTCCACCACTCTCGGCATAAAACGGGCTTTTGTCGAATACAAGTTGATAATAATCCCTGTTTTTTGTTTTAAGGCTCCTGTATTTCACTAGTGAAACCTGCTCCTCGTTTTTGTCGTATCCGACAAATTCTGCAACGCTGTATGGCCGGACTTCAATCCAGTCTCCCTCTTCGCTTGATGCAACATTTCTGCTTCTCTCCTTCTGTTTGCCCAACTCAATTTCAAAAGATTTCAAGTCAATTGTGTAGCCGTTTTCTCTGGCTATTAACTCGCTCAGGTCTATAGGGAATCCAAAAGTGTCGTAGAGAGTGAAAGCCTCCTGGCCGGAGATAATCTTACTCTCTTTATATTTGGCCATGAGGGCATCCATTAATCTGATACCTTTGTCGAGGGTTCTCAGAAATGCCTCCTCCTCTTCCTTTATTACCTTTTCTATAAGTGACTGCTGTGATACAAGCTCAGGGAATGCTTTTCCCATATCCTGCGACAAAGTAGGCACAAGCCGGCATAGAAAAGGCTGGTCCACTCCAAGGAAGGTATAGGCATATCGTACGGCTCTCCTGAGGATACGGCGTATCACATAGCCGGCTTTTACGTTGGAAGGCAATTGACCATCAGCTATTGAAAAACTTATGGCCCGGATATGGTCTGCAATAACCCTCATTGCAACTCCTGTCTGCGGGCTTTCATTGTAATCCTTTCCGCAAAGCTCAGATATTCTTGATATCATGTTGGAAAAGACATCGGTATCGTAATTGCTCTTTTTCCCTTGCATTGCCATACAAAGACGTTCCAGTCCCATTCCTGTATCTACATGTTTTTGCGGAAGCGGGGCAAGTTCACCGTTTGCCTTTCTGTTATACTGGATAAAAACCAGGTTCCATATCTCTATCACAAGGTGATGTCCTTGGTTTACAAGTTCAGCGCCGTCTTGTGCCTTTCTCTCCTCATCGCTTCTGATATCAACGTGAATCTCACTACATGGACCGCACGGGCCGGTGTCTCCCATTTCCCAGAAGTTGTCCTTTTTGTTTCCGTTGAGGATCCTTTCTGCCGGAAGGTATTTGAGCCATTGTTCGCGGGCCTCGTTGTCGGCTTCGGTCCCATCTTGTTCACTCCCCTCAAAAACAGTGGCATAAAGGCGGTCCTTGTCAAGTTTGTAGACATCTGTAAGGAGTTCCCATGCCCAATCGATAGCCTCCTTTTTAAAATAATCACCAAAACTCCAGTTGCCGAGCATTTCAAACATTGTATGGTGATATGTGTCGTGTCCCACCTCTTCAAGGTCGTTATGCTTTCCACTTACCCGCAAACATTTTTGAGTATCTGCTACTCTGGAATACCTGGCAGGAGCGTTTCCTAAAAACCAATCCTTGAACTGATTCATCCCGGCATTTGTAAACATGAGGGTGGGATCATCCTTTACTACCATAGGAGCTGAGGTTACAATGGTATGGCTTTTGCTTGCAAAGAATTCCAAAAAACTATCTCTTATCTCTTTTGAAGTCATATGTGTTATATTCTATACCGATTTTAAAATGAATCACAAAAATAGGTTTTTTTACTAAAATTATTTAGATTTGCATGAAATATAGCTCTCAATTTGCTTATGCCCAAAAAAAGAAGATACAAATTTAATCCAGAGACTCTAGCATACGAACTTCATAAAATCCCAATCAAAGCAAGGTTTTCCAAGGGTTTTATAATTTTTCTGCTGAGTCTGGTCACCTCTCTGGGTTACTATTTCGGATATACAAAATACCTGAACCTTGATACCCCAAAAATGCTAGCATTACTTAGAACATCAGATGAATTGTCAAGTAAGCTGGAGTTAATGAACAAAAGGTTCAGTCAGGCCAATAGTTCATTGCTCACCCTTCAGATGCGGGACAATTATATTTACAGACCAATTTTTGGTATGGAAGAGATCCCTCAGGATATCAGAGAAGCTGGTTTCGGCGGTGTTGACAGATATTCATATCTGAAGAGTTTTGACCGTTCCGGTATTTTGAGCAGGACAGCATTGAATATGGATATCTTGTATAAAAAGGCGTTCATTCAGTCAAAATCTTTCGATGATGTAGTATTGCTTGCTAAAAGTGCCGACGAAATGTCACTGTGTGTCCCTGCAATTCCGCCCGTAAATATTTCAGGGTCAAGAATAAGATACTCAAGTAGTTTTGGCTACAGACCGGATCCATTTAACGGACAAGTCAGGATGCACTCAGGTGTCGACCTTTCAGGGCCTGTCGGAGAACCAATCTACGCTACCGGAAACGGAAGGGTTGTGGAGGTTGGTTTCGATTTCTTCGGCTATGGTAATTTTGTAATTGTTGACCATGGTTTCGGTTACAAGACCAGATATGCACATCTGAAGACCAGTATGGTGGCAATGGGCAGAATTGTCAAGAGAGGAGAACAAATAGCAATAATGGGAAACACAGGCAGGTCAAAAGGGCCACATGTCCACTATGAGGTTATTTATAGAAACCGACCGGTAAATCCTCTGAATTATTATAACAGAGATATCGAACCCGAAGATTTCAAAGCTTTGATAACTCCCCGCGGATAGTCTGTTATTATGAGTAAATATAAATTCAATAAGGAGCAGTTAAGTTTTGTAGAGGATAAATTAGGTATAAAAGGTAAAATACGGGTTGTCTTTAACTACATTATCACGAGTCTTCTGCTAGCAATACTCTATTACATAATTTTTGCACTTATTTTTGATACCAGCCAGGAGGAGAGGTTGGTCAAAGAGAACAAACTTATGGCAGATGAGTATAAGAGAGTCAGCAAGAAGATGGACATTCTCGATAATGTAATATCTGATTTACGTGACAGGGACAAAGAAATTTATAAAAGCATCTTCAAATCGTCGCCACCTGATTTTTTCTCGCACCAGTACAATTCTCAGCTTTATTCTCAGCTTGATTCGTCTGCCGACCTTGAGTTGGTAAACTTCTCTACAATAAAGACAAGAAATCTGGAAAATATGCTCACACGGGAAAATAGTATTTTTGATGATATTCTGGATAAAGCGGGCAAAAACTCTTCGGTTACAGCAATTCCATCAATAATACCTCTTAAACGGATAAATGTGTCACAAACGGGAGCCAGTACAGGAAAAAGAATCCACCCCTTTTATAAGACCACAGCAGAACACACCGGAATAGACATTCTCGCAGCTATAGGAACAGAGGTTCATGCAACTGCCGATGGTATTGTTACAGATGTTATAAGATCGGATAGAGGGAGGGGAAATGAAGTGATAATTGAGCATGAAGGAGGATACACATCAAAGTATGCACACCTGGGTGACATACTTGTGAGAAAATCGCAACCGGTAAAGCAGAATAATATTATAGCACGGGTAGGTAACAGTGGTCTCTCTTTTGCTCCGCACTTACATTATGAAGTTATTTTTAACGGAGAGATAATGGACCCGGTGCACTTTTTCTTTGCAGATCTTACTCCCAATACATACAGGGAAATGATGATTCTTTCCATGAGCAGCGGCCAGTCTCTGGATTAACAAACAGCAATAATACTTTTGAATCATGCCATACAAAGAGTTCAAAATCGAAAAGCTTTACTACACCATTGGTGAAGTAGCAGAAATTCTTAATGAGAACACCTCTTTAGTCAGATTCTGGGCACAAAAATTCCCCGGATTCATAAAACCGGCCAGAAACAAAAAGGGTAACCGTCTGTTTACAGCAGAAGACCTGACAAACTTCAGGACGATATATTATCTTGTAAAAGAGAGAGGAATGACACTTGAAGGGGCGGCAAAGAGAATGAAAGACAATAAATCGGGCGAAGACAGAAGGGTTGATGTTATAACAACTCTTAACAGCATAAAGGATAAGCTTACAGAAATATCTGATTCTCTGTAAAATGAGAGCATATGAAATAGTCAGTATAATAGAGGAGTTTGCTCCTCCGGCAATTCAGGAGAGTTGGGACAACTCTGGCTTATCCATAGGTGACCTGAACAGTGAGGTTGATTCAGTATTGCTTGCTCTTGACTGTACACCGGAAATAATTGAAGAGGCAGTATCTACAGGTTGTCAGATGATAATTACGCATCATCCTCTTATTTTCAAAGGGATTAAACAAATATCAGAAGACACCCTGTTGGGAAGTATGATAATGAGAATTATAAAGAATAACATTATAATCTACTCTGCTCATACTAATGCAGATAAGGTTCTGTCAGGTGTAAGTGGTATAATGGCTGCACGGCTAGGACTTGTAAATATAAAATTTCTTGATACTGATACGGGCGGCGAATACGGCATGGGTGTAATAGGAGATCTTGAAACACCTTCAGATTTTTTGCAAATATTGAAAAAAGTGAAGGGAAACTTTAATCCCGGAATTGTAAAATGCTCAAAGCCAATAGAAGACAAGATTTTCCGAATAGCACTTTGTGGCGGTAGCGGCTCATCACTTATAGCAAGTGCAAGAGAAGCCGGAGCACAATTATTCATTACAGGCGATTTATCCTACCACTTTTTTTTCTGCGAAAAAGGCTTTATGATAATGGATATAGGCCATTACGAAAGTGAATACGGATTACTGGAATTATTAAAATCTGTTCTTACAAAAAAAATATCTACATTTGCAGTTCGCATTGCGGAGAAAAATACAAATCCCATACACTACTATTAATATAGACTATGGCTACAGCTAAATCAAAAGGCACAATCGAAACCCCTCTGGACGGAGGTACATTTATCTCATTACAGAAGAGCTCCAACGAGGGAGATCTCAGTATGGAGACCAAACTTCATCTATTATATGATCTTCAGCAGGCAGATAGTAAAATAGATAAAATCCATCTTTTAAGGGGAGAACTTCCTCTTGAAGTACAGGATTTGGAAGATGATATTCTCGGGCTCAGGACAAGAGTGGAAAACCTGCAGACAGAATTGAAAGAGATTGACAAACTAATTGCACAAAAGAAAATTGATCTTGAAAATTCCAAAACTTTAATTGAGAAGTACACATCTCAACAGAACAACGTCAAGAATAACAGAGAATTTGACTCTTTGTCAAAAGAGATAGAATTTCAGGGACTTGAAGTTCAGCTTGCAGACAAGAGAATTAAAGAAAATACTCTTTTACAGGCAGAAAAGAAAGCTGCTCTTACAATTGCTCTTGATGCATTGAGTGAGAGAGGGATAGATCTCGAAAACAAGAAAAAAGAACTGGAATCGATAGTAGCGGAGACTGCAAAAGAGGAAGAGGAACTGATGAAATCTTCGGAAGAGATTTCTGCTCAGATTGATGCAAGAATGCTGGCTGCCTACAAAAAGGTAAGGACCAATGCAAGAAACGGTCTTGCTGTAGTTACTGTGAGAAGAGACGCATGTGCAGGTTGCTTCAACAAGATTCCGCCACAAAGACAGATGGACATTGCTTCCAGCAAAAAAATCATTGTTTGCGAATATTGCGGTCGAATTCTGGTGAGTGCCGACTTTGAAAACGAATAAATGGAGGCAAGGCCCTATACAATAAGGGAACTTTTCTTCAGGCACATAGCTCAAACTTCCCCCTCTCCTTTAGGAATCGAAATCCAAAGGGCAGATGGGGTTTTTTTATATTCATCAGATAACAGAAGATACATAGATCTTGTCTCAGGAGTTTCTGTCTCAAATATCGGCCATGGCAACAAGGAGGTGATTGACGCAGTGAAGAATCAGACAGAGAAACATATGCACCTAATGGTATATGGAGAGATAATCCAGTCGCCTCAGGTTGAGCATGCTACACTGCTATGCTCTCAACTTCCGGCCAGCATGCAATCTGTATATTATGTCAATTCGGGCAGCGAAGCTAACGAAGCAGCAATCAAGCTTGCAAAAAGACATACAGGCAGGTTCGAGATTGTCAGTTGTGAGAACAGTTACCACGGAAGCAGTCATGGAGCATTGAGCCTCATGAGTGACGAGAGTTTCAAGAGTTCATTCAGACCTCTCTTGCCCGGGATACGCCATATAAGGTTCAATAACCTAGGTGATCTTGAAACGATAACAGAGAAAAGCGCATGCGTTATTATTGAACCTGTTCAGGCAGAAGCCGGGGTTATTATTCCTGATGAAGGATATCTTGATGCACTCAGAAAAAGATGCACTAAAACAGGGACTTTATTGATTTTTGACGAGATACAGACCGGCTTCGGACGTTGTGGAAAACTTTTCGCCTTCCAGAAGTTCGGAGTTTCTCCGGATATTATTACCTTAGCAAAAGCATTGGGAGGTGGAATGCCCCTTGGTGCACTGGCTGCATCAGAGGAATTGATGAGAGACTGGCAATCTGATCCTGTGTTGGGTCATATTACAACATTTGGCGGGCATCCTGTATCCTGTGCGGCAGCAGTAGCCTCTTTAAAAGTGTTATTAAGAGAGAGATGGATTGACGAAGTGGATAAAAAAGCAGAGCTTTTTGTAAGAGCCATTGGCAAGCATCCTTTGGTAAAAGAGATTAGAGCTGCAGGATTACTAATAGCAGTAGATCTTGGTAACGAAGAATATGCAAGAAGAGTGCTCCCGATGCTCATTGAGGAGGGTGTGCTGAGTGACTGGTTTCTGTTCTGCCCGACTGCTTTCAGAATTGCTCCGCCACTTTGCATAAGCGAAGAAGAGGTTGAATATTCTATAGAGAAGATAATAAGAGTGTTGGATAAATTGAATAATCAGTAATGATATATGGCTAAGACAGATAACAGACAAAAGGCAAAATCGGAGAAGAACATAGATATCCTGAGTCTTGAGATGGGGAAAAAACCACCTCAGGCGATAGATATTGAAGAGGCTGTCCTTGGAGCGCTTATGCTTGAGCCAAATGCGATATCTGATATTATTGATGTTATAAATCCGGAGTGTTTCTACAAGGAGAGCAACAGGAAGATCTTCAGTGCCATTGCAAGTCTGGCATCTAAACATGCACCCGTTGATATCTTCACTATATCGGAAGAGCTAAAGAATCTTGGAGACCTCGAGGCCGTAGGCGGTACTGTGTACCTTAGCCAGCTCAGCATGAAGATTGGTGCTGCGGCGCATATAGACTATCATGCAAAAATACTGTTACAGAAATATATCCAGCGGGAACTTATAGGCATTTCATACGAAGTTCAAAGAGACTCATTTGATGACAATATTTCAGTAGATGATCTGTTGGACACAACCCAACAAAAGATTTTCACTCTCTCCGACAGAAACATGAAGAGAGATACGCAGGCTATTCAATTTGTTATAAGTCAGGCAATAGATGATCTACAGTCTACGCAACTCAGAGAGGATGGGTTAAGCGGGGTTCCTTCGGGATATACCTCTATCGACAGGGTTACTCTGGGGTGGCAGCCTTCGGACCTTATAATCATCGCTGCAAGGCCATCTGTTGGTAAAACAGCATTTGTGCTGACAATGGCAAGAAATATGTCTGTGGACCATAATGTTCCGGTTGCATTCTTTTCGCTGGAAATGTCATCGCTGCAACTTGCAAAGAGGTTGATGATAAGCGAAACAGGGCTTGAACCAGATAAGATTAAGGGAGGAAAGAAGCTTGCTGATTATGAGTGGGAACAACTTAATTCAAAGCTAAACCAGCTAGTTAAGGCACCGCTTTATATTGATGATACTCCATCTCTGTCTATATACGAGTTCAGGTCAAAAGCAAGAAGACTAGTTGCAAATGCCGGAGTTAAAATGATTATCATTGACTATCTTCAACTGATGACAGGTCCACCGGAACTTAAGGGAATGCGTGAACAGGAGGTATCTGCAATATCAAGGTCACTAAAATCCATAGCAAAGGAGCTTAATGTTCCAATAATCTCACTGTCTCAGTTAAGCCGTGCCGTAGAGACCAGAGGAGGAGCAAAAAGACCGCAACTAAGTGACTTGAGAGAGTCTGGTGCAATTGAACAGGATGCAGATATTGTAATGTTTATCCATAGGCCCGATTACTATGGTTTGACAGACGAGAATCCGGAGATGAAGGGTATGACCGACATAATAATAGCAAAGCATAGAAATGGAGAAGTGAAAGATGTTCAGATGAGATTCAGAAGTTCAGAGGTCAAATTTGTGGATGTTACAGATTCTGCACTCTCTTTCGATCCTTTTGCACGTGATGGGATAGAGACTATATCGTCAAAAATGAATCAGACAGAATTCATATCCAATTCTGACTTTGAGCGGGAATTCTAATATGTGGCTGAAATTACTCCCGATAGTATTTCTGGCGTTCTTATCAAACGTATACTCGCAGGAACTACTGCCTCTGCCGGTAAGGGACATCAAACCTGAAGAGCTTGTCTTCGGCCACGGGGAAAATTTAAGGTATATAATCAACTATCAGTGGGGTTCAATCAATACCGATGTCGGTGAGGCTGTTCTTACCCTCGAATACAATGATAATGCCGAAGAGCCTTTTTTTCATGCCAGGGCAGTGGGCCGTACATTCAGGTTTTATGATGTGCTTTTTAAGGTGAGGGATTTTTACGAGACAAAATTCTCGGCAAGAAATCTCAGACCATTTTATTTCCACAGGGACATAAGGGAGAAGAGGTACAAGATGAAAAATACCATGACCTTTCTTCCAAACTATCAGATCAGAGCCAACATAGAGAGGTTGGACGATCCTCCAAGAGATACTCTTCTTAATGGCAAGATATATACATTTGACTTGCTTTCGCTCTTCTATTTTGCCAGAAATAATGATTTTGGCAACGACAAGGTCGGTCAGGAGAGACCGGTCTCATTTGTCATTGACGGAGAGATATTTGATCTCTACTACAGGTATCTGGGTAAGGAAAATAAAAGAATTCCGGGGCTGGGTCACTATAAAACAATTAAATTTGCAGCAAGACTGGTTGCAGGTGAGGTGTTTTCAGGTAAGGAAGAGTTGGTTTTCTGGGTTACAGACGATAAAAATAAGATTCCTCTCTTGTTTGAAACTCCAATAATTGTGGGACGTGTGACGGGAAGGCTTGCCGGCTTTTCGAATATAAAGTATCCATTTCCCGGCAAAATAAAATAGATAATGAAAACAGACAACATAGAACACGAAGGAGTTATTCTGGATATCGACAGTGATTATATTAGTGTTGAGATTTTGAACAAGGCAGCTTGTGCATCGTGCAATGCAAAACAGATGTGCTCGATGAGCGAAGTTAAAGCTAAGATAATACAGGTGGAAAACAGAGGATTTACTCTTTACGAAAAGGGAGAGAGGGTAAACGTGCTTCTTAAGAGAAGCCTTGGTTTTAAGGCCTTGTGGATATCTTATCTGATTCCTTTAATTATTTTATTGGTATTATTATTAGCTTTGTCGGCTGTTGGGGTTGAGGAATTGCTAATAGCATTAAGCATTCTGACCTTTCTTGCTCTTTACTATTATGTAGTTTATCTCCTGAGAGACAAGATCAAAAAGGAATTTATTTTTATTGTTGAGAAATTAGATAAATAATGAATACTATTATTTTTACAATTGTAAGTTTAAGCGTTTTAGGGCTTGTATTATCCCTTATTCTTTATTTGGTGTCCCAAAAATTCAAAGTGGTTGAAGATCCAAGGATAGACGGTGTTCAGGAGCTTCTGCCTGCTGCTAATTGCGGAGGATGTGGATATGCGGGATGCAGGGCTTTTGCAGAGGCTTGTGTCAAAGCAGAGGACCTCGATAAGATGTATTGTCCGGTTGGCGGCAACAGCGTTATGCAAAACGTTGCAGGTTACCTGGGCGTTAAGGTAGCAGACAAGGCACCTCAGATAGCAGTTGTAAGATGTAATGGTACTTGCGACAACAGGCCAAAGACAAGCAACTATGACGGATACTCTTCATGTGCCGTTATGGCAAATCTCTTTGCTGGTGATACCGATTGCAGGTACGGGTGTCTCGGTCAGGGCGATTGCGAGCTGTCGTGCAAGTTCGATGCAATTAAGATGGACCCTAAAACAGGTCTGCCCGAGGTTGACGAGGAGAAGTGTACTGCTTGCGGAGCATGTGTAAAGGCCTGTCCGAAGATGATAATTGAGCTCAGGAACAAGGGACTCAAAAACAGACGGATATTTGTTTCGTGTATAAACAAAGATAAAGGAGGGGTTGCCAAAAAAGCTTGTGTAGTGGCTTGCATAGGATGTACAAAATGTCAGAAGGTTTGCCCCTATGATGCTATTACGATGTCAAATAATCTGGCCTATATAGATTACAATAAGTGCAAACTGTGCAGGAAGTGTGTAATTGAATGCCCTACAAGAGCTATTTGGGAGGTCAACTTCCCTGTCAGGCTACCGAGAGCCGAGAAGGCACAAATTATTGATCAGAAATAATATTTAATTATGAGTAAAACTTTTTCTCTTGGAGGAATTCACCCTCATGATAACAAAATATCAGCAACAGCAAGTATTGAGAATTTCCCGCTTGTAGATACTGCTTATATCTCAATGTCTCAGCATCTTGGTGCTCCGGCAGAACCTGTTGTTGCAAAAGGGGATACTGTTAAAGTTGGTCAGTTGATAGCAAAATCCTCGGGATTCATCTCTGCCAATATTCACTCATCGGTGTCGGGAGTGGTATCATCCGTGGAACTTCTGCCTGATCTGTCAGGAACAATGGTTCAGCACATTGTCATAAAAGTAGAGGGCGATGTATGGATGGATAATATTGACCGCAGCGAAGAGATTGTGAGTGAAATAAAACTTTCGGGTCCGGAAATTATAGCAAAAATAGCCGAATGTGGTGTTGTTGGCTTGGGTGGAGCAGCTTTTCCCACTAATATAAAACTATCTCCCCCTGCAGGAAAGACGGCAGAATATCTGATAATCAACGGGGCAGAATGTGAGCCATACCTTACCTCCGATTACAGGATCATGGTTGAAAGTCCGGAGCAGATTCTTATTGGGACAAAAATAATGATGAAGGCCCTTAACGTTAAAAGTGCATACTTTGGAGTTGAGGATAATAAACCAAAGGCAATAAAGCTTTTAAAGAAAATTGCCGGTAAGAGTTATCAGGATATTAAAATTGTATCGCTTACTAAACGCTACCCACAAGGTGGTGAGAAACAGATGATAGAAGCCATTACGGGACGTCAGGTTCCATCTATGGGCCTTCCGATTGATGTTGGAGTTGTGGTTCAGAATGTAGGTACTGCCCTTGCTGTTTATGAGGCCGTACAGAAGAACAAACCACTATTTGACGGGATTGTCACAATCACAGGTAAGTGTATGAAAGAACAACGGAACTTCAGATTGAGGGTCGGGACTACATTTGATATAATGATGTATGCAATAGGTGGTTTACCCAAAGATGCAGTTAAGCTTATAAGTGGAGGTCCAATGATGGGTAAAGCTGTGTGCAGGATGGATGCAGCATCGGTAAAAAGCACTTCTGCACTTTTGCTTTTGACAGAAGAGGAGACGAAAAGGGGAGTTGAAAGCAATTGTATCCGTTGTGCAAAATGTGTGGATGCATGTCCCATGGGTCTTGAACCGTATCTGTTGAACCGTCTCTCCAGAGCCGGCAGAATTGAAGACCTTGAAGAGCATATGGTTCATGACTGTATTGAGTGTGGCTGTTGTATATATACTTGTCCTTCCAACATCCCGCTTCTCGATACAATAAGGTTGTCGAAGGCCCAGGTTATAAAGATTATCAGAAGCAGACCTAAAAAGTAAAAAAAGAAAAAACATATGAAAAAATTACTCGTTTCACCTGCTCCGCATCTGCACGGAAAAGAGAGCACAAGAGGATTAATGCGGGATGTGATTATAGCTCTTTCGCCCTCACTTCTTGTTTCTATATACTTTTTCGGGTTTTCTGCCATCAAGCTTGCTTTGCTCGGAATTATCTCCTGTGTGGTTGTCGAGTATGTCATTCAGAAATATATTATCAAGTCAACTAAAACAATAAATGACTACTCTGCGGCCCTTACTGGATTGCTTCTGGCACTTAACCTGCCGCCAAACTCACCGTGGTGGCTGATTCTTATAGGGTCTATTGTAGCAATAGGGGTGGCTAAAATGACATTTGGAGGCTTGGGACAGAACCTCTTCAACCCTGCACTTGTAGGTCGTGTGTTCCTTCTTGTATCATTTCCTGTGATTATGACGGACTGGACAATACCTGTTTCATGGTTCCGGGAGGGAATTGATGCATCCTCCGGGGCAACGGCACTTTCGATTGTGAAAGAGGGGTTGGCTAAGGGGCTCAATATGGATCAGATTTTTCAGACAAACAACTTCTCATATATGGAGATGCTTTTTAGCAAAATAGGGGGCTCCGTCGGAGAGGTTTCGGCTCTAGCTCTAATTGCCGGATTTGTATATCTGCTTGTGAGAAGAGTTATCAAACCTCATATACCACTGTCTATAATAGGTTCCGTTATAATAATTACAGGTATCTTCTGGTTAGTTGACCCACAGCAATATGCAGATCCTATTTTCAGCGTTCTTACAGGGGGTATTCTTATTGGTTCCATATTTATGGCAACTGATTATGTGACTTCGCCAATGAGCACATCGGGGATGATACTATATGGAGTAGGAATAGGTTTTCTGACAATAATGATACGTTATTTCGGTTCATATCCGGAAGGGATATCGTTCGCAATTCTTATAATGAATGCTTGTGTTCCGCTTATTAATAAATTTATGCTGCCAAAACGGTTTGGAAAGGAGGTAAAAAATGGCTAAAGAGTCTTCACTGAAAAATATGGTATCGACACTTTTTATTGTGTGTCTGGTATCTTCAACTCTTCTTGGAGGAGTTTACGCTATAACTAAAGCACCTATAGAGGCTGCTGCCATAGCCAAGATAAACTCTTCTATATCGCTGGTGGTGCCTGCTTTTGACAATGACCCCTCTGCTGAAGCATTTACAAAAGAGTACAAGGGCAATAATTATAAGATATACCCTGCAAAGAAGGGAGGAGAGATGGTAGGTTATGCTGTTGAAACTTTTTCGACTAACGGCTTTGGTGGAAAAATTGTCATTATGGTTGGGTTCAATACGGATGGTACCATCTTCAATACATCTGTCCTTTCACATTCAGAAACCCCTGGTTTAGGAGACAAGATGGTTGAGGGAAAAAGCAACTTTAGTGTTCAGTTCAAGGGAAAAAATCCGGCTGACTTTAAAATGGCTGTAAAAAAGGATGGGGGAGATGTAGACGCAATTACCGCCTCTACAATCACATCAAGAGCTTTTTGCGGAGCGGTGGAATCTGCTTGTGAAGTTTATAAGTTGTGTGCCCAAATTCAAACAAATAAAGAGAACAGCAATGAGTAAATTAAGTTTGTTAACCAGTGGTATAATTAAGAACAACCCAACATTTGTGCTTGTTCTGGGGATGTGTCCCACTCTTGCAACAACCACATCTGCAATTAATGGATTTGGTATGGGGGTGGCAACATTGTTTGTGCTTACCATGTCGAATATAGTAATTTCGCTTGTTGCAACGCAGGTTCCCGATAAAGTGAGGATTCCTGTCTATATAGTTGTCATTGCTGCTTTTGTCACCATTTTGCAGCTTCTGATGCAGGCTTTCACTCCTGGATTATATGCAACACTTGGCATATTTATCCCACTTATTGTTGTAAACTGTATCGTATTGGGTAGAGCAGAGGCTTATGCTTCCAAAAACAATGTCACAGACTCAGCTATGGATGGTATAGGCAGCGGAATCGGCTTTACATTGTCGCTGACAGTCATTGGCCTTGTAAGAGAAATTCTGGGCAGCGCCTCCATATTTGGCATAAAATTCATGGACTCAGATGGTATACTGGCATTTGTCCTTGCCCCCGGAGCATTTATAGTTCTTGGATATCTTATGGTTCTGTTCAATAAGCTAAAATCTAAAATCTCCTAAAAGCGGTTATTATGGAATATATTATAATTGTTATATCTGCAGTATTTGTAAACAATATATTACTGTCACAATTTCTGGGAGTTTGTCCGTTTCTGGGAGTTTCAAATAAGGTCAGCACGGCAGCCGGTATGTCGGGTGCTGTAGTATTTGTAATTGCATTGGCAACACTTACGACTTATATTTTACAGTATTACGTACTTGTACCACTCGGTATAGAGTTCATGCAGACAGTTGCTTTCATATTGGTAATAGCAGCTTTGGTACAGATGGTTGAGATCATCCTTAAAAAAATCAGCCCCTCACTTTATCAGGCACTTGGAATATTCCTGCCCCTGATTACAACTAACTGCGCAGTTCTCGGTCTTGCTATACTGGTAGTATCAAAGGAGTTCTCATTTGGTGGAGCTCCTCATATGTTAAATATGGTTGAGTCGGTGGTATACGCAACATCGAGTGCTGTAGGATTCGGTGTTGCAATGATCCTTTTTGCCGGAATTAGGGAACAGCAGGAGCTGTCTAATGTTCCAAAGGCATTTCAGGGAACACCGATCGCCCTTATAACTGCCGGAATCCTGGCTCTCTCATTTATGGGATTTGCCGGTCTGGTTTAAATATTGGAATAATGGGAAAAAACCTGTTGGATATTGAACAGACCCTTCGTGAAGGGAATGTCGAAAAGGCGCACGAGGAACTGCTTATGTTTCTTGATAGAGAACCGGACAATGATTCTGCCTGGTATCTGCTTGGGGGAATATTAAGGAGACAACAACTTTGGGGAGAGGCTATCAATGCACTCAACAAGGCCAAATTCCTCAATCCTTCCGGCCCTGCTGCCTATGCTATCGAATCGATATATGAGATAATCCGTTTTCAGAATAAGGATTTAATGAATCCCTGAGAAAGAACAATCGATTTTGAAGCAAGCCCCTCAACCTCATTACGGTTGTGGGTTACATGTATGATTGTCTGTCTGGAATCCTTAAGTCCTTTCAGAGTCTCCCTTGCGTCTTCGCGCAACTCTTCATCTAAAGCAGAAAGGGGTTCGTCCAGAATTAAAACGCTTGGTTCATAGGCTATTGCCCTGGCAAGTGCTACCCTTTGCCTCTCTCCTCCGGAAAGAGTGCCAACATCTCTGTGCTTAAGTGTTTCTATGGAGAAAAACTCTGCAAGATCGTTTACCCTTGATTCAATCTGCCTGTGCTCTTTTTTCAGTATTCTCAAAGGGAACGCGATATTATCATATACAGAGAGGTGCGGAAACAGGGCATAGTCCTGAAACAGCAGACCAACCGGTCTTTCCCTGGGAGGTGTGAATGTGTGATTTACTGAATCTATAATGATTCTACCGTGTTTGGCTTTTCTCAGTCCGGCAATTAACTCCATCAATAGAGACTTGCCGGAACCGGACGGACCGGAAATTGCCAGATAACCACCCTTTTCAAGTTCAAAAGAGAGCGGGCCGAGGTTAAATTCTCCAACTGAGTATTCTAGTGATTCAATTTGCAACATCATCTTTTCTGATATATTCTCAGGAAAATAAAAATTATTAGAGTTACCGCTATGAATATTGCAGCAACAGGTCTTGCATAATCAAGTCCGTATGAGTTGAAGCGGTCGAAAATAAGAACAGGAGTTGTCATTGGATGGTAGGCTACAATTACAACGGCACCGAATTCACTCATCCCACGTGCAAACATCAATACTAACCCGGATATGACGGATCTTTTTGCCAATGGGAGACTTATTTGAGTAAAAACCTGATACCTGGAAGCTCCAAGAGTCTCTGCTGCCTGTTCCAGCCTCACGGGAACTGCTGCGAAACCATCCCTGGCGGAGTTTATTAGAAACGGGACGCTCACAAATGCCATTGCCATTCCTATGGCAGCAGATGAGCCCACAAGATTCAACCCTACAGAAGAGGCGAGCGAACCCAACAGGGAGTCTCGCGATATGAATCCAAGGAGAGCAATGCCGGCTGCAGAATGAGGTATCACTATGGGAAGGTCTATGATGGCCTCTATTAGACCCTTTAACGGAAATTTCTTCCTTGCAAGAATGTACGCCAGAGGAAGTGCAAAAAGAGATGCAACAAGCGTCACCAAGGCAGATATAAGAAGTGTTCTGTATATACTGTTGCTGACATCACTGTCATGAATGGTGGCAAAAAAACCGGGAGCCTTAAGAGAGAAAAACAGACCTAGCAAAGGGGCAATTAAGAAGATAAGGATGGTACCCCCGAGCAGGGTAAAGAGTATATAGGTAAGATTGAAGCTATTGTTGAATCTCATGAGAACAAAGATAGACAATTTTCATATCTTTGTTTTAAGTAATAACTATTATCTATTAACTATTAACAACCACATTATGTTACGATCAAAATTCATTTCATTATTTATCATGGTTGCTATTATTGCTTCCGGTACCTCATCTCTCTATGCTCAGAGAGGAGAGAGAAAAGCAACAATCCAGCAAACAGAGCCAAAGGCACCTGTTGCAGATTCCACAAAAAAGGCACCTGAAAAAGGACCACAGTCTCTGGAAAAATTCATTAAAAAGGATGCCAAAATCATGAAGGGTCTTACAACCGTTTATGTTCAGGATGGAAAATTCTTTATTAATATTCCTGACTCTTTGTTTAACAGGGAAATTCTTATGGTTACCAGAATTTCAAAGGCAGCAGCAGGAATACGCAATATGTTTGATGGTTACGCAGGTGACGACATAAATTCAGGCACGTTCAGATTTGAAGCAGGGCCTAACAATAAAATATTTCTTAGGAAAATAGCAGGAAGAGACAGGTCGGCAGACAGTACCAAGGCAATGTACACTTCTGTCCAGAACTCAAACCTGCAGGCTATTGCCGCATCTTTTGACATAAAGGCACAATCTGAAAATAAAAAAGACAACATCATAGAAGTTACCGATTTTTTTAATTCTGACTCCGAGTCACTTTTCTTCAGAAAGTCGGGGAAAGCAACCTTTAAGTTAGGAGGAATGCAAAAAGAGAGCTCATATATATCATCTATTCGGACATACCCAATAAACACAGAGGTTAAGAGTGTAAAGACATATATGCAGACAGATCGCGGTGAGACAGCTACTTACGAACTCAATAACTCATTTGTCTTGTTGCCTAAGGTTCCAATGACTGCCCGCTATGCCGATGACAGGGTTGGTTATTTCACCAACAGTTATACAGATTTTGATCAGAATCCACAGGGAGTGAAAGCAATACAAATGATTACCAGATGGAGACTTGAGCCAAAACCTGAGGATATGGAGAAGTACAAGCGCGGACAGTTGGTAGAGCCTGCAAAACCAATAATTTTCTACATAGACCCGTCAACCCCAAAAGAGTGGGTTCCATATCTGATTCAAGGGGTAAATGACTGGCAACCACTTTTCGAGAAGGCAGGTTTTAAAAATGCAATTTATGCTCTTGAGGCTCCTTCAAAGGATAAAGATTCAACATGGTCGCTGGAGGATGCAAGGTACTCAGCAATTGTTTATAAACCTTCTGATGTTGCCAATGCCAGCGGTCCTCATGTAAGCGACCCTCGTTCGGGAGAGATTATAGAGAGCCATGTTAACTGGTACCATAATGTCATGTCTTTGTTAAGAAACTGGTATTTTGTTCAATGTTCCCCAAATGACCCTGATGCAAGAAAAATGACATTCGACCCTAAACTTATGGGTCAGCTTATAAGATTTGTCTCTTCTCATGAAGTTGGACACACCCTTGGCCTGAGACACAATTTTGGCGCAACATCGCTTTATACAACCAAACAACTCAGAGATAAGAAGTTCCTTAAAGAGAACGGCCATACAACTTCAATAATGGACTACTCGAGGTTTAACTATGTGGCTCAGCCAGAGGACAGAATTCCCAGAGAGTTGCTCTTTCCGAGACTAGGTCATTATGACTACTGGTCAATTGAGTGGGGTTACAGAAGGTTTCCTGAGATTGACAATCCTGTTAATGAACTTGGCAAGCTTAACAAATGGATAATTGAAAAAAACAAAGATAAAAGATACAAATTCGGTACTGAATCAAGTGCAAGTGACCCAAGACTTCAAGCGGAAGATCTGGGAGAGAACCAGATGGAGGCAAACGAATTGGGAATCAAGAACCTGAAACTTGTTATGGCAAATCTTGGTGAATGGACAAAGGAGCCAAACGCAGACTATGAAAACTTAAGAACACTGCATGGAGAGGTTAACAGTCAGTTTAACAGATATATTGGCCATGTTGTTAAATGGATTGGCGGAGTGTACGAGAATCCTAAAAAAATTGAGGAACCTGGAGACGTATACTCTATTGTGGAGAAAAAGAGACAGGAAGAGGCTATGGATTTCCTTAACAGAAACTTGCTTAAAGAGGCTCCGGTATGGCTGATACCAAATGACTATATGAACAAGTTTGTAAGCAGACCGGAGATCTTTCTGCAAAGGGCTTATTCAACTGCAATTGGCTCTCTGCTTAGCAAAAGGGTAATGATGAACCTAGTAAGTGCCGAGAATGCACTTGGTAAGGAGGCTTATACTGTAAAAGACATGTTTGACAATCTTGAAGGCACCATATGGGCCAAAAAAGTTGTAAATGCTAATGAAAGGCTTTTGCAGAAGGTATTTGTGACCTCTTTATGCGACCTCTATACAGGCGCAAATGCAGTTGGACGGATGGGTATGGTTGCCGAACCTACCTCAAATCCTAAGGATATGACCGAATCATCTGCAATAGCATACTATCAGATAAACAAGACGCTTAACTATCTTAAGAGTATTCAGACCGGAGATTTCAATTCCGATGCACATTATGCATATCTGATCCGTTATATTGAGAAGACACTTAGTGCCACTAAGTAAATCATATCGTACATTGCCGGTTATTGTGGTTGCTATTGTAGCTGCAATACTTGCAATTGTGCAAATCGTTCCGGAAAAGCCGCTACTGCTTGCAGAGCGGCTCTTCCATTATGGCGGCTGGGTGCAGATAACAATTATTTCTGCTTATTCTGGTTTGCTTGCCTATAACATGCAGTTTACCCAAAGAAGAGGAGACTGGAGAGTCTATTCCTGGCTCCTTTTCACTATTGTTTTTTATTCTCAGCTTATACTGGGGATTACGGCTGATTCCATGTTTTTACTCACCGGTAAGCTACATCTGCCTATACCAGCAATAATCATAGCGGGCCCTTTATACAGATTCAGTTCATGGTTTATGATCATTCTGTTTTTTAGTACTGTCATTATGACTGGTCCCGCCTGGTGCAGCCATCTATGCTATTTTGGTGCGATAGAGGCAACCGCTGTAAAGGATAAAAAGAGGAGTGGAAGGCCCAAGAGAAGAGTCAGGGTAATTATGCTTGGTGGTATCATATCAGTGGCCCTGCTGTTAAGAATATTAAATGCTAAGGATGAGACAGCAATCCTGCTGGCATCTATTTTCATAATCGCTGCACTTCTCCTTATCTTTCTTGTGTCGCGTGTCAAAGGCAACATGTATCATTGTACTCACTTTTGCCCGGTGGGGATATTGGTAAGTAACATTAAATATATATCACCCTTCAGGTTCCGGATAAACGGAAATTGTACAAAATGTAATTCCTGTATAGCAAGTTGCAGATATTTTGCTCTGGACAAAGAGGGAATTGCGGTGGGAAAAATATACAAGAACTGCACATATTGCGGTGACTGCATCAAAGCTTGCAAACACAATGCATTTGAATACAGATTTCTGAATCTCTCTCCGGTGCATGCAGAAAAATTATGGATAATAATTACAGTATCTGTGCACGCAATATTTTTGAGTATCGCAAGAATATAAGCCGACACGATAAGTTGGTAGCAGAGTAGGTTAATGATTATCAATACCCATTCTCATGAAAATCAAATGTTCAAGAAGAGGGGTGATCTCGGTCATATACTCTTTAACTGCCTTTTTACTCCCGGGCAGGGTGAATATAAGACTCTCTTTTGCAAGACCGGCAATGCTTCTGCTAACAAGAGCATTGGGCTTTCCTGCACCGTATTTTAATCTCACATGTTCCATTATACCTGGAATCTCTTTGTCTAAAAACGGTCTCACCACTTCCGGAGTGAAATCCTCAGGGCCGATTCCTGTTCCTCCGGTTGTAAAAATAATGTCGGTTCCGGATTCTGTCATGGTTTTTAAAATGGTACCTAGCATCTCCTTATCGTCAGCTATAAGATGGTACTCAAAAACTGTATTCCATCTGACTATTTTTGCATAAGCCTTCATATTGGAGATAATCTGAGGCCCGCTCAGATCTGGATAGACTCCCATAGAAGCTCTTGTACTGAGTGTTATAACACCTATTCTGTATACTTTTGGTCTATATTCCAAAATGTCACCGGCTTTGAGGAATCCCGGCTTAATAACCTTTGCAAAGATTCCCTCTTTAGGCATTATGCAAGTGCCAACCTCATTGAATATAGAACATCCGCTACCATGACATTTTTTTCCAATCTGTGTAATCATCAGATCTACATTTTGGTTGCACAGTCTGTCACCTGGACGTGTGGCATTCAGTTTTAGCCCCCGGGTGGTGATATTTTCGGCGAATTCGCCATAATTAAAGCTCTTTCCGGCAATTTCAGAAAATGCTTCAAAGCTTTCTGCTCCCAACAGACTTACCTGTCTGTGCCACTTTCCTGCGTGAGCATCGCCGGCAACTCCCTCATAGTTGAGTTCAATCGAATCAACCGATGTTTTTGGTGTCCCTTTTTCTTTTGAGATATTTACAGAGATAATTTCTAAGAAGCTCATAATTTAAGTTGTTTTTTCAGCACGGCACAAAGATAAGAACCAATTGCACAATTATTAGTACATTTAAAGAAAATTTGAAAAAGGTTTATATATTGCTAATCTGATAATTACGTTAAATGGATTAATCATGAAATTCACTGCCAAAGAACTTTTTGATTTACTGAACTATCAGGATGAATGCTCTTGGATTGAAGCTAAGGGCGGAAGCGAAAGTTCGCATTCTGTAATGGAAACGGTTAGTGCCTTTTCGAACGAGCCCGGGCTAGGTGGTGGTTATATTCTGATGGGGGTGGCTATTGATGAGTCATCGTCTTCTCCTGCTTACAAAGTAGTTGGAGTGTCAGATACCGATAAGTTTCAAAAGGATTTTGCAACACAATGCGCAGGTATGTTTAATACTCCGGTACGACCTGAACTTGCAATAGAGAAGCTGGGCGGTAAAAATGTGATTATAATTTGGGTATATGAGGTTGCAACAAGACAGAAACCTGTTTACTTTAAATCGGAAGGTCTTCCTATGGGTGCTTTTAGGCGAATTGGTTCAACAGATCAGCGTTGCACTGAGGATGATTTATATGTTTTCTATCAGGATAATACTGGTTTTGAACAAACTCCTGTTAAGGGAATTACTATCTCACAGGTTGATGAACAAGCCATAAAGCGGTACCGTGTACTAAGAGAGAAAGCTAATCCTACTGCGGAAGAACTCGCATTTGATGATACTGAATTGCTTCAGTCTTTGGGTTGTGTAGACCGAGAAAAACCGGATGAACTCAATCTTGCAGGATTGATGCTATTTGGAACAAGTGCCGCACACAGAAAAACATACCCTATGCTAAGAGTAGACTATATAAGAGTGCCTGGAAACAGGTGGGTTGAGAATCCTGACGATCGTTTCATATCCATTGATATGCGTGGGCCATTAATTCTTTTGGTATACAGGTTAATAGATGCCATTAATGCAGATCTGCCCAGAGGTTTTCTACTGACTGATGATAATATTCAGGCAACATCTGTGGGATTACCAATGAAAGTACTACGCGAGGCTCTTGTAAATGCCATAATGCATCGTTCTTACAGAGAACAAAGGCCAACACAAGTTATACGGTACGATAACCGTATCGAGATAACAAATCCCGGCTTCTCCTTAAAGCCAGAAGATACCTTAGGCCAACCTGGAAGCGAAACCAGAAACCCTTTAATTGCTTCGGTTTTTCATGACACAAACTTAGCCGAAACTAAGGGTTCCGGAATAAGAGCAATGAGGCGGCTTATGCAGGAGGCACATCTGGTTCTTCCTACGTTTGAATCAAGTCGCGAAAACAATGAGTTCACAGTTCGTCTTCTGCTTCATCACTTCCTCGACGAGAAGGATATTGACTGGTTAAATAGTTTTTTAAGTCTTGATCTGAATGATGCACAAAAACAGGCACTTATATTTGTTCGCGAAGTTGGTGCGATTGATAATCAGACTTATAGGCAAATGGCCGATTGTGACACATTAAGAGCTAGTAGTGAATTACGTATGCTCAAAAATAGTGATTTGTTAAAATCTAAGGGTAAAGGAAAGGCTACGTATTATATTGCCGGGCTAAAAGCCCAATCTCAGGATCCTAACACCCAACCTCAGGATCCTAACACCCAACCTCAGGATCCTAACACCCAACCTCAGGATCCTAACACCCAACCTAAAGAAGAAAAAAGGTTACTATTGATGTCGGAACTACATAAAGATATTTGTGTAAAAGTTAATAATCTAAAAAAGAGGGAGAATGACCCGGCAAAATTGACGGAGATTATTAAAGAAATTTGCTCATTACGAGCTTATAGTTCAAATGAAATATCAGTAATATTAAATAAGAGGGAAGATTATATAAGGAAACAGCTCATTCGTCAAATGCTTAAAAATAAAGAGCTTATATTTCTGTATCCAGAAATGATAAACCATCCGGAACAGGCATATCTGACAAATAAAGCAGAATAAATTAGGATCTGTTACACAAATCTGTAATAGTTCTTAAAGTTTACTCTTTTCTATCAATTCAGTATTATCTATTACCATAGACTTGTCAACTGCCTTGCACATGTCATAGACAGTAAGCAATGCAACACTTACTGCGGTAAGGGCCTCCATCTCTGCTCCGGTTTGCCCGGTACAGCCGGCGATGCTCTCTATATACACACCCGTATTATCAACCGTAACACTCACATCAATTTTTGTGAGCATAAGCTGGTGGCACAGAGGAATAAGCTCCGGACAACGCTTGGCTGCCATAATTCCTGCAATC
>Ga0074193_1000712_pt1 | contig 51015 bp, 56 predicted proteins | sample EPASupsiteHSE605_FD_64523 | JGI IMG/M metagenome (GOLD analysis project Ga0074193, IMG submission 64523) | Bioremediated contaminated groundwater from EPA Superfund site, New Mexico - Sample HSE6-05 | ecosystem: Environmental > Aquatic > Deep subsurface > Groundwater > Contaminated ...
ATGTCTGAAAAATATATGAAAGTGTTTTAAAAAATAAATTAAATGTTGTGAGGGGCGGGTGGGAACCCCCTCCGGGCGAAAAAAGGCGGTGAGCCGAAAGGTTGAATTGGTGTAATTCCAATACCGACAGTAAAGTCTGGATGGTAGAAGAGCTTATAATTACTTAAGTAAGTGATTATTCTATCGACGTAAAGCCTCTGAAGATTTCAGAGGCTTATTTTTGTGAATACAACAAGGTTCCCGGGACCCAACAGCAATCTCTGATTGCGTTGTTGGGTGGGGTTCTTATTATGCCTCTCGTAATCTTTAAATCGTGCTAAAGCACAAGGAGGAAAGAATGAAAAGCGAAATGTCTTTAAAACAAGGATTCAGTGTTAAGGCACTGACAAAAATAGGAGCATTATCTGCAGTTGCAGGTGTATTAATGCTTTTAGAAATGCCTTTATGGTTTGCACCAAGCTTTTATAAGTTGGATTTTAGTGAAATACCAGTATTAATTGGAGCATTTGCTCTAGGACCTATAGCAGGAATGACAATTGAATTGATAAAAATTTTATTAAACTTTGTCTTAAACGGAACCGTTACTGGTGGTGTTGGTGAAATTGCTAACTTCTTTATTGGTTGCGCTTTAGTAGTACCAGCAGGTTATATTTATAAACGTAACAAAAATACTAAAAATGCTATACTTGGAATGGTTGTAGGTACGCTAGTTCTTACAGTAGTTGGTGCATTATTAAATTATTTCTTATTGCTTCCTGTATATGCAAAAGTATTTGGTGCTCCAATTCAAGCTTTTATTGATATGGGAAATGCATTAAATCCATACATCGTAGATTTAAAAACTTTTATATTGTTTTGTGTAGTTCCATTTAATTTGCTTAAAGGAATTGTAGTTTCTGCAATTACATTATTGATATATAAAAGAATATCACCAATTCTTCACAGATAAAATAAATATAAATTAGATAGAACGCATAATAAAGTGCACCACAAATGTTAGACAAAATAAACTAACATTTGGAGGTGCTTTTTTTATTATTTATTTTTCTACTTGACAGGACAATTAATGTAATGTTACAATTAATGTAACGATAGTTAGGAGGGTTTTTCATGGTAAATGATAAAATAATAATTGCATCAGATAAGGATCTTAAAGTTGTAATGTCACCTATTAGGCAAAAAATAATGAAGTATATGCGTGTTGAAGGTAAACCTGTAACATCAAAATATATTGCAGATCGATTAAATATAACACCTTCATCTGCTCGTCATCATATAAAACAATTAGAGCAATTAGGGATAATTGAAACTGATCATTGTGAAGTTATAAATGGCATAACAGCAAAGTATTTAATATTAACTGACAAAACAATCAGTTTAGGTCAAAATATAAATGATGAACTTTCAGAGGAACGTGATATTTTAGCAAAAAATATGATATATGAAACATACAATGGTTTTCAAAATCTTATAAAAAATAATAGAACCCTACTTACAGATGAATTTAATAAAGGAAATAAATTGGCAGATGTTTTATCAGGTGTTGTTCACTTAACTGAAAAAGAAGCAAATGAATTGTATGACATGATAAATATTTTTATTAATAGCCATTCTAAATCAACTGAAGCTTCTCACCCATTCGAATATGCTTTAATAGCATACAGAGCAGATTTAATAGTAAATCAGGTGAAGGAGTTATATTAAATGAGAGTGAAATTATATTCTTTAATAGTTTTCCTTAAATCATTTTCAACTGGACTTCTCATACCTGTTTTAAGCCTTTTATTTATTGATAAAGGTGCTTCTTTAAGCAATATATCTATAATTATGGGAATATATTCTTTAACTGTAGTAATATTTGAACTGCCTACAGGAATAATAGCCGATGTAATAGGCAGAAAAAAAATATTTTGTCTTTCTTTAATTGTTTCACTTTTAGGATATTCAGTTATTCTCATAGGTCATGGTATGATTTTCTTGTACATTGGTATAATATTTTATGGATGTAGCAGAGCCCTTTCTTCTGGCTCATTTGATGCTTTGTTTATAGACTCTTATATTGAAACATTTGGCAAGGATAAATTGCATAAAATTACCGCTCGCCTATCTGTTTTAGATTCATTAGGTCTATCTTTAGGTGCACTGACAGGAGGTTTATTGCCTAAGTTCTCACTAAACTTAATTGAGGCTCTTGGAACTTTTGATTTAAACTTAATTATTGAAATATTTTTAATTATTATAGTTTTGTTATTATCTGTTATTTTTATTTCAGAAAACTCTAAATCTGAAATAAAAAAACATATATCATTAAAAAATCATTTGAAAGACAGTTCATTGATTGTCATGAAAAATGAAACCATGAAGTGTATTTTTATTTCTGCCTTTTCAACTGGATTTTTCTTATTAACTATAGAAACATATTGGCAACCACATTTTACTACACTTCTGCCTGATAATAGCATGTATTGGCTTCTTGGAATTATATCATTTTTGTGTTTTGCATCAAGTATATTAGGAAGCATTATATCAGAAAAAATTATTGAAAAATATAATTTAGACTTAAAAAAATCGTATTTAATCCTTCGAACTGTACTTGTATCATCATTAATTTTTGCGGCTCTTCAATTAAATGCATTTTCATTTATAGTATTTTATTCTTTAATATATTTATTTTTAGGAATGTCAAATGTTCCTGAAAATGTTATATTAAACAGTGAAATTCCTAGTGAAATAAGAGCCTCCGTATTGTCATTAAACTCTTTAATATTGCAATTAGGCGGATTAACAGGTTCTTTTATAAATAGCATAATAATAAATTATATATCAATACCAATATTGTGGATAATAGCGGCTGGTGTAATATTTATTACAATATTGTCTATATCAAAACATTTTATATTTAATAGACATAGAGAAATACAAGATGATTACAATTAAAAAATTGATACCGTCAATACAAAACGGTATCAATTTTTTAATTATTTTATTTACCACTTTCCTTTTTTAACTTTTTATCAAATAATAAGTAAGCAACACATCCAATAGCAGGAACAGTCAAACCTATTAAGGCTGTAACTGGATCTTCTATAAATGTATTGAACATTAAACCTGCAAATATTAAAATAGTAATAATTACTGTAACTGGATAACCAAAAATTTTATAAGGTCTTTCTAATTCTGGAGCTTTTTTACGATAAATTAAAACAGCACCAACGACTAAAACATTAAATAACATACTTGAGAAAACTACCATTGATGTTAACTGATCCAAATTTCTAGACAATACTAAAATAATAGATATAATACATTGTGAAATAAGAGAAACTGATGGGACTTTATATTTTGGATGCAATGTTCCAAAACTTTTAAAAAAGTGACCTTCTTTAGCCATTGCGTAATATGTTCTTGGAAAAGCAAGCACCATACCATTTAAGCAGCCAAACATAGAAATTATCATACCTATCAGAACTATAGTACCACCTACGTTTCCAAATATACGTTTAGCAACTTCAGTACCTAAGTAGTAGTTTTCTCCTTCAATCATAGTAACTATTTCATTTTGAGGAATTACTCTGTAAATACAATAGTTAAACAAAGTGTATAATACTAAAATACCACCGATAGCAATAACAATTGATAATGGTAAATTTTTCTTTGGGTTCTTCATTTCTTCAGCAACAGTATTTAAATTTGTCCATCCTTCATAAGCCCATAACGTTGCTACTGTAGCAAAAGCTATCATCCCTATCATACTTCCAAATGTAACAGCACTTCCATCAGCAGGCATTAAACTTAAATTAGGTGTTTGTTTACCAAAAGCAAAAGCAGCAACCATAATAATTGCAATAGGAACTAATTTAGCAACCATTGAAATATTTTGTAATATTGAACCGTTTTTTACTCCAAAATAATTATAAATTGTAAGTCCAACAATTAATAAAATTGCAATAATTTTCACTGTACTTTCACTTATGTCAAAAAAGGTTCTCAATGCTGTAGGCAAAGCAATTGCAACAGCTGATATTGAACCTGCTCCACTTATGAGCCAGCTTGCAAATCCATACATGAATCCAACAATAGGATGATATGCTTCATTTAAATAAACAACCATACCACCAGCTACAGGTCTAGATGCTCCAAGTTCTGCAAAGCATAAACCACCAAGCAGTGATACAATTCCACCAACAACCCAACATAATAAGGCAAGTCCCAAACTCATACCTGTTCGCAATAAAACATAAGAACCTAAATAGAAAATACCAGATCCAACCATGATGCCACCGATAATGCTTACTCCGCCAAACACTCCGATTTCTTGTTTGAACTCAGATTTTGTTGGCTCAATAATTAATTCCTTTAATGTTTTTGCCATCTTTTCTCCTCCTATTTTCTTAAAGTTATAAAACCATATATTAATAGTATGATTAATTTTTCAGAAATATCAATAATTATTTATAATAATTCTAAAAAATATTGGTATTTTTGTAAAAATAAGCAGCTTATATAGTTATACTATATAATACGAGAAAAAATTATGTAATTTTATTGCATAATAAAAGCACTTGCAGTAGCAAGTGCTTTCATATTGACAGTTTTTTATATGGGCAAATCGTAAGCAAATTTGAATTTGCGTTTTGACTTGCACTGAATTTTTAATTGGTGAGTAAATACATAAGCCGAGTTCTGTATTAAACAGTCATCTATCTATGCTTGCTGTTGCCAGAAAGCTTTAGCGACCTACCATTTGGACTGTGACGAGCAGCCACTCTACGGTCCGTTCTTGGTCTTGCTCCAGGTGGGGTTTACATAGCCAATTAGTCGCCTAATTGCTGGTGAGCTCTTACCTCGCCTTTCCATCCTTACCACATAAGTGGCGGTTTCTCTCTGTTGCACTATCCTTAAGGTTACCCTCACTGGGTGTTACCCAGCACCCTGCTCTATGGAGCTCGGACTTTCCTCATGCATTGCTACATGCGACTGTAAAATTTACTCAATGTAATAATACACTAAAAGTATTGTAATGTCAATTGAAAATTTAACCAAATAATATTGTGATTTATTCCTTAAAATATTCTGGAGAATATAAAACATTTCCATCTTTATCACTTATTTCTGTTATGCTTCCATTAGTCCATTCAGGAGATGTCATTACAAAATTAAATTATTATTTCTGATACAGTGTTTCTTTCAATTAAAAATAACTCTAGCGATGTTTTCTCTTTCAAAATATTTTGTACAATTTTCAATGAATGATATTCTGTATAATAATGACCTGCATCAATTATTGCTAGGTTATTTTTTAATGCGTCTTGAGCTTGATGATACTTTATGTCGCCTGTTATGTACAAATCAGCTTTTTTATTTATTGCATCTTCAATAAATTCACTTCCGCTTCCACCACAAAACGCAACTCTTTCTATAACTTTTTTATCATTATCACAAAAGAGCTTAATAAAGTTACAATTAAGGGATTTCTTTACAAAATTTGAATATTCAATTATATTAATAGGTTCGATATTTGAAATACCGCCATAACCGCTTAAATCATTATCATCTATGATTTGGAGTATATCATATGAATTTATTCCAAGCTTTGAAGCTAATTCATAGTTTACACCGTATTCTGCCATATCTAAGGATGTATGCATGCTGTAAACATTTATATTGCTAATTATTAAATCTCTTATTAACTGACCATCGTATGTATTAAAATCAATTGATTTTATATTATTAAAGATAAATGGATGATGAGTGATTATTAAAGTTATTTTATTTTCAATTGCAAATTGAACAGCTTCTTTATCTAAATCTAAAGTGAGCATAACTTTTTTAATGTCAGAATTCAAATTTCCTATTTGTAATCCGCTGTTATCCCAATTTTCTTGTTGTTTTAATTTAAGCCCATCTTTTAATATTTCAATTATATCGTTAAATTTCATAGCAATTTTTCAACTCCATAATTTTATTATTTTTTTGTTTTAAATTTTCAATTTTTTCATTATGATTATCATTCATTTGCTTTTCAAGATTATGTATTATTGTGTTGTTAGTACTTATTAGTTTATTTATATACTCTAGCATTATTGCATCTTTTTTTTCTAATAAATGTTTGCTTATTTCATAATATATTTCATCTTCCATTTCATGATTTCCTGGTACAGCTTTTATTATAAAATAATAATGATGATATTCTTTAACTATATTTTCATCTATAATTATAAAATCATTTTCATTTAAATATTTTCTTAGTTTATCTATAGCCGTCATTGGCTGTAATATAAGTTCTTTTGAGCTTTGTGAGATGTTTTTTGACGTGTTTAAAATATCAGCAATTAAATCTCCGCCCATTCCTGCTATTATTATTGAATCTGCTTCATTTTCTTTTAAAACTTTTAATCCGCTACCAAGTCTAAAATCACATTGTTCAGATAAATTTTTTGAAGTTAAATATTCTATTGCTCTATTTAGTGGTCCTTTGTTTAAATCTGTCGCTATTATTTTTTTTGCAGTATTGTCATTTAGTAACATTTCAGCAACATAGCCATGATCTGTTCCAACATCTGCTGCAGTATCACATTTTGATACCATTGACTTTATTGTTTCTAATCTATTCATAATCATTCCCCTAAATTAATTAAAAAAATAGAGGGTATAACCCCTCTTCTTCAGATAAGCAATGGATTGAGCAATTGCTTAAGCTTAGATTAACCATTGTTTTATTAACATGATGCTAGTCTCTTTTTAACCAAATGCTCCTCTTTTGCTTTTATATTATATACATAATATTACTCAAGGTAATCTTTTAATTTTTTGCTTCTGCTTGGGTGTCTCAACTTTCTAAGAGCTTTTGCTTCTATTTGTCTAATTCTTTCTCTTGTAACTTCAAATTCCTTACCAACTTCTTCTAAAGTTCTAGCTCTGCCATCATCTAATCCGAATCTTAGCCTTAAAACTTTTTGTTCTCTATCAGTTAAAGTATGAAGAACAGCTGAAAGTTGTTCTCTTAACAAAGTAAATGTTGCAACATCTGATGGTGCTTGAACTTCATCATCTGGTATAAAATCTCCTAAATGGCTGTCTTCTTCTTCTCCAATTGGAGTTTCCAAAGAAACTGGTTCTTGAGCAATTTTAAGGATTTCTCTAACTTTTTCAGGTTCCATTTCCATTTCAAGAGCTATTTCTTCAGGTGTTGCATCTCGTCCTAATTCTTGCAACAACTGTCTTTTTATTCTAATTAATTTATTTATTGTTTCAACCATGTGAACAGGTATTCTAATTGTTCTAGCTTGATCTGCAATAGCTCTTGTTATAGCCTGCCTAATCCACCATGTTGCATAAGTACTGAATTTAAAACCTTTTGTATAATCAAATTTTTCAACTGCTTTTATAAGTCCAAGATTGCCTTCTTGAATTAAATCTAAGAATAACATTCCTCTTCCAACATATCTTTTAGCTATACTAACAACAAGTCTTAAATTTGCTTCTGCAAGCCTTTTTTTAGCTTCAATATCACCAGTTTGCATAAGTTTAGCAAGTTCGATTTCTTCTGCAGCATTAAGCAATGGAACTTTACCTATTTCTTTTAAATACATTCTAACAGGATCATCAATATTAATCCCTTTTAATATATCATCATCGCTTTGCGTAACTATAAATTCTGGATCATCTTTTAAATCTGTTTCAACATCATCTTCTACTTTTTCTAATATCATATCATCTTGAAATCCAAGAATTTCAAGGTCGTTATCCTCTATAGTTTTATAAAAGTCATCTATAAATTCAGGGTTTATATCTAATTTTTCAAAAGATCGTATAACTTCTTTATAAGTTATAAATCCATTCTTCTTGCCTTTTTCTATAAGTTTGTTTTTAATTGATTCAATTTTCATTAATACTTCGGAACTTTTATCTGATTCATTCTCATTGATAGAAATATTTTTGCTTTCATTCATGGGTTAGCAAACCTCCTCTTTAGTTGATTTAATTTTTTTAGCGAGGCTAAAAATTTCATTCATAATTATATTATTTTCAGTAATATTTTCAGATTGTTTAATACTATTGCTTAAAATCGTTCTTTTCTTCTCATAATATTTAATCTTTAGCCTTTTCATACAATCCTTAAATAAAGCCTCTAAATTATCATAATCAACATCTTCATCCTGCACAAAAATACTCACATCCATTTTATCATTTAAGATTTCTTTTAAGCTGTCTTTGTTTATACATTGTTCTGCTCTTTTGTATTCATATATTTTCTTAAAAACATTATAGTAATCCAAGTCCTTAAAGGTGTCTTCATTAACTATCTCTTTTAGATACAAGGCAAAATCATTGTTATAAATAATCAATTTTATTAGCTCAACTTCATGTGATGTAGTAATTTTTTCAACCTGTAACTTGTATTCAGGCATTTGTACATTTTTAACAAAAGTTTTTTTTATATTGTTTTTTTTATTGTACTCTTTTATTATAGATTCCTTTGATACCCCCATTTTTACAGATAACTTTTCTAAAATAAGTTCTTTTTCTATTTCGCTATTTACGTTTACTATGTTATCAAAAAATTTATTTATATATTCAACTTTATTAGAATTTTTATAAAAATCTTTATAATAAAATTCTAAAAAGCTATAATAATCTAAAGAATTTTCTATTAATTTGTCGAATTTTGGCTTTCCAAATTTATTTAAAAACTCATCTGGGTCTTTTGCATCTGGTATTATTATAACTTTAGCATTCAAATTATTCTTTTTTAACATATTCATACTTCTAAGAGCTGCTTTTTGTCCAGCATTATCAGAGTCAAAAGCAACATAAAAGTCTTTAGAATATCTTTTCATGAGTTTAATTTGATTGTCAGTTAAAGAAGTACCTAAGGCTGCAACTGTTGAACTATATCCATATATGTGCATTTTTATAACATCCATATACCCTTCAACCAAAATGAAGCTTTTGTCTTTTACAGCTTCCTTAGCAATATTAATTCCATATAAATTATAACCTTTATTAAAAATAATGCTTTCAGGTGAATTTAAATATTTAGGTAACGAATCGTCTAGTACCCTACCACCGAAGCCAATAATTTTTTTTTTAATATCAAATATAGGAAAAATTACTCTGTTTCTAAACCTATCATAACATCTATTTTTATCTTCTTTCTTAATAATCAGTCCAGTTTTTAGAATTTCTTCTTCTGTATATCCTTTTTCCAGTAAATGTTTTAGTAAATTATCCCATTCATTATTAGCATATCCAATTCCAAACTTTTTTATTACATTAATGTCTATATTTCTTGAATATAAATACTTTAATACATGGGGTTGCTTTTTTAAATTTGTGTAAAAAAACGAAGCAGCTTCTCTGTTGAGTTTATAAAGCTTGTCAATTAAAATTTTATTATTGTTTTGTATTTCAGTTCCTTTTACTTCTTCCAATATAATACCTGCTCTCCTTGCAAGATATTCTGCAGCTTCAACGAAAGTATAATTTTTATATTTCATAAGAAAATTAATACTATTACCACTTTCACCGCATCCAAAACAATGATAAATTTGTTTTTCTTGAGACACAACAAAGGAAGGGGTCTTTTCTTTATGAAATGGACAATTGGTATTGTAATTAGCCCCTGCCTTCTTTAATGGTAAAAATTCTTCAATTAAATTTACAATATCATTTGCGTCAGTAATTCTTTGAATTACATCGGAATCCAATCTATAGTGCATAATATCACCATTATCCTAACATTGAAAATAAAATATAACATCTTTTAATATAAATGTCAATAAATATTTTTAATTTTTTATGAATTATTATATTATCTTTTCCATGGCTTTGGTATATATAAATCCTCAAAAATTTTCATAGCATATCTATCTGTCATTCCTGCTATGTAATCTTTAATCACTTCATTCTTTGTAAATTTATTTTCTTCATATATTTTTAAATAAAATTCTGGTAATGCATCAAAGTGTTTTGCATAGTACTCAAAAATCTTTTCAATTATAAAAGTTGTTTTTTCATCTTCACTTTTAGCAATTTTATTATAATATACATTTTCAAACAAGAAATCACGAAGTCCTTTTGTACATTCTGAAATTTCATCGCTCATTTTTATTTTTTCTAAGTTTTTGCTGTTTTCTATTACATCGACAATCATTGTGTTAATTCTTTTCCCATGTGTTGATCCAATATGCTTAAGATATTTTTCAGGTATTTGTTCTTGACTGATAATATTAGCTCTTATAGCATCATCAATATCATGATTTATATAAGCTATTCGATCTGATATACTTACTATTTGTCCTTCTAAAGTTTTAGGTTCATATCCTAGAGGATGGTTTAATATGCCATCTCGAACTTCAAAAGTAAGGTTTAGACCTTTTTTATCATTTCTAATTTCTAGTAAGTCAACAACTCTTAAACTTTGTTCATTATGTTTAAAACCTGATTCAGTCAATTGATTTAAAATTTTTTCACCTGTATGACCAAAAGGAGTGTGCCCTAAATCATGTCCAAGTGCTATTGCTTCTGTTAAATCTTCATTTAATTTTAAGCTTCTTGCTATAGTTCTTGAAATTTGTGAAACCTCTAAGGTGTGAGTTAAACGTGTTCTATAATGATCCCCTTCAGGAGATAAAAATACTTGAGTTTTATGTTTAAGTCTTCTAAAAGCTTTGCAATGAGTTATTCTGTCTCTATCACGTTGAAAATCAGTTCTAATTTCACATTGATCTTCTTCAAACATCCTACCTTTTGAATATTTACTTTTTGAAGCTTCTAAAGATAAGTAATCAATTTCAAATAATTCATATGTTTCTCTTATATTCAAGCTATCTCCCTTCTTTATTAAGAATTAACAATGCATTTTTGATTATTTATTATAGTCATCAATATAATCTAGTATTATATTTGCTGTTTCTTCAACGGCTTTATTTGTAGTATCTATAACCTTGCAGTTTAATTTCTTCATAACTTCTTGAGAGTATTCTAGTTCTGTAAAAATTCTTTCCATATTAGCATAGCTTGCTGTATCTTTTAAGCCCATTGTTTTAAGTCTTTCTTTTCTAATTTTATTTAAATTTTCGCTATCTAATGTAAGTCCTATAATTTTTTTCGAAGAAATTAAATTAAGTTCTTCAGGAATGCTAACTTCAGGAACTAGTGGAATATTTGCAACTTTTAAATTTTTATGTGCTAAATACATTGATAAAGGAGTTTTTGACGTTCTTGATACCCCTACTAAAACTATATCTGCAAGCAAAATACCCCTAGTATCTTTTCCATCATCATATTTTACTGCAAATTCAATTGCTTCAACTTTTTTAAAATATTTATCATCTAGTTTTCTTAGTAACCCAGGTTCTCTTTTAGGAGCAAGTCCAAGTTGTTTTATAAGAGGTAAAAGTACTGGAGTCATTACATCTACAGCACCAATATTATTTTCAAACGCTTTTTCTACCATATAATTTCTAAGTTCTTCTACCACTATTGTAAATACAATAAAAGAATTTTCTGTAGATGCTTTTTTTATTAATCTATCTATTGTTTCTGTATCATTTACGTATGGAACTCTTTTTATTTCAAAGTCTGCAATATCAAACTGTTTTATAACAGCTTTAGCCACTTGCTCTGAAGTTTCACCCATAGAATCTGATACTGCATATATATATATTTTTTCCATGATGATACTCCTTTATTTTGATATATCCAACATAACTTTAGTTATGTTGGTTTTTGAAATTCTACCTACTGCTTTCATTTTACCGCTAGGCATAATTTCTACAACTGGAAGACAGTCTACTTCATTATCTATAATTTTTTCAGCTGCATCAAGAACTGTTTCATCTTCCATACAGCATACTATTTTAGGAATTCTAGTCATTATTACTCCAACAGGTATTGTACTTAAATCACCGCCACTCATTGAAGCTTTCAGCAAATCTTTTCTTGAAACAACTCCCTTAAGAACATCATTTTCAACAACAAATAAAGTTCCAACGTTTTCTAAAAAAATAGTTACTATTGAATCGTAAACTGAAGTAGATTCAGTTACAGCTACGGGCAATGATTTTATATCTGAAAGTTTTATTGAAGATAACTTTTCAAGTATGTCTTTGTTGCCTTTTTTATTTGATAAAAAATATCCTACTTTTGGTTTTGCATCTATTATTCCACACATAGAAAGAACCGCTAAATCTGGTCTTAAAGTAGCTCTTGTGAGACCAATTTTATCAGCTATTGCTTCTCCCGTAATAGGTTGTTCTTTTTCTAATATTTGAATAATCATGTTTTGTCTGTCTGAAAGTTTAATGTTGATCTCCTCTTTTCTTTTAACAATAGGTTTAACAATAGATTTAGCAATAGATTAAGCTGTAGATATAGCGATAGATAAAGCAATTGAAAAAACAATTGCTCTTCAATTGCTTATCTATTGCTCATCTATTGCTTATCCATTGTCGTTAGAAGCTTATTTTTTCATTAATAAATTGAACTAAATCGTCAATTTTTATTCTTTCTTGTTTCATAGTATCTCTATCTCTTATTGTTACAGTATTATCTTCTAATGAATCAAAATCAAATGTAATGCAGTAAGGTGTTCCAATTTCATCATGTCTTCTGTATCTTTTTCCTATACTTCCTGCATCATCATAATCTACATTGAAATGTTTTTGTAATTTAGAATAAAGTTCTTGTGCTTGTTCACTTAATTTTTTAGTTAATGGAAATACTGCTGCTTTAAATGGTGCAAGAGCAGGATGAAGTTTAAATACAACTCTGTCAGTTCCATCTTCTAGTGTTTCTTCATTATATGCATCAAGCATAAGTGCAAGCATTACTCTGTCTGCTCCCAAAGATGGTTCAATGCAGTAAGGAACATATTTTTCATTTGTTACAGGATCTTGATATGATAAATCTTCTCCAGATGTAGTCATGTGAGCTTTAAGGTCAAAGTCGGTTCTATCAGCTATACCCCAAAGTTCTCCCCAACCAAATGGGAATAAATATTCTATATCTGACGTTGCATTACTGTAATGAGATAATTCTTCTTTTTCATGATCTCTGAATCTTATGTTTTCTTTAGTCATACCAAGGTTAAGAAGCCAGTTCATAGCAAATTCTTTCCAGTAGTAGAACCACTCTAAATCTTCTCCTGGTTTACAGAAAAATTCAAGTTCCATTTGTTCAAATTCTCTAGTTCTGAAAGTAAAATTTCCAGGAGTTATTTCATTTCTAAAAGATTTTCCTATTTGTCCAATACCAAAAGGTATTTTCTTTCTTGTAGAACGAGCAACATTTTTAAAATTAACAAATATTCCTTGAGCAGTTTCTGGTCTTAAAAATATTTCTGATTTTGAGTCATCTGTAACACCTTGGAAAGTTTTGAACATTAAATTAAACTGTCTAATACCAGTAAAATTAGATTTACCACATTCAGGACAAACTAATTTGTTTTCTAGTATGTACGTTTCCATTTTTTCATTTGACCATCCGTCAACAACTTCTTCATGATTGTTCTCAGCCATGTAATCTTCAATTAACTTGTCCGCTCTAAATCTTGATTTACATTCTTTACAATCCATTAATGGATCACTGAAACCTCCAACATGACCTGAAGCAACCCAAGTAGTTGGATTCATAAGTATTGCTGCATCTAAACCTACATTGTATGGGCTTTCTTGTATAAATTTTTTCCACCAAGCTTTTTTAACATTATTTTTAATTTCCACTCCTAAAGGACCATAATCCCATGTATTAGCAAGACCACCATATATCTCAGATCCTGCAAAAATTATACCCCTTGATTTTGATAATGAAACAAACTTTTCTAATTTACTCTTTTCATTTTTAGCCATAGCTTCCTCCTATTTATAATAATATATTTTAAGGACGATTATTTTAATAAATACTTCCGCGTATATAAAAAAATCCTTCATCCCATATAGGGACGAAAGATTAATTCCGCGGTTCCACCCTATTTGATAAGTTTCCTTATCCTCTCATCGCAATCGACTCAAAAGCTCCCTTCATCTATATAATAATATCAGTTTCCACCGTACCTGACTCTCTATAACTAATATATAGACTACTCTTCTTTATCATAGTCTTAATATAAATATAATTTACCAAATTATATTTAATGTGTCAAGCATTTTTCCTTAATTCTATAATTGATCAAAGTTATTTTTTATATCTTCAGCACTTTCTGTTACAGTATTTTTAACATCTTCTGCTGCCTTTTTCATATTATCCATTCCTTCAGATACTTTTTCATTAACATCAATAACATTTCCATCTGCTTGAAGTATTTCAACAGAACATTGAGTTAATAAGGCTGCTGTTACACCAGCTGCAGCAAGTACTGGAGCTAAAACAGCCCCTACTAATCCAGCTGTTATAGGTATATTTACTATTGTTTCATTATTTTTTTTTACAGTAATTTTAGTAGCATTTCCTTTTTTAAGTGCTTTTTTAATTTCTTCTAATATTTGTTCACCTTTTACTTTTGCATCACTTGAACTAAAATTCTTATTTTGATTTTCAATTAATATTACCGCTTCTAACACATCGCCATTAGCATCATCTAAAGCTTTCTTTGCGGTTTCATAACTTACATATGTTCGATTTACAATTTCATCGATTTTTTTTAATCTTTCATCATTATCCATATCAATTTACCTTTCTTAAAATTATTTTTTTACAACAGCTTTAATGTAATAAAATTGTTTTTACCAATATAGTAAAATAAAAATCTTCTTATTAAATTTAAAACTTTACTATTTATGTTTTCAATAGAGCTGATATTTTCGAATTTTGTTCTTAAAATTCTTTCCATTGCTAGTATTTCATTATACTCCATATTTATACCACTACCATATTTTTCACAATTTGAGCAATAAAAGCCACCTTCTTCAATAGAGAATATCGAACTTGACTTAATATTTGCACCACATGATAAACAATTATTAAAATCTGGCTTGTAACCTAACATTGATATTAGTTTTAATTCATAAGCTGCTGTTAATTTTTCAAAGTCACTGTTAAATTGAGATAGACATCTTAATAATTCTACTGTCATATTAAATATTTTATAATCAACATCATTTTCTTGTGCTACAAAACCAATAAGTTCTAATATATAGTTACCATATAAAAAAGCATCCATATTATTTCTAATATTATAGAAGTTGTCTACTAATTCTGCTTGGTCAATTATATACATATCTTTACTTTTAAATAAAAAGCATTTAGAATATGCAAATAATTGAGAAACATTAATAAGATGAGAATTATTTTTTTTACATCCCTTAGATAATAATTGTATTTTACCTCTTGTTTTAGACAAAGCGTGAAGTATCTTATCATTTTCCTTGTACTTGACTTCTTTTAAAATAAGAACTTCTTCTTCAAATATCATTTTTTATCATATCCTAGAGATTGCAAGAGATAGTTGTTATCACGCCAATCTTGTGATATTTTCACCCAAAGCTGCAAGTTAACTTGACTGCCTAAAAGTTTTTCAATATCTTCACGTGCACTTTTACCTATACCTTTTATTTTTCTGCCGTTTTGACCTATTACAATGCTTTTATGAGATTTTTTCTCACATATTATAGTTGCTCTAATATCAACTAAATCTTTATCTTTTCGTTGTTTCATTTCTTCAATTTCAATTGCAATTCCATGAGGAACTTCATCTTGAAGATACATTAGAGCTTTTTCTCTAATAATTTCAGAAACTACAAAACGTTCTGGTCTGTCTGTTATAAAGTCTGATGGAAAATACATCGGACCAGGCTTAATATATTTTTTAATTACTTTTACTAAGCCATCAACTCCAATACCTTTTAATGCTGATATTGGCATTATATCATCAAATATTTTATATTCATCAAAATTCTGTGTCATTTTTAACACATCTTCCATTGGAAACTTATCAATTTTATTGAGAATTAAAATTTTCTTTGCTTTAAGACCTCTTATTTTTTCTAATATATATTCGTCTCCAGGTCCTATTTTATTAAATTCATCTGTAATCATTATTAAAACGTCCATTTCCTCTAAAGCACCATCTACTTCAGTGTTCATAAACTCACCAAGTTGATTTTTAGCTTTATGAATTCCAGGAGTATCTAAAAATATGATTTGACATTCTTCATCTGTATAAACGGTTCTAATTTTATTTCTAGTTGTTTGAGGTTTATCTGACATTATAGAGATTTTTTCCCCAATCATACTATTCATAAGTGTTGATTTACCAACATTTGGCCTTCCTATTATTGTAACAAATCCTGATTTAAACATAATTGTTTCCTTTCTAATCTTACGTTAATTAATTTTATTCTAAACTTTCTGGTCCAAAACCATTAGGCATAAGTTCTCCTATTGTATATACTTTATATGATTCGATATTTTTTGCACATATAATTTTAATGTCTCTACCAAATTCGAGTATAAATTGTCTGCAAACGCCACAAGGAAAAGAAATGCTTTTATCACTTCCAATAACAGCTATTTTTTCTATATCTTTATAGCCTTCTGATATACACTTAGATACAGCTACCCTCTCAGCACATATAGTTGGAGAATATGAAGCCGATTCAATATTGCATCCTGTAAAAATTTTACCGCTCTTTGTATATACAGCAGCCCCAACTTTAAAATTTGAATATGGACTATATGACTTTTCTCTTGCTTCCATAGCAATTTTAATTAATAATTTATCTTCCATTTAATTTACACCGCCTTAAATGACATTTATAGCTTTTAAAAGACATAAATTTCTTATTATATCCTCATCTTCTTAATAGATATTATATCACAGAAGAAGGAATATATAAATATATTTTTTCCATAGTTTAGAAGATAAAGAAAACTCAAAGTTATAATTATAATCTTTGAGTTTTGATTTTATAGTTATTCAATTTTAACTCCATTTTTATTGCTTACTATTTGAAACCAAGTATTTCCTGGATTTAAAATTAATTCATGACTGCCTGAATAAAGTTTTGTACGCTCTTTTTCTGAATTTTTACTCCATTTGATATCTATAGCCTCACCATGAGTGATATATGTACCATTTCCACTTCCAACTGTATCAATAAACAAGCGTCCTTCATTATCTAGAATTTGTTTTTCTGTTTCAATTATAATTATATTTTTAGCAGTTAATTGTTTATTATCAAGTTCATCAATATGAATTTCGCCATCCTTAAATCGTAAATATAATTTATTATCTTTATCATAAGTGTAATTTGTTGAATTGGAATTATTATAAACTATATTTATTTTCTGGGCTTTTTTTACATCTGAATATTTTTGAGATAAATCTGTAGCTTTTTCATTAAAATTATAACCTTCAAATTCACAGTCAATTCTATAACCTTTATTTACTGCTTCATCTCTAATTGATTTTAATGTAGTGTACATATTATGTGGAGCAGATTTACCTGTATCATAATATCTCCACATTGCACCGCTGTAAAGCCCATCTATATCAGCTACTTCAAGCCTAGCAATTTCATTAAATGCATCTTGGCTACCGCCAACGTGTACAAATATGCCATCATCTTCAAGGGCATAATTTATTAAATAAGGTCTTGCACTTCTAACAGGACCAACGAGTTTTGGCTCTTTAGCTAAAAATACACATAGATATCTTGTGTATGGACTTTCAACTTCAACTTCATATATAATTTCTGCTTGACTCAATCCTGCTTGCCATCTAGCACCGGGATGATTATCTATTGAAACAACAACAGGTCTTTTTAATAAATCTTCTTCATAATATTTCAATCCATCTAAAGTGGAAACTATTTTATTTATATCGTCTAAGTCTTCTATTTCTTCAACTTCTTCAATAATTTCAGTTTCAACATTATCATGTAAATCTGTAATTTCTTCAACTGCTACATCACTATCTTTTTTAGAACAAGCTGTAAAAATTAATAAAATTAAAAACATTATAATTATCAATTTATTTTTTTTCATATGAAGGCTCCTTGTTATTTTTTTGTATTGTTATAAATTATTTAAATAACTGCAGTTCCTTCATTACTTCTTTTTCCATATCTCTCATTTCTTCCTTTTCATCATCTGTCATATGATCATAGCCTAGAAGATGTAGCATGCTGTGCACTGTTAAATAGAGCATTTCTCTTTCTAAGCTATGGCCAAAATATTCAGCTTGTTCAATTATTTTTTCTGTAGATAATATAACATCACCAAGCATAATTACCCCTTCTGGGTCTTCTTCATCATCCATAGGAAATGACAATACATCTGTTTCACTATCTACATTTCTATAAACTCTATTAAGTTCTCTAATTTCTTTATTTGTTACAAAAGATACGCTTACTTCGAAATTACCTTCTGCTTTTTCCACATCAATAGTTGTACAGATGGCTTTTTCAACGGCTTTCATATTTTCTTCTTTTACTTCCATATAGTCTTGTCTGTTATCAAATAATACTTCAATCATTGTTTTTTCACCTCGTATTTTTCATATGCTTTTATTATATCTTGAACTAACTTATGTCTTACTATATCAGATGTGTCAAAAAACATAAAACCAATACCTTCAACATTTTTCAATATATTTATAACCGTTTTTAGCCCGGATTTTTTTCCTTCTGGTAAGTCAATTTGAGTAATATCTCCTGTTATTACAGCTCTTGAACCATACCCAAGTCTTGTCAAAAACATTTTCATCTGTTCATTTGTGGTATTTTGTGCTTCATCAAGTATAATAAAGGATGAGTCAATAGTTCTCCCTCTCATATAAGCTAAAGGTGCAACTTCAATCACTTGTTTTTCTACATTTTTAAGAAAGTTTTCCATTCCCATAATATCAAACAAAGCATCATAAAGCGGTCTTAGATATGGGTCAACTTTATCTTGTAAATCCCCCGGTAAAAATCCTAGTTTTTCGCCAGCTTCAACAGCAGGTCTAGTCAATATGATGCGGTCTACTTCTTTTTTTCTTAAAGCATTTACAGCTGCTGCAACTGCAAGATATGTTTTACCTGTTCCAGCAGGTCCAATACCAAAAGCTATATCTTTTGACGCTATTATATCCATATATCTTTTTTGCCCAACAGTTTTAGCTTTTATTACTCTGCCAGATGCTGTGGTAACAATAACATCTTTTAAAATATCATTGTAATCTATATTATTATTTTCTTTATTTGATTCAATTAAATAAATTATTTTTTGTTCACTTATTTCTCCCTCAGTGTCTAAAATATTCATAATATCTTTTATTATTTTGCTAACTGCCTGCGAAGCAGCTTTTTCACCAATTACTTTTATTTCATCATTTCTAATTAATATATTAACATCAAAGTAACTTTTAATTGTTTTTAAATTTTTATCATGAATACCTAGCAATTTACTTATATTTTCTTGTTTCGTTATTAAAATCTTTTCTTCAAAAATATCCATTAATCCTCCTTAATTTCTTCATTTTCTTTATCTTCTTCAATTGCTTCAGAAGGGAAAATCTTTATTGTTTCTCCTATATCTTCTACAATTTCTACTTGTGCATTTAAATAATAATAATTGTCATCTTCTTCAAAATTAAAAGAAGTATTAAGTATCTTTGAATCATTACTGCACATTTTTAATAAATCATCATACAATTTTAATTTCATATTATTATGGGCAGCATTTTCATCTATTTTTATTTCTTCACCCTTTTCTTCATAGTATTTACCACTCAGTAAAGAAATATTTGTTATATTTGAAAATACTGGTATATTAATCGTTCTCTCACTATAATTATAGTTTTCAAACGGCTCTGTGTCACCAATTATTTTGTGTTTTTTATCATTTATTTTCAAATAATATACTTTTTTGTCATTGTTGGTGTAATTTGTAAAGGTTTTCAACTTTTCTTCCTTCAGTTCAAAGTTGTAATATGTTTTACCATAAATAGTTCCTTCAGATGGCACCATCATAAATTCTTCTGAATTTTTATTTTTCACAATTCCCATTACTAAAGTTTGACCTTCATAAACTACATCGCCTACACGAACAACAAGTTGACCATTTTTTACTATAGTTTTATTTATTATAGCATTTTTTGTAGAGATAATACTTGATGGAGTATTATCTTTTATTACGGAACTTTCCAATTCTTTTTCTTTAACAAAAATTATTAATTTTGAACCTTCTACATAAGCTTCAACAAATTTAAAATAATTAAAATTTTTATGAATTAATGTTTCAATATGTTTTTCATTCAAACTTCCCTCAGTTGAAGGCATTTTAATATTATTTTCATTTAACACATTTTTAATTTCTTTTGCAATTGTTTGATTTGCACCAATTACTTCAATATTCCAAACAAGGTTTGCAAAGAAAAAAAAACACAATACAACGATAACGATGCCTGCCATAAAACCTCTACGTAATGAAATTTTTTTAATTTTTAAAGCAAAACCAGTTTTCTTAACGGTTTCAATTTTTGTATCTTTCATGAGTTTATAATATTTTTTATAATCATCGTATGAAATTTTAAAACTAATTCCAACTTCTTTTTTCTCTATATCCCAAAGGTTTATTTTATTTCTCTGAAGTAAATTTATAATTTTCTCATAATTAGTATTAGTAATATTAATTACTACATAACCTCTAATTAAATTCCACAACCTAAAAATTATCATGTTTACTCCTTTTTACTCCTTTGAATTTATTTTTATTTCTTCTACAACACCTTTAATAATTACTTTAAAATCATTAATTTCTTCTATTTTGAACTTGGAGCCTTTTATTAAAATAGTTTGTTCTTTTGTATTTATTCCTACTAAATCATTTTCATATGTAGTTATACCTAAATGATTTTCAATAATTACTTTTTTATTTCCATGTATTCTCATATCGAAATTATCAGAAACAACATTATTTGGTATCTCTAAATCATCAGCTAATTTGCTTCTAAAATTGTTAAGCTTCATGAAGCACCCCCTACTACAATTTGTACAACAGATTTTTCTTTATAATATAAAAATATGCATATATCTCTCTTACTATGATATGCATATTTTTATATTGTAAAGATTATGCTATTATACTAAAAAAACCCTGAGTAATCAGGGCTTTTAAGCTAATGCAAATATTTTGCTACGATTTGATTTACTTGCTTACCGTCTGCCTTGCCTTTTACTTTAGGCATAATGAGAGCCATAAGCTTACCCAGATCTTTTTTAGTCTGAGCGCCGCTTTGTTCAACTGCATCTTTAACAATTGACTCAAGCTCTTCATCTGACAGTTGGGGCGGTAAATAATCTAAAAGTATTTTTATTTCTTCATTAGTAAGATCTATAAGATCTTGTCTATTGCCTTTTTCAAAGTCTCCTATTGAGTCCCTTTTTTGTTTGATTTGTTTAGCTATTATATCAATTATATCCGTATCGTCAAGTTCAATTCTTTCATCTACTTCTCTTTGTTTAATAGCTGCTCTAACCATGGTCACAACATTTTTTCTGACTTTGTCTTTAGATTTCATTGAAGTTTTTAAGTCTTCCATGAGTTTCTCTTGTAAAGGCATACTTTCACCTCTTATTCTTATCTCGCTTTTTTAGTCTTTTTTCTACGAGCTGCTTCAGCTTTCTTTTTACGCTTTACACTTGGTTTTTCATAATGCTCTCTTTTTCTAACTTCAGACATAACACCTGTAAGTGCACATTGTCTTTTAAATCTTCTAAGAGCGTTATCTATCGACTCGTTTTCTCTAACTTTTACCTCTGTCATTTTGCTACCCTCCCCTCGTTCTACCACTGTATGTCCAAGACACCAGCGAGTTTAAAATAGCACTTATTTATTATATAACATAGAATAATTAAATGCAACTGTTTTATGATAAAGTTTCTGACAATTTTTTTCCACCAACAATATGGAAATGTAAGTGTTCAACTGACTGACATCCGTCTTCACCACAATTGCTAATAACTCTATATCCTGACTCTTTAATACCTTCATTTTTAACAATTTCAGTAATTGCTTCGAAAATTTTGGCCACAATAAAACTATTCTCACTATTTAATTCATTTATAGAAGAAATATGTTTTTTTGGAATTACCAATATATGAACTGGTGCTTGAGGGTTTAAATCTTTAAAAGCTATAATATCTTTGTTTTCAAACACTGTTTGAGATGGAATTTCTTTACTGCCTATTTTACAAAAGATACAACTCATTTTTTCACCTCTAATCTTCAGTATATTTTCTTCTCTAGTTATTATTTTATTCACTTATTAAATAATCGTTACTTACCTTAGTTATATTGATATCAACTATTTTGTTTTTAATATTAATATCACTTTTTATTAAAACTTTCAAGTAATTTGTTGTATATCCTTCAAAATAATTATCATCTTTTTCAGTTTCTACTAAAACTTTCATGTTTCGCCCTACTAATTTATTCATAAACTCATTTGCAATAGTATCCCCTAATTCAATAAGTACTTTGCTTCTGTCTGACTTTATATGATCATCAACTTGGTTCATCATATCAGCAGCTTTTGTACCTTCTCTAATAGAATATTTAAATACATGAATTCTAGAAAAGCAAATTTTCTTTACAAATTCATAAGTGTCATTAAATTCTTCATCTGTTTCTCCAGGAAATCCAACTATTATGTCAGTTGTAATTCCGCTGTCTGGCATATACTTTCTAATAATTTCAACATTATTAAGATATTGTAAAGAAGTATATTTTCTATTCATTCGATTAAGAACACTGTCGCTTCCACTTTGAAGTGATAAATGAAAGTGATGACAAACTTTATCCATTGTAGAAATTCTTTTAGCAAAATCTTCAGTTATTATATTTGGTTCTAATGAACCTAATCTAATTCTTTCAATTCCATCTATATTATTTATATTTTCAATAAGGTTTATTAAGGCATCTTGTTCCTTTTTCTCAGCTCCATAAGATGAGATATGAATTCCATTTAATACTATTTCCTTATATCCATTCGCTACAATTTTTTTTACTTCTTCAATAATGTCATCATGATTTCTGCTTCTAATTGGGCCTCTTACATAAGGTATAATGCAATATGAGCAAAATTGGCTACAGCCATCTTGTATTTTGATGTTTGCACGTGTTTTATCATGAACAGTGCTGATTTTCAATTCTTCAAAATCTTCTTTACCACTAAAATTATCAATATATGATAATGAACCACTATTATTTAGTTTGTCCTTAATAATTTTTCCTATATTGCCTTTGTGTTTAGTGCCAATTACTATGTCAACATCAGTTTCTTCATTTATTTTATCGCTGTTTAACTGTACACTGCAACCTACTGCTACAACAAGAGCATTAGGATTAATCCTTTTGGCTTTGTTTATAAATTGTCTCGATTTTCTATCACTTTCTTTAGTTACAGCACAAGTATTTATTATATAAATATCACTTACCTCATCATGAGGCAACACTTTAAAACCTTCATGCTCTAAAATTTCTGTCATAGCTTCAGTTTCAAATTGATTTACTTTGCAGCCAAGAGTTGTAAATGATACAGTGTATTTTTTTTTTGTATTTCTTAAATTGTTATTCAAAATGTTGCTCCTAACCAAACTTTAATTTATTATAGATATTAACATAAAACAAAAATATTTTCAAGGATATGTTTTAAGCAACATTAAATTATGTTACTTAATTTAAATCTTTTTTACTAAGCCCAAAATGCATCTTCTATGTGATCAAGCACTTTATCATCTAAAATAATTTCAATTACATCAAATCTGCATTGTATATCATCATATCCTTTTTTTAACAAAAAGTATTTAGCAGAAGTAATTATCCTTTTTTGTTTATATATTGCAACTGCTTCCCTTGGCAATGCAAAATCAACATTTTTTCTTCCCTTTACTTCTATAAAAGCAATTATACCATCTTTAATTGCAATTATGTCTATTTCTCCAAATTTACTTGTAAAATTTTGTTCTATAATTTTGTAATTGTTTTTAAGCAAATACTTCTTAGCAATTTCTTCATACTCGTATCCTTTATTATCTTTATACATGGCATAATACTCCTGCTTTCATATTTTATATATATGCTAAGGTTATATGTCAATTTCTTTTTATTACAATAAAAACGGTAAAATAAATGTTTAAACTGTAATACTTAAAATTTCACTTTCAGACTTTTCAATATGTGAATTATAAAATTCTTTCATAACTTCATACATAAAATATGTATCTTTTATTCCTGCAGTTTCATAAGAAGAATGCATTGATAATTGAGCTAACCCTATATCAACCATGCTAATGCTTATTTGAGTAGATGCTATATTCCCTAATGTGCTGCCTCCAGGCAAATCTGAACGATTTGTGAATGTTTGATATGGTACATCTGCTTTTTTACAATAAGATTTAAACAAAGCTGCACTTACAGCATCTGTTGTGTATTTTTGATTAGCATTGTATTTTATAACTATTCCTTCATTCAAATACACTCTATTAGTTGGATCGCTTAATTCAGGATGATTTGGATGAACAGCATGAGCGTTATCTGCAGATAACATAAGAGATGATGCAAGAGCACAAAGATATTCTTCTCTATTTTTACCTAAGTTTTCATTTATTCTGCTTAATGCATCTTCTAAAAAAGTAGATGCAGCTCCTTGTTTTGTCTGACTTCCAACTTCTTCATTGTCAAAACAACAATATACATTAATTGATTTTGAATTTGAGCCTTCTAAAAATGCTTTTAACGATGAAAATGCGCACTGCAAGTCATCTAATTTAGGAGAAGATATGAATTCTTCCTTACTTCCCCAAATTGTTGGTTTCATGCGATTATACAAAAATAAATCAGAACTTAATATATTTTCTTTTTCTACATTAGCATATTCTGCAATTAGATCCATGAAATTATCTTTTCCATTTTCAATAGTTCCATATAAAGGGAGTAAGTCAATTTGCTCATTATATTTCATTCCTGAATTTACTTCCTTATTCATATGAATTGCAACATTAGGAATTAACACTAAGTCTTTATCAATGTTAACTAATTTTGTACTTAATTCATTTTCATTTTTAACAATAACTCTGCCTGCTACAGATAATGGACGATCCAACCATGTAGAATAAATCATTCCGCCATATTTTTCGGTATTTAATTGAATATATTTTTTACTTGATTCAATTTCAAAGTTTTCTTTTATTTTAAATGTTGGTGAATCACTGTGAGATGCAATAATATTAAAACTGTAATTATTTATTTCTTCACCTATTTTAAAAGCTATTATTGAAGAAGAATTACGAGTCACATAATAATTTTTACATCTTTCAATATTCCATTTTTTACTTTCAAAAAGTTCTATAAAACCATTTTCATTTAGTTTTTCTTTTATTGTTTCAATTGCGTGAAAACAACTGGGACACTTTTCTATAAAATTTAATAGTTCTTTTGATATTTTTGTATTCATTTATTTCCTCCATAAGTTGAAGTTCATATTATTATTATAATTAATATTATAAGCTTTATTTTTATCTTTGTAAATAAATAATGAAATTTTATAATATACTATAGCTATTCTATTTTAAAATTTATATTTATATATGAAAAATTTTTCATTGTTCATCACAATGAAAAAGCTACTAAAAGGTATTTATATACAAAAAGGATATTGGGAAAATTGTATTAAATGCTTTGATAAAATACAATTATTCACAAAAGAATTTTTCTTAATTCTATAAATCATATAAAATTGAAATCTATAAATCAAGTACAAATAAGTAGAGATGGCAAAATGTCATCTCTACTTATTTGTACTATACATATGTCTCGTTTATTCTATTTTTTACAAACCCTAATATGCTTAATCCAAATGCAATAGCAAAACTAGAACAAAATATGAATAAAATCTTATGTAAGCCAATACTATTCATAATTACTGCTAAAATAAATTCTATTATTAAAATTGATTTTATTTTACCTTTATAATGAATATATTCATTTTTTGCTAGAGGCTTATTTTTATCTTCAATAGGACCTAATATGTATATTAATATTCCAGCTATTGCCATAATTAAAAATAGAACAAATTCATCTGTCTGCACTGCAACATTCTTAGTTATCAATAATACTCCCGCCACAGTAAAACAAGAAATCACAAAGCATATTTTATAGTTTGAAGCATGATACCCCCCAGTATAGCTTTTTAACGGAACAAATATTATTAAGAAAACAATGCACTCTATTAACATATTCATCATTGTACTGATTATAATCATTGCCAATAAGTTTGCTAAATATGCGATGGCAATTTCGGCACCATATGCATAGATACTTTTATCTTCTTCATTTGTAACGCTTTTATCTATAAAACTATCCAATATACTTTGGCTTAGTAATTTTATCATTTAATCTTACTAAGTTTGTTTAAATCAGCAGGTACTTTTGGTTGATGAACTATAATGCAGGATGTTGTGTTTGCATTATTAACAGCAACCTTATAGATTACATTCGACAACGTTTTCTTTACATTAGATTTAAACTCATTCATTTTTGTTCCTCCTATTAAATTTATTTGAGTTCATTATAATATTTTATTTTGTTAAGTCAATAATATTTGTAATTTTTGACTTAAATCTTGTAAAATCGACATTATATGGTAAATTATAACAATATGTTATAATCTAAATAAATTCTATATAAGCTATACCAGTATAGATATATTTGTAATAAACTTCAATTCATTATCATTGTAGAAGTAAAAAACTTGACCCTTATATTTTTTTACTGTTCTAATTACACTTTTCATACCGAAACCATGATTGTTTGGATTTTCCTTACATGTAATAAGATTGCCATCTTGAATCACTGGAATTATATCACAACTATTTGTAAGTTCTATTGTTAGAAATTTGCAATTAACCATATATATTTCTAATATAATTTCCTTATTTTCGCTTTTTTCACAACTTTCTATTGCATTATCAAGTATATTTGAAAATATTGTACATATATCTATATCCTGAATGAAATCCATGTTGACATTTTGTATATGAAATATAAATTTTATATCTTTATTTTGAGCTATTTGTATTTTTTCATTTAAAACTATGTCTAATGCTTTATTTTTGCTTATTGGTTTAAGTGAAAAATATTGAATGTCTTCATTGATACCTTCTATGTATTTAACAATCTCAAGATTATTTCCAATTTTAGCGAACTCATCTATTAATCTAATATGCTTTTTTATATCATGTTCTATTATTTTAACGTTATCATAGTTTTCTTTCAATATTTTATAGTGTTTTAAATCTAATTCTGATTTTTGCTTTAGCAGTGCAAATTCTTTTAAATTTGTCTGCTCTTTTATACTTTGCTCAAATAAGTAAAATATAAGCATACTTGAAAACATCAATCCTATTGAACTTATTAAAGCTGCGAAAGATTTAGTTGTATCAATTTTAATATTTAAAGTTATAGAAATAAAAACATATAAAACCGTAACAATTGTAGATGATATTAACATAAGTGCAAAAAACTTATCATTAGGTATTTTATATGTATTTTTGTTTATAATGTTGCAAAAAGATTTTACTAATAAAAATAACATTGTTTTAGATATGATAGCTAAAATAATTTTTGCTTCCATTGAAAGTATAAATTCAGTCTTCAAGACTATTTTCATAATAAATAGTGCAATTACTTCAGTTACACTCATAACTAAAATAAAAAACATAATATAATACAATTTTGAACTTAGTTTACCTTCATATAAAATTGCTAACAATATAATGTTTATTACAATGAATAAGCTTAAATTTAGTAATGTGTTGTTAAATGAATGAATAATAAAAAGCAAACCATAGCCGCAAAATAATATGATATAATGCCTAATTTTATTCAATTTTTTTATTAATACTTGTGAAAATAGTAAATTAGCAATTAAGGCTTCGAATATATAGGTACAAAGCATTGCAAATTCGTAAATAATTGTCATCTGAATTTCCTCCCATATAACATCCATTCTCTTCTTACATTGCCTATAAGTCTATAGTTAATATACTCTTCGATTTCATGGCTACCCTTTTTTAATAACAGTTTATCGTCTTCAAAACCAGAAACATATAGAAGATTGGCAAGTCGTTTTTTATATGTATATACAAAGTCAAAACTTTCAAGAATTTTTTCCATTTCTGAAAATGTTTTATTAGTTTCATAAATATTATCCGCTGTTTCTACTGCCACTTTTCTTCCATCAATATATATGCGTATTATATCAATTATTTTAATTTCATACAATTGACCTCTGTAATCCCTAACATTAATATATTGTTTTTCCTTGTTTATATCCATGATCACAATATTCAATGCTCTAAATAGCCTATCCTTATCAATAGGTTTGTTCAAATACCGCATTACTTTCAAATCAAATGCATAATCTATATAATTATCAAAGCCAGTCACAAACATAATTACAGCATCAGGACATTCTTTTATTATCAACCTTGCTGTTTCGATACCATTTATATAATCCATTTCAATATCTAAGAAAAATATATCAAATTCAGATAGTTTTTCAGACAACAGTTTATTTCCATTTTCGTAGCATTTGATTTCAAAATTAACGTCCTTATATTTTTCATATTCATTCAATATATTGCATAATTCGTAACAGCATATGGCTTCATCATCACAGACAGCTATCTTGTAATCATTCATTAGTAATCCCCTATCTATATTTTGATCACCATCATTATACAATATTTTACAATATATCTCAATATCACTTTTTAAAATGTATTACTATGTGTTATTAAAAAAGAAGGTATGTATAATTCTAAATACACACACCTTCAGATTCATAAAATCTTGTCATCCAACGTACACTTATATAGTGTTTAGCATGAAATAAATTATAGCTTCATTAAATATATTTCCAATACCCTGTTACCATAAATCTTTTTCTCATATCCCCCGTAATACTAACACTAGTGCAATAATAAAATCACACCATAAAGAAATAATTATCCAATCCATTGCATTGAGATTATTTCTATTTTAAAAACTTGTTAGTGATTTGAAATTACCTTTTTTTCCTGTTATGCATATTAATGCTCATTTTATGTCTCTGGTTGAAAATATGTATATATCTCAAGCAGTCTTGAACATAATTAATTTTTATTTACCTCCCTTATTATTTAAAAACTTATTTTTATTTATTTTAATAGTTTATATAAATATGTCAATAGAATTTGTAATTTTTAGTTGAAATTTTGTAAAAAAGATAAATTTTGGTAATATTTAGAAGAGAATATACAATTTATAACTCGATTACATATAACTAAAACATTAGAAAAGCATGCAAAAATTATCTAGTTTGTAATATGTTAAGGTAAAAAAATAGCCGAATAAATTAATTTATTTGGCTATTACTAGTTTTTATTTACTGAATATCTTGTTCATAGACAGAACTTGTTTTCAATTTTACATCTTTCTCTGTATCTTCCTCTATTGACTCGTCCGAATTTGTCTCCAATTTAGCAGCTTCTCTTCTAGCCATTTCAGAATTTTTTTCTGCTTGGGTAATTGTTCCTTCATCAACCAAATCATCAAGTTGAGATTCGGTCAAAGTAGTTAAAATTGTAGCTGTTTCGGTTGTTTCTGTTTCTTCAGTACCATCAGTTGGAGCACTTGCTGGAACACTTGTTGGAGCGCTTTTTGCAAGTTCTGCAATATCTGTACTAGTAGCACTAGATAATTCAGTTTCAGCTAATAAGTTTTGAATTTCTGAAGGACTTGATTGAGTAGCAGTTTCATTTGCTAATTTTCCTTCAGTGCTAATTTCTACCTTGTCGGTTTTAGAAACTTTCCCATCAATAACTTCAACTTCCGTATTTGTTGTTTTTGTAATATTATTAGTGGTTATTGAATTAATTGTAGAATAAGTCTCATAATTGCTTTGAATTCCTTGCATCATTTTGTTTACTCCTTTTGATATAAAGTTTATAAATCATAATGAAAATTTTTTCTAATTTACATTTTATATCTGTAATGTGTGGAGTATGTGAAAATTTTTAAAAATTGTCATCTTTTATTTTATTTATATTAATTTTAATTGTTCATCTTTATTTAATATTTTTGTTAAGAAAGTATGTCTATGTATTTCAATAGTTCCATATTCAAGCAAAGCACTGACATGGTCCTTAGTTCCATAACCTTTATTTTTGGCAAATTTATATTCTGGATACTTCTTATCTAATTCTTCCATTTGCCTATCTCTTGTTACTTTAGCTATTATTGATGCTGCTGCTATGCCATGACATTTTTCATCACCTTTAATTATGTTTAATTGTGGTATATTTAAATCTAATTTTTCAGCATCTATCATTAAATGGTCAGGAATTATTTTATTCCCTTCTTTATCTTTTAAATTTTCTATTGCTTGTTTCATAGCAAGTTTAGTTGCATTTTTTATGTTTATTTCATCTATAATTGAACAGCTTATTTCGCCTATTCCTATGGCTATAGCAGATTCTTTTATTATATCATACAGTTTGTCTCTTTTTTTAGGAGTAAGTTTTTTAGAATCATTTACACCTTCAATTAATAAACCTTTAGGCATAATTATTGCACAAGCTACTACGCTTCCTGCTAAACAACCTCTGCCAACTTCATCAATGCAAGCTATGTTCTCAAAGCCTTTATCCCACAGTTCTTGTTCTATTTTTAACATAATGCCTCCTTAAACAATTGGTAAGCAATTGAGGAGCAGTTGATTAAGCAATAGGATAGCAATTGTTTTTTACCATTGCTGCCCACTGCTCATCCATTGCTCCTCTTTCACTCTTTTATTGTGAATACAACAAGATTCCCGGGACCCATCAGCAATCTTTGATTGCGTTGATGGGTGGGGTTCTTATTTCTTTTCTTTTTATCGGTCGTATGGTCTTTCCAAAGATATTCTTCCGAGGTTTCCATCTCTATAGTCTTTTAGAATCATTCTACTTACTTTTAAATAATCTATTTCAGTTTTATTATATATACACGCTCTTTTTATGGCGATATTGTCAATTGTATCAATGGTTCTTTCGCCTGCTTCTACACCATATCTTTCAAGCAATGCTTTTTCCAGACCCATTTTTCTCATTCTTTCAACAAATTTAAATACTATATCCTCTAATTCTAGCACTTCATCTCTAATTGCTCCTGAAAACGCAAGATCCAATGCACTTTCTTCATCAATAAATTTAGGCCATAAAATACCAGGAGTATCTAATAAATCAATATTACCAGTAAGTCGTATCCATTGCTTTTGTTTTGTAATGCCTGGAATATTACCTGTTTTTGTACTCTTCTTTTTTGCCAGTGAGTTTATAAGAGTAGACTTTCCTACATTAGGTATTCCTGCAATCATAGCTTTAATAGTTTTATGGAGCAATCCTTTTTTCATATATCTTTCAACTATTTCTTTAGAAGCATCTTCAATTGCTAATTCCAATTTTCTAAGTTCTTTATTATTAGTTGAATTATATAAAACCACAGACCATCCTTGTTTTTTATAGTATTCTTCCCACTCTAGATTAATATTTGGATCTGCTAAATCGTATTTGTTCAAAACAATTAGCCTTTTTTTATCTTTAAACAGCTCATCAAAATCTGGATTCTTGCTGCTTCTAGGTATTCTAGCATCAATTACTTCTATAACTATATTAACTAGCTTAAGATTTTCCTTCAGCAAGTCCTTAGTTTTTTTCATGTGTCCCGGATACCAATTTATATTCATAATATACCTCTTTTACTAAATTGAATGTTTAAATTATATGTTAAATATCTCATATTTCCAAAATTTTAGCAGGAAGAATAAAATATTAGACATTATGTGTAACGAATATTACTATCAAATTATAAAAAAATTGAGGACGTACGCCCTCAATTAATATGTTCTTAATTCTTTAACTTTAGTTGCTTTACCAGTTCTTTCTCTTAAGTAGAACAATCTAGCACGTCTAACTTTACCTTTTCTAACTACTTCAATTTTTTCAATTTTAGGAGAATGAATTGGGAATGTTCTTTCAACGCCTATTCCATAAGAAATTTTTCTTACTGTGAAAGTTGCTCTGTTGCTTCCACCTTGTTTCTTAAGAACAGTACCTTCAAATATCTGAATTCTTTCTCTTGTACCTTCTTTAATTTTAACGTGTACTTTTATAGTATCACCAACGTTAAAAGGTGTAAGTTCATTTTTAACTTGTTCTAATTCAATTGATTTTATTAAGTCCATTTGTATACCTCCCTTCGCCTAAGCGTTCTTGCACCACAAAATACAGAGGACCGCCGTATACTCTATTGCATTATAGCATAATGTTTTTATGCTGACAACCATTATTTATATTTTTCTTCTAATTTTTTGAACTCTTCAAGTATTTCCTCATCTTTTATCATGTCAGGACGTCTTTCCATGGTAATTTCAATTGCCTTGTATCTACGCCACTCTTCTATTTTTTTATGATGTCCAGATAATAATATCTCTGGCACATCCATATCAAAATAGCTTTCTGGCCTGGTATATTGAGGATACTCTAATAAATTATTGCTATGAGATTCATCTATAGCAGATTCATCTGACCCGAGCACTCCAGGTAAAAGCCTGCCTACTGCATCAACAATCATGAGAACAGGAAGTTCTCCGCTTGTCAAAACATAATCACCCATAGATATTTCCTCATCTACATATTTGTCGATAATTCTTTGATCTATGCCTTCATAATGTCCTGCAATAAGTATTATGTGCTCTTTTTCAGAAAGTTCTCTAGCTTTTTTTTGTGTAAATAAATTGCCTTTTGGTGATAAATAAATAATATATGAATTATCTTTTTTTATAGCATCTAAAGCTTTAAACATAGGTTCAGGCTTTATTAACATTCCTGGACCACCACCATATGGATAATCATCGACTTTTTTATGCTTATTTTCTGAAAAATCTCTGAGATTTACATATTTAAGTTGAAAATAGTTATTCTCAACTGCTCTTCCAATAATCCCATTATTAGCATAAACTTCAATTAACTCTGGAAATAAAGTTACTATATCAAATTTCATTCCAAGAGTCCCTCGATAACGTTAATAATAATCTTTCGTTCTTTCATATTTACATCTTTTACTACTTCTTTAACAGCAGGTATTAAAAAGGTTTTATTATTGTTTTTAATTTCATAGACATCATTAGCCCCAGGTTGATATATCTCGCTTATTTTACCCAAATAAATGCCTTCAGTAGAGAATACTTCCATACCCTCTAGATCAAATAAATAATAGGTATCATCTGGAAGTTCCCTTAATTGATCTTCTAATATTGATATATAAGTATTTTTGAAAGTTTCAGCAGTAGTCATATCATCAATACCTTCAAGATTTAAACATACTGTGCCTTTTTTATAAAAGACATCTTTGACTTTTCTTTTTACATCATCCTTTTCAGTATAGACATATTCAAGTTCGTCAAATCTTTCCATATCATCAGTCATTGAAACACATGTTACATAACCTTTGACACCATGAGTATTTACTATTTTTCCAATTTTAATATAATCTTTCATACTTACCTCTGTTAATGTTATTGCAAATATATAGGGATTAGTAACCTAATCCCCCAAATAGGCATTATTATTGAATAATCTCTACGATTACTCTTTTGTTATCTTTAGTAGCAGCAGCTTTAACAACAGTTCTAATAGCTTTTGCTATTCTGCCTTGCTTACCAATTACTTTACCCATATCATCTGGAGCAACTTTTAATTCTATTATAAGTGATTGACTGCCTTCAACTTCATTTACAGTTACAAGTTCAGGATAATCAACTAGTGATTTTGCTATATATTCTACTAATTCACCCATTATAATCACCTCTTATTTATTTTCATCTCTTTTTTCATAAATACCGTTGTTTTTGAATAACATACCAACTGTTTCTGTAGGTTTTGCTCCGTTGTTTAACCATTTTATAGCGCTTTCATCATTGATTTTAACTACTTTTGGCTCAACTACAGGATTGTAATATCCGATTTCTTCTATAAAACGTCCATCTCTTGGAGAACGAGAATCAGCTACAACTATTCTGTAAAAAGGTTTCTTTTTAGAACCCATTCTTTTTAATCTTATTTTAACTGACATTATTGTCACCTCCTTATATTTTTGTATTAATTATATATGATAAAGGAAAATTCCTTGATCTACGTATTGTTAAAATGGCATTTTGCAGTCTCATTCACCAATGTATTTACTCCCTTCGGTCGTATACATTGGAAATTCGTTGCGGATGACCTACCGCTATTTTTCAGAAAAAACACTCTGAAAAATAGGGTTAGGGCAACCTAAACTTACCTAATCCACCCATGCCACCTTTTTTCTTACCCATCTTTTCCATTGAACTAAATTTTTTCATCATTTTTTTCATATCGTCATATTGTTTCAAAAGTTGATTTACCTTTTGCACAGAAGTTCCACTACCAGCTGCAATTCTTTTTCTTCTGCTTCCATTTATCAATGTTGGATTTAGTCTTTCTTTTTTTGTCATTGATTGTATTATGGCTTCAGTATGTTTCATTTCTTTTTCATCAACTTTTAAACCTTTAAGCTTTTTATTGCCACCTAAGCCTGGTATCATCTCGAGAATTTCATCTAAAGGACCCATGTTTTTCATCTGTTGCAATTGTGATAAGAAATCTTCAAGATTAAAATCTTGTGTTTTTAATTTCTTTTGTAATTCTAAGGCTTGTTTTTCATCAAATGCACCTTGTGCTTTTTCTATGATTGATAAAACATCGCCCATTCCAAGTATTCTTGATGCCATTCTATCCGGATAAAACGGTTCAATTTGATCCATTTTTTCTCCAACAGAAACAAATTTTATAGGTTTATCTACAACATTTCTAATTGAAAGAGCAGCTCCACCTCTAGCATCACCATCTATTTTAGTCAGTATTACTCCTGTTATTTCTAAATATTTATTAAAAGTTTCAGCAACTTTTACTGCATCTTGACCGGTCATAGCATCTAAAATTAAAAGTATCTCAGTAGGTTTAACTTCATTTTTTATTTCAACAAGTTCACCCATGAGCTCTTCATCAATGTGAAGGCGACCTGCTGTATCTATTATTACTACATCATTTCCATGTTTTAAAGCATGCTTCATTGCTTCTTTTGCTATTAAAACTGGACTCGTTTTGTCCCCCATTGAAAATACGGGAACATCTACACTTTCTCCAACAACTTCTAATTGTTTAATAGCTGCTGGTCTATATATGTCGCATGCTACCAATAAAGGTCTCTTGCCTTCTTTTTTTAATTTTTTAGCAAGTTTACCTGTTGCTGTTGTTTTGCCGGCTCCTTGAAGACCGCACATCATAAAATATGTTATTCCATTTGGATTATATTTAAGTTTGCTTTCTGCTTCACCCATAATTTTCATGAGTTCTTCATGAACAATTTTAACAACTTGTTGACCAGGTGTTAGGCTGTCCATTACTTCATGTCCTAATGATCTTTCTTTTACATTATTTATAAAAGTTTTTACTACTTTATAATTAACATCAGCTTCTAACAAAGACATTTTTACTTCTTTCATTGCAATGTCGATGTCTTTTTCTGTAAGTTTTCCTTTGCCTTTAAGTTTTTTTAATGAGTTTTGAAGTTTTTCAGACAAATTTTCAAACATAATTGAATAGCCTACCCTTCATTTATTATTTTACTGGCTTCATCTATAATCTTTTTTACTATATCTTTATATTTTTCATCAGTTATGTCAGAAATAAGATTTATAATATTTTCTGCTGATTTATTATATTTATCATATTTATAATGCAATTTCATTTTTTCTTCATATTCTATCAAGCTCTTTTCAGCTCTCTTTAACGCATCATGTACACCTTGTCTGCTAATATTCATTTCTTCAGCAATTTCAGACAAACTGTAATCTTGGTTATAATATAAGTCAATTATATTTGCCTGATTTTCTTTTAACAAATCACTATAGTAATCATATAGAATGCTAAAAATAAAATTTTTCTCTGACATATAACCACCCACTGTAAAGTATATTGCTTGACAGTGAATTTTACCGCATTTCGTTATACTTGTCAATAGTTTTTTAAAAAAATATTATAAATATTTTTTTCGTAATGAAAACAACGGTACACATACAATGCGTACCCTACATACTTATTTTTTTGTAGGGTTTCATTATATGCAAACCGTTATTTGTTCAATATTAGATTTACTCGAATATTGCATTTACAAATTCTACTGCGTTGAATGGTTGCAAATCATCAATTTGCTCTCCTACTCCAATGTATTTAATTGGAATATTTAATTCTTTAACAATTGGAAATGCAATTCCACCTTTAGCTGTACCATCTAATTTAGTGAGTATTAGTCCATTTATTTTGCATGTTTCACCAAATAATTTCGCTTGAATTATACCATTTTGCCCTGTTGTTGCATCAATTACAAGATATACGTCAATTACAGCTTCTGAAAATTCTCTATCTAATATTTTAAACATTTTACTAAGTTCATTCATAAGATTTACTTTGTTGTGAAGTCTTCCAGCTGTATCACATATCAAAATATCACTTTTTCTAGCTTTAGCAGCTTGTATTGCATCATAAATAACAGAAGCAGGGTCAGAACCATGTTCTGAAGATATAATTTCAACATCTGCTCTATTGCACCATTCTTTTAATTGCTCAACGGCTGCTGCTCTAAATGTATCAGCTGCTGCAACAATTACTTTCTTACCTGATGCTTTAAGTCTATACGCAATTTTTCCAATGGATGTAGTTTTTCCAACACCATTTACTCCAACTATAAGTATTACTCTTTGCTTATTATTTTCTTCTTCTGCTGGTGCATGTTCTTCAAGCATATTTACTAAATATGTTTTTATCATGTTTTTTATTTCTGCTGTATCTTCTATTTTATTTTTTTTTGTTTCCGCTTTGATATATTCGATGATATCAAGAGTTGTTTCAACACCCATATCAGATGTTATTAGAATTTCTTCTAACTCTTCAAGAAATTCATCATCTATTTTTTTATGTGAAAACATAATATTTTCTATTTGATCTGTTAAATTTTTCTTAGTTTTAGCTAATCCTTCTTTTAGTTTAGCAAAAAAACCCTTTTTTTCCTTTTCCATGTAATCCTCCATTTGCTTATCATATTTAAGCGGTACGCATGTAATGCGTACCCTACTATTGTTCAAACTCTACATCTGATAACTTTAATGATACAAGTTTTGTTACACCTTTTTCTTCCATTGTTGCTCCATAAAGGGTATCTGCATATTCCATAGTTCCCTTTCTGTGTGTAATAACAAGGAATTGTGTTTCTTTTGAAAATTCTCTTAAATATTGTGTAAATCTAAAAATGTTAACATCATCTAGTGCTGCTTCAATTTCATCTAATATACAAAAAGGTGTTGGCTTTGTTTTCAATATTGCAAATAACAATGCTATAGCAGTAAGTGATTTTTCTCCTCCTGATAAAAGAGATATTTTACTTAATTTTTTGCCTGGTGGCTGTACTGCAATTTCTATATTGCTATTTAAGGCATCACTTTCATCTTCAATATACACATCTCCTTTTCCTCCATTAAAGAGTTTTTTGAAGACCTCATTGAATTTTAATCTAATACTTGCAAATTCCTCTAAAAATTTATCTCTCATTTTTTCTTCAAGCTCTTTTATTACTTCATTGAGCTGAGTTTTAGCTTCTATTAAATCTTTTCTTTGAATTGTTAAAAAGTCATATCTTTCTTTAACTTCTTTATATTCTTCAATAGCATCAATATTTATGTTACCAAGTTCTTTTATAGCTTTTTTATATGCATTTAAATCATTGTACATCTTTGTATAGCTTATGGTATCATCTTTGAAACTTAAAGCCATTGCATAATTCATTTCATATTCTTCCCAAAGTTTAGATGAAATATCTTCTACTCGAGATTTTTCTCTTTCAAGTTTAACATTCATACCATTTTCATCATCTAATAATGACGTAATATTTTTATTTGCTTCATTTATTTTATTTTGATATTCATATATTTGATTTTGAATATTGGATAAATTTGTTTTATCTTCATTGTGTTTAGTTTTTATTTCTTTTAATTCAACACTTAATGTTTCAATTTTATCTGTGTAATCTTTTATTAATTCTGTAGAGTTTTCAATTTCAGTTTCAATAATTTCAAGACTTTCTTCCTTCAATTGTTTAGCGCTTATATTTCTGCTTCTTTCAAATTCAATATTATTAATTTTTTCATCTTTTAAAATAATATCTTGTTTTAAATTAGATACTTCATCTCTCTTACTCAATATAACTGCATTGTATTCTTCAAATTTTTTCCTGTTTTCTTCATTATGAGAAACAGTTTCTTCTATAACTTTTTCTTTTTCTTCAACTGTTTTTCTATGTTCAAATATTTGTTTTTCAATATTTGTAATATCATCTTGATATTTATTTTTTTCATCAATTATATATTGTTTTTCATCAATATATTTTTGTAATGTATTAGCGGATTTATTTACTTGTTCTTGAAGCATATTAATTTTTGATTCGGACATATTGTATTGATTATTTTTTTCATTCGTATCATTTTTTATGCTTTCAATTGTTTCATTGTAAAATTTAATATTAGTTACAAGTTCATTTAATTCATTGTTCTTTAATTTTAATGAATTTACATATTCATCATTTAAGATTTTGCATTCTTCTATTTCTCTTTTTCTACCCAATAGATTTTGATTGTTAGAAATATGTCCACCTGTTACTGAGCCTCCTGAATTTATAACGTCACCTTGAAGACTTACAATTTTAATAGAGTTGCCTAATCGTCTGGATATTTTAAATCCATTTTTAAGATTATCTACTACAATTATTCTTCCTAAAAGGTTTTTAATAACTTTATTAAATTTAGAATCAGTATCAACAAGCATGTCCGCTGTATTAATAACACAAGGATCAGACATTACTGCTCTTTCACTGGCATTAAGAGTTCTTTCCTGCAGCATTTCAATAGGAAGGAATGTAACTCTACCTATTTTGTTAGTCTTTAAATATTCTATTATATTTTCTGCTTCTGTTTCTGAGTTTACTATAACATTTTGTATTGCAGAACCAAGTGAAATTTCTATAGCCGTTTCATACTCTTTTTTTGTTTTAATAATATCTGCAACAGTACCAAGTATCGATTTATTAAGCATATCATTTTTCTCTTTGTTGTTCATAAGAGTTTTAATGCTTTTATAATAACCATCATAGTAAGCTTCCATGTTAGAAAGTATGCTAAGTTTTGATTTTGTGCTACTTAATTTATCATTAATGTTTTTTATATCAACTTCTTTATTATATTTTTGATTTTCAGTTTCTTTTAATTTATTTAAATTGTCGTTAAACTCTTGTTTTTTTGATAATAAGTAAGTTTTAGTGTCAATTTGTTCTTGTTTAAGAATTTTAATTATTTCTTCTTTATTAGATTTTTCTGTTTCTTCTGAAACAATTTCCTTAGATATTTGTTCAATTCTTTCTTCATTGTTTTTCAAAAATGATTCTAATGTACTCTTGTTACTGTTCAGCTTGTTGATTTCTTTATGAATTTCAAACAAATCATTTTTTTTATTTTCAATTATCCTTATAATTTTATCTATTTCAGTTTTATATTCTTCTACTTCAGCATTCATAGAATCAAATTTTTCTAAATGACTATTTAAATTTTCATTTAGAACTTTTTTTTCAGAATTTATTTTATCTATGTTCTCTTGAAGTTCTATATTTCTTTTATCTAAATTATCAATTTCTTCTAATACATTTTGTATATTGCTTTTATATAAGAGCCTTTTTTCAGTTTGAACATTGCATAAGCTTAAATTAGTTTCATATTCTTTGTTTTTGTTTATTTGTATATCTTCTAGTTCGATTATTTTAGCTTGAAGTTTATTTATTTTTTCTTTTTCTGATATTATTGTTTGCTCAAGCTCATCCCTTTTCCTTTGTAAACTTTCTTTTTGTACAATTGACTGCTTTCTTTGCGTTTCTAATGCTACGAGCTGCTCATTATGTTTTTCATATTCATGTACAAAATAATTAAGCTCATATTTTTTCAATGTGCTTTTTAATTCAATATATTTATTTGCTTTTTCACTTTGTTCTCTCAGTGGTTCTATTCTTTGTTCAAGTTCATGAACAATATCTTCAACCCTATCTAAATTATCATTTGTTTTTTCAAGTTTTCTTAAAGATTCTTCTTTTCTAGTTTTATATTTTACTATACCTGCTGCTTCTTCAAAAACTTCTCTTCTTGTTTCTGAATTTGGACTTAAAATATCTTCTACACGGCCTTGTCCTATAAATGAATAGCCATCTCTGCCTATTCCTGTGTCCATGAAAAGTTCCTTGACGTCTTTAAGCCTGCATTGTTGTTTATTTATGTAATATTCACTTTCTCCTGTTTTGTACAGTTTTCTTTTTATGCTAACTTCTCTGTATTCTATAGGAATAATGCCAGTTTCATTGTCAAAAATTAAATTTACTTCTGCATAGCCTAGAGGCATACGCTTTTCAGTACCGGCAAAGATTATGTCATCCATTTTCCCTCCACGAAGGGATTTAGCACTTTGCTCACCTAGAACCCATTTAATGGCATCGGATATATTACTTTTTCCGCTGCCATTTGGTCCAACAATTGCAGTTATACCTTTTTCTATTACAATCTCTGTCTTTTCAGCGAATGATTTAAATCCATTTACATAAATCTTTTTTAAAAACATTTTACACCCCTATTTTATTACCATTTAAATAATTTTCATAAATATTTGTTTTAAGAAAACTCCCTAATTTTATATCGCCATCATATATTTCTATTAAATTTTCAGTTTTAGAATTTGAAAATGATATATTTTTTATATTGAACGTGTTTTTTAATTTTATTGAATTAGCTTTATTTTGTCCCACAAGTTCACTAATAATTTTATTATCAGCTAATATCGTAATAGACTTATTATTTAAATTTTTATGCTTCATAACTTTCATCATTGAATTTAAAAATATCTTTTCTTCGACTAGTTGTCTAAAGGCAGGATGAAACGGACCACCAACAACATCTGCACCTTCATTGATAGAGTCAGTATTTTGGAGGCCTATTCTTATTACATTAATGTTGTTTGTCATGTATTTAGAATATATAAATGCAGTTAAATCAACAGCTTCCTCTAAAGTTAAAGGCTTATATAAACCACATTCATACATATTTAAAAGCTCAGTATCTTTAATGATAAGCGTTGGATAAATTCTAACAATGTCTGGCTTCATAGCAATTGAATCAATGCAAGTCTTCATGTCTTTTTCAATTGAACTTCCTGGCAATCCAGGCATTACTTGATGTCCAAGTGTAAAGCCATATTCTTTTATTAATTTACTTGCATTTTCTGAATCTTGCCTTGTGTGACCTCTGTTAGATGTTTTCAAAACTTCATTATCTAAACTTTGTATTCCAAGCTCAATAATATCAACGCTGTATTTTTTTTGCAAATTAAGTATTTCTTTACTGATAGCATCTGGTCTAGTAGACATTCTAATTCTTTGAATTACACCATTATCTTTATAATATTTACCTACTTTTAAAAGCTCTTCTTGTAGTTCTATATCTATTGCTGTAAAGCTTCCACCGAAAAATGCGATTTCTGTATATGTATTTTCATCAATTGTTTTTTTGAATTCTTCAACAATGTCAATAGCATATTGACTATTCACTCTTACTGTACCTTTTCCTGTTATTGTTTTTTGATTACAAAAAACGCAGTCATTTTTGCAACCAACATGGGGTACAAAAATAGGTATTATTTTCATTTTTTTATTCATTTATTTGTCCTTCAAAAATTAATGCATTTTTAGCTGCATCTTGTTCTGCTATTTTCTTGCTTTTTCCAGCTCCTGTTCCTACAGGTACTTTATTTACTAAAACGTTGACGTGGAACATTTTTTCATGATCTGGACCTTCTTCTTTTGTTACAACATATCTAATTTTACAAACTTGGTTTTTGCTTTGATAATATTCTTGGAGATATGATTTATAGTCTGATATTATTTTCCCTTTTACTGCAAGTTGTATATATTTTGTTAAATTTTCAAGTACGAATTTTTCTGCTTCTTTATAGCCACCATCTATATATATAGCTGCAATTATTGCTTCAACAGCATCAGCCAATATAGATTTACGCTCTCTACCACCAGAAGTTTCTTCTCCTTTTCCAAGGAGCAAAAAATTGCCTATATTTAAATTTGAAGCAACTAAGCTAAGAGTATCTTCACAAACTACTTGTGAACGAAGTTTTGTAAGTTCACCTTCTGGATATTCCGGAAATTGTTCAAATATGAATCTGCTTACAACTATACTTAAAACTGCATCACCTAAAAATTCTAATCTTTCATTATTAACTTTTGTATAAAATTTATCTTCATTTGAATAAGAACTATGTGTTAAAGATTTTTCAAGTATATCTATATTTTTGAAATTATATTTTATTATTTCTTCAAATTTTTTTAATTCTACTATATTTATTATCACAACTTACCTCCTGTTTTTTATTGTGAATTATAATTGCTTATTGCTACTATGAAACCTTTCATAGAAATAATAAATAATTATAAAGTTACTAAATTCTAAACGGGACGCATACAATGCGTCCCCAACGCTAAGCGTGTATATAACACAACCTTGCATTTTATTATTCTAAAATACCTTCTAAATAATTCATTATATCTCCTACAGTTGAAATATTTTCGATACTTTCATCTTCAACTTCAATATCAAATTCTTCTTCAATTGCCATTATTAATTCAAACAAGGCAATAGAATCAGCTTCTAAATCATCAGCAAATGATGTTTCCATTGTAATATCTTCAGGTTCTACACCAAGTTTTTCTGAAATAAGATCTCTTAATCTTTCAAACATTCTTACTTCACCTCCTCATTATACTTTCTTCTATTAGGCTGTTAACTCTACTTTCGCAAAATACTTTAGCTTGTCGTATTGCATTTTTAATTGCAATATCATCAGAGCTGCCATGAGCTTTTATTACTGGAGCCTTCACTCCTAATAAAGGTGCACCACCATGTTCTTTATAATCGAATTTGCTTTTAAATTTCCTTAATGATGGCTTAATAAGTGCTCCGCCTACTTTAGACATAAAGCTTGAAGTCAGCTCATCTTTTAAACCCGACATAATTTCTTTAACAGTTCCCTCTAAAGTTTTTAAAATCATATTGCCTACAAAACCATCACAAACAATAATGTCTGCGTATCCTTGAAGTATTTCTCTGGCTTCGATATTGCCACAGAAATTAATTGGCAATACAGAGTTCTCAAGAAGTTCATACGTTTCTATAGTTAACTTGTTCCCCTTGCTTTTTTCTGCACCTATGTTTGCTAAAGCTATACGTGGTGAAGCAATACCCATGACTTTCTGCATGTATATATTCCCCATAATAGCAAAATCGTACAAAAAATTAGACTTACAGTCTACATTAGCACCGGAGTCAATAAGCATGGAAAATCCACCTTTCATTGATGGTATCAATGGAGCAAGAGCTGGTCTTTCTATACCTTCTATTCTTCCAATAACAAGAAGTCCTCCACTTAATAAAGCACCGGTACTTCCAGCTGAAACAATAGCATCTGCATCATTATTTTTAACAGCATTTAAAGCCTTAACTAATGATGAATCCTTCTTACGCCTTAGGGCTAATACAGGCTTATCTTCATTTGTTATTATTTCTTCTGCATTTAGTATATCAATGTTTTTATAATTAGCTGTATTCTTGTCCAAAAATTTTTTTATCTCTTGTTCTCTGCCAGATAAAATAATATTTACATTATATTCATCTCTAGCTAAAATACAACCTTTGACTACTGCCTCAGGAGCATTGTCTCCGCCCATTGCGTCTACTACAATATTCATATGCACACCTCAGATTCTACTATGTTTTACCTATTAATTAGTATATATTAGATATAATTCAATTGCAATAAAAAAATAGTGCATGTATGCACTATTTTTTTATTCTACGCTCATAACTTCCTTACCGTTATAATATCCGCATGCTCCACATACTCTGTGAGGTAACTTTGGTTCATGACATTGAGGACAATCTATTACAGTAGGTATAGTTAATCTACATTTTGCTGTTCTTCTTCTATCTCTTCTCGCTTTGGAAGTTTTTCTCTTAGGTACTGCCATTGTAACACCTCCTTAATCTTTTAACAGGTTCTTTAATTTTTCAAATCGTGGATCTGTTATATTGTTTTCACATTTACATTTTTCAACGTTTAAATTAACTCCACAGTTAGGGCATATGCCTTTACAATCTGTTTTACAAACAGCTTTCATTGGCATAGACAAATAAATCATCTGCTTTATTGTTTCGTCCAAGTTAACACATCCGTCTTCAATAACTAATTTAATTTCGTCAGATTCATCTTCTTCAATTTCTTGTTTTCGTCCAACGACTGCTTCAAACTTAGTCTCTGAAGTATTTTCAAATTCTGTTAAGCATCTAGCACATATTTCCGCATATGAATACTTAACTATACCTGTTAACAATATACTATCTTCAACTTTGAAAAAATCTCCATTGAAAATTATCGTTTTATTAAGATGTGTTTTTTCCAAAAATTCTTCATCATCAATAATGAACTTGTCTTCAAATTTAAACAAATAATCATCTGATGACAAAAATTTACTTAACTTAATTAACATAATACCACCCTTTTTACTAGCAGAGTTAATTATATGAGAAAAAAAAAGTTTTGTCAAGTAGTTTATTTTACACTTTTTAACTTTTATTATTTCGCTAAAATTTTTGTATCTCTAGCTATCATTAACTCTTCATTAGTTGGAATAACAAATACTTGTACTGAACCATTGTCTTTTGAAATTAAAGCTTCTTTTCCTCTTGTGTTGTTTTTAGCATCATCAATTGTAATTCCTAGGAATTCTAAGCCTTCACATATGTCTTTTCTAGCTGCTGCTGAATTTTCTCCAAGACCTGCAGTAAATACTACTACATCTACACCGCCCATAGCTGCTGCATATGAACCTATGTATTTTTTAACTGTATAAGAGAATTTATCAAGAGCTAATTGAGCTCTTTTATTTCCTTTTTCAGCTTCCCCTTCAATATCTCTAAAGTCACTGCTTACACCAGAAATTCCAAGAACTCCTGATTTTTTATTCATCAAGTTATCTACTTCTTGTATAGTCATGTTTTTCTTGTTCATTAAGAATGCAATTATTGCTGGATCTATATCTCCACATCTTGTTCCCATAACAAGTCCTTCAAGTGGAGTTAATCCCATGCTTGTGTCTACAGATTTTCCACCTTTAATAGCTGTAACACTTGCACCATTACCTAAATGGCAAGTAATGATTTTTAAATCTTCTAAAGATTTACCAGTCATAGCTGATACTCTTTCAGCAACATATTTATGAGATGTTCCGTGGAAACCATATCTTCTTATTCCAAGCTCTTTGTATAATTCGTAAGGCAATGGATAAATAAAAGCTACTTCAGGCATAGTTTGATGATATGCAGTATCGAATATTCCTACCATAGGAACATTTGGTAATAATTCTTTACATGCTTCAATACCTATTATATTTGGTGGATTATGTAGAGGTGCTAGGTCTGTACATTCTTTCATAGCATTTACTACTTCATCAGTAATTTTCACTGAACCTGCAAATTTTTCTCCACCGTGAACAACTCTGTGTCCTATAGCGTCAATTTCTTCTAAAGCTTTTACAGCACCATATACTGGGTCAACTAAAGATTTTAATACTAAGTTTATTGCTTCTTTATGGCTTTCCATAGGTTCTTGAATTACAACTTTTTCTTTTCCAGTAGTTTCATGTTTAATAACACTACCTTCAATTCCTATTCTCTCAACCAAGCCTTTAGCTAATACACTTTCATCATTCATGTTGATTAATTGATATTTTAATGATGAACTACCACAGTTAATAACTAATACATTCATGTTTATTTTTCCTCCCAATGTTATAAATATTAATATATAATAAAATCAATTATGATTTTACAAACGTTTAAAAATTACAATTAGTTTTACATTTTATTATCTTTTCAAATTTTTTGTTATTTAATACTAAAATATCGCAATTTGATATGTGATAATTCCACAAATTGCTCGAATCAACAATTTTGTAATAAAGCAATATGCTTTGTATAACACCAAAATGAGATACTATTACTGAATTATCTTCAACATTGTCCATAAAAGAAGCAATGCGTTTTATAATATCATTATAAGATTCCCCTTTTGGAAATGTATATTCAAGACCTTGTTTTATCCAATTATCAGTTTCTTCTCTATATTCTTTAAGCATTTCTTCCCATGTCATATTTTCAAAAATGCCAAAGTTAACTTCCTTAAGGCAATCTACTACTTTTAAATTTACATTAATTTGATCAGATATTATTTTAGCTGTATTATAAGCCCGTTTAAGAGGACTTGTATAAATATGTAAAACTTTTAAATCTTTTAAATTCAAACCGGCAAATTTTGCTTGTTCTTTTCCATCTAAAGATAACTCAATATCTGTTATTCCACAATATCTTTTATTTGCATTTCCTACAGATTCGCCATGTCTAACTAAATATAACATTATATCAACCCTTCCAGTAAAAGTACTGAGAACATGAATATAATTTGAGATACTTCTGTAATAAAACCACATGTATCACCTGTCATGCCACCTATTTTCTTTTCAATCCAATTTGAAATAAAATAAGCTGCAAATAATGTTATAAAAGATGCTACAAACATTATAATCTTGTTTGGCACAATTATACAAGAAACAACTAATATTAAAATATTTATTAATAATACTTCAGTATTAATTGATTCTATGAAGGCAGTTCCCATGCCTTTTGTCTTTTTAGCATATTTTTTATTCCATGAACCAACTATAACAGAAGTTCTACCTACAATTGGCATTATAAAACATGCAAATAATCCTATGTTTGAAAATAATACAAATTGCGACAAAACAATAAATATAAGACAAAGCACACCAAATGAACCAATGTGCGAATCACTCATTATTTCAAATATTTTTTCACCTGTTCGCCCAGAAAACAAACCATCAGTTGAATCTGCAGCACCATCAAAATGTATACCACCAGTAATTATAGTATAACATATTGTTAAAAAAAGGCCACTGACATAATTTGCATGAAATAAATTCCCTATGAAACTTGCTATCAATAAAAGTGCTCCTATTACTGCTCCCATAAGTGAATATAAACTTAAAGCTTTCTTAAAATTTTCTTCATTATATTCAATTTTATTTCCTATAGGAATACGAGTAAAAAAAGAAATAAGTACTAAAAATCCTGAGGCCATTTAACCATTTCTCCCTTATGTTTAAGCTTAATAGGAATTCCTGAAAAAATGAAATACATAAAATCAGCTTCTTTTCCAATTCTATTATTTATTCTGCCGCTCATATCTCTAAAGTAATTACCCATATAATAAGATGGAACAACTCCAAGTCCTGTTTCATTAGAAACAATTATAAGTTTTTTGTTATATTTGTTACAAATTTTAATTAATTCAACTACATTTTCAATAATTGTTTTTTCAAGCTCATTTACATCATCAATATTGCATTTATCAAAATCAAGTTTGCTGTCAAACATGAAATTTCCTATTAAAGTTGTTATACAATCAATTAAAATAACATCTGATTCAATAAACTCCTTATGATTTAGAAGTAAATGAAAATCAGAGTAAGTTTCTAATGTATGCCATGATTCTGGCCTTTGTTCTTTGTGCTTTTTAACTCTATCCGCCATTGCTTTATCTGTTACTACAGCAGTTGCTATGTATAAAACCTTATTGCCATATTCCTTTGCTTTCATTTCAGCAAATGTGCTTTTTCCGCTTCTAGACCCGCCTATTACAAATGTTACACTCATAAAATTACCTTCATTCCGCTATTCTTTGACAAATATTTGCCATATTAACTTATATATTATAACATTAAAATATAAAAAATCAATTAAAATTCGAAAATTAGCATAATAAATTTAATATGAATAACTTATTTTAATAAACTAATTAACATTGACAATATTGAACATAATAAATACAATAGATGATAAGTAAAGTAAATTTAAGGAGAATGACTATGAAAGTTACAGGCATTGTTGCTGAATACAATCCTTTTCACAAAGGACATGAATACCAATTAAATAAAGCACGTAATTTGTCTGGTTGTGATGCTGTAGCTGTTGTAATGAGCGGCAACTTTGTTCAACGTGGTGAGCCAGCAATAATTGATAAATTTAAACGTGCAGAGTCAGCAATATATGGTGGTGCAGATTTAGTAATTGAACTTCCTATGCCTTTTTCATGTCAAAATGCAGAATTATTTGCAAAAGCTGCTGTATCTGAACTAAAAAAAATACCCGTCACTCATTTAAGTTTTGGATGTGAAAATGATAATATTGAACTTCTTAAAGAAATATCACTCATTCAAACAAATAATTTAGATTACAACCTTGCATTAAAACATGAACTTAAAAGTGGTATTTCCTACCCAAATGCTGTTGCTAATGCTATTTGTAAATTTTCAAACAAGAATATAAATATTAAAGATATAATAAGTTCTCCAAATAATGTTCTTGGACTTGAATATATTAAAAGTTCTATTAAATTGAATTGTGATTGGGATTTTGTACCTGTAAAAAGAATTGGAAGCAATCATAATGATGTCGATATTAGTGGTCAGTACGACAGTGCAACGGCAATACGTAAAAGCATTATAGAAAATTCATCACTAGAACTTCCTAATTCACTGACTGTAAAAAGCATTGAAATGATTAATAAATTCAAATACGAATACCAGAATTTTAGTAATTTAAACAACTATTTAAATTATATATATTATAAAATACTTGATATTGGAATAGATGGTTTAAATGAAATATATGAAGTATCTGAAGGTTTAAACAATAAAATTTATTCCAACATCTTCAAATATAATAATGTGGATGATTTCATTATGTCATTGAAATCTAAGCGTTATACTTATTCAAAACTAAGGAGAATTCTTCTTAATACTTTGTTAGGAATAACGAAAAATGACATAAGAGATTTTATGTTAACCAATAAAAATAATAAATCTATAAAGGTTCTTGCTTTTAATGACATAGGAAGGCAAATTTTAAAAGAAGCTAAAACTGATGGAACTTCTGTAATTAACAGATACTCTGATTATAAAAAAAATAATACAGAGCTTAATATTTTTAATTTAACAGATAAATCAACTAATATATATTTTCTTCAATTTATTAATAAAAAGATCAATGAAGAATATATTCAAAATGCTGTTTATGTAAAATAATTTATAATAAAACAAGCATATTACACCTCCATGTACAATAAATATATGTTATATGGAGGTTTTTCTATGCTTAGAAGAAATTTAATTCCAATTTTAATTTTATTAATAATATTTGCATTTGTTTTACAGCCTACAATCGTATCAGAAGGTGCATTTAAAGGGTTAAACATATGGTTTAATAATATTGTACCATTCTTATTTCCAATGTTTATTTTATCTAATATATTGCTTCAATACAATTTCATGTACAGCATTTTGGAAAGGCTTTCATTTTTTTCAAGAAAAATATTAAAAAGCAAGTATGCATTAATTCCATATTTTATTAGTTTTATTTCCGGATACCCTTCTGGAGCAATGATAGTAAATATAATGGCTGAAAATAAAAAAATAAGCAATAATGAAGCAAATTATATTCTTACTTTTACTAATAATTGCAGTTTTCAATTTATCGCAGCTGTAGTTGCTTATTCAATGCTTGGTAACTTCAATTTGTTTATTTATATAGCCATTCCTCATTATTTAGGAGGAATGTTATTAAGTTTTTTATTTACTAACAAAGAAAACAGTTTATCTATGAACTTGAAATACAAGCCAAAACCTATGCATTTTAATGAAGTGTTCAGTTCATCAATTTACAAAGCTATTATAAGCACATTGACAGTAGGCGGTGTAATAGTAATTTTTTCAGTATTTTCTCAATACATTACAAAATTGCTTTTTGCAAATGATATATTCATATCTTTAAATTCAAATTTTAAAGATATAATATTTTTGTGACCATAATTATCAATAACATTTATGAAACCATTATTCATAGCAATAACAATATCATCCATATAAAAAGCAGGAATGTCAGTTCGTCTACTAGCAGAAATAATTTCAGATCGGATTAATTTGGATAAATCTTCTATATCTGTCATATTTGAAATAATAAATAAATAACAAATATATTACAAGAAGTTAAATATTCAATTTTTATTGGAATGATGGTCTAAATGAATTGAAAAAAGTAATTATATTTTGTTCTTTAATTTTATGAACAATTTTTTGATGCAAAAAATCAATTCTATTATAATAGTCTGTTAGTAATAAATTATTTAATGAGAAATTCATATCAAAATATGTCATTAAATTATATGCAAAAATAATGTGATCAGCAATACTATTATTATTAATATTTGTAAATTGTTGTTGTTGTTGTTGTTGTTGAGAAACAAAATTTTCCATTGGATTTAAATTAACAGGAGTTGCAGAAAAGAAATTTGATGAATTTAAAATATTATTATTATTATTAGTTGGAGGATTAAAAAATAAATTATTATTATTATTATCATTATTATTTTCCATAATTATTGGTTTTGGTGAGAAAAATACTGTTTCTTTTTCTTGAATATTATTTTCTTCTTTAGGAATAATTTGGCTTTCTTCTTCTTCTTCATTATTATTATCATTTTCAACTAAATTTAAAATTTGTTGTTCCATTTTTAATTCATTATTTAAATTATTATTATTATTACTTAAATTAAAAAATGTTGTATTTTGTTTTGATTGTGTTTGTAAAAT
>Ga0074193_1000713_pt1 | contig 50946 bp, 46 predicted proteins | sample EPASupsiteHSE605_FD_64523 | JGI IMG/M metagenome (GOLD analysis project Ga0074193, IMG submission 64523) | Bioremediated contaminated groundwater from EPA Superfund site, New Mexico - Sample HSE6-05 | ecosystem: Environmental > Aquatic > Deep subsurface > Groundwater > Contaminated ...
ATGCTACTTTTTCTTCCTCACCCTTTTTACGAACCTTTACCGCCATTGAAAGGCACGGTTCAGGTGCTTTTACTCCTATAAGGGTTAACGGTTTTTTAGCACCGCTCAATGTGTCACCAGTTTTTAGCCCAGTAAGCTTGGTAATAACTCCAATATCCCCTGCACTGATGCAAGTTGTTTCGTCCTGTTTGCCACCTCTTGGAATAACAAGCTTGCCCATTCTTTCTGTTTCGCCTGTTCTGGTGTTATATGCTGGTGTTTCTGGATTGATTTTACCTGAAACAACTTTTACAAAGGACATCTTACCAACAAACGGGTCAGCAATTGTCTTAAAGCAAATTGCCGCAAGAGGTCCGTTTTCATCACACGGCAAAACAACTTCGTTACCGTCTGCGTCAGTTGCAACTTCTCCTGATTTTTCGCCCGCACTCGGTCCAAGGTTAACTATACCGTCAAGCAACAAATCAACTGCGTCCAGTGTATAACCAGAGCAAGCATATATAGGATAGATTGTGCCATCAACAACACCCTTTAAAAGCCCACTGATTGCCTCAACCTCTGTAAATTTTTCACCTGAAAAGAATTTTTCCATAAGCTCTTCACTTGATTCTGCAACAGATTCATTAAACATTTCACGCATTGCATCAAGCTTGTCGCTCTGTGGCATTTCAACTTCTGATGATTTTCCATCTTTATACTCATAAGCCTTGTTCTGTGCAAAGTTTACAAAGTATTTTATTCTGCTATTTTCAATATACGGAACAACAACAGGGCAAAGTTTTGCCCCGTGAACAGCCTTTAATTCGTCAAAAAGGTTGCCAAAGTTTGCATTCTCAGCATCTGTTTTTGTGACAACAAAAAACTTTGAAATGCCTCTTTCCTCTGCCGCTTTAAAAGCTTTTTCAGCACCAACATCGTACTTTGCTTTTTCAGCATCGGTAACTATAACTGCACAACCTGCTGCACGCATACCTTCACTTAATCCACCAGCAAAGTCAAAAAGGCCAGGAGTGTCAATAAGATTTATTTTTACATCTTTCCATTCAAGAGGTGCAACCGATACACCAACCGTTACGCCACGTTTCTTTTCATCTGCATCAAAATCCATAACGGTGTTTCCCTCGGTTACCCTACCAAGCCTTTCTGTTGCTCCTGAACGATAAAGCATAGCTTCACAAAGTGTTGTCTTACCCCTGCCGCTGTGACCTGCGACAACGATATTACGAATGTTCTTAGAGTTATAGGTTTTCAAGTCCGTTCCTCCTTAGTTTTCGATAAAATTCGGCAAAATTTATACAAATTACATAAATGATGGTTGTATATCGTTTTTTATTTTAACATATTCTACCATGCTTTTCAATAAAGAAAAAAATTTAACCATCTTTTAAGGCTGTTTTTGCATTATAAATAAAATGTTTTTAGTCTTTTGTTAAAATTATACACAAATGTCTGTTATTACTTTTTTGTTATTTAATTAACGCTACGATGTTCGCACAAATATGATAAAAACCGTTGACTTTCTACCTAAATAGTTTTACACTATTTAATAGTATTAAAAAAATTATTAAGGAGATTGTTTATGAAAGTATTTATGATTGGCGGAACAGGCTTACTTGGCTGTGAAGCCGCAAGAATTTTCATTGAAAGAGGACATCAAGTTAAGTCTGTTGCTCTTCCTCCCCTTCCAGAAGGCGCTCCTATTCCAGAGCAAATGGAAATCATCCTGGGCAACATCAACGACAAGTCAGATGCTGAAATCAAAGAAATGATGAGCGGTTGCGACTGCTTCGTTTTTGCAGCTGGCGTTGATGAAAGAGTTGAGTTTCCAAAGCCTGTTTATGATGCTTACTACAAATTCAACATTGCTCCTCTCGAGCGTATGCTTCCTCTCGCAAAAGAGTGTGGTCTTAAAAAGGCAGTTATCCTTGGCTCTTATTTTGCATACCTTGCAAAAGAGCGTCCAGACATGAGACTTACTGAGCAGCATCCATACATAAAAAGCCGTATCGACCAGGAAAATCTTGCTTTCTCATACGCTGATGAGAACTTTGATGTTTCTGTTCTTGAGCTCCCTTACATCTTCGGCACACAGCCAGGTCGTAAGCCAGTTTGGGTTATCCTTATTGAGCAGCTCCAGATGATGGACAAATTCCCATGCACATTCTATCCAAAAGGCGGTACAGCAATGCTTACAGTTCGCCAGGTTGGCGAGTCAATCGTTGGTGCTGCTGAATATACTGATTATGCTAAGTTTAACCATCAGAAGGCATGGCCTATATCTTGCTTTAACATGAAGTGGGACGAGTTCCTTCACATCGTTTATGACGCAAGAGGAATGGGTTCAAACAGAAAAGTTGTTGGTATTCCTATTTGGATGTTCGCTATGTTCGGCAAGAAGATTGAAAAAGAGCGTGCTGTACAGGGAATTGAGTCTGGTATCTATACTCCTGGTCTTGCTGAGATCATGGATCTTGACCTCTTTATTGATACAAAGTATTGCTTCAAGGATCTTAACGTTACACAGGACGACATCCGTGCTGCTATCTTTGATTCAATCAAACTTAGCGTTGCTGCTCATGAAGGCAAAGCTAAACTTATCGGTATGAAGGGCGAATAATTAAACCTCTTATTTGTACAGACTTCTTTATTAGCTTTTACCCCACATACAATTAAAGTATGTGGGGTTATTTTTTATTTATTAGTTCACCTATAAACATGATAAAATACCAATAAACAAATAAAAAATAACTATATTAAATTAAACCATATGTGGTGTTAAATATTTTAACTTCATTTAAAAAAAGAGCATAAAAAACATTGACAAGAGTAACAAAAGCATTTATAATTGTAACGATGTTTTGTTTGTTAACAAAAAGTTAATATTTGCAAAATCAAGTTCCGCAAAGTCTTAGTTTAACAGCTGGTTACTACCCTAAGTCGGATACCCATGCAACTTTGGAATATCTGTTTTCGCAGGGAACAAACTTGATTCCCTGCGTTTTTATATTGCTTTTTGCAAATATTGTTTGTTTTAGTCGAAGTTCACTCAAGTTTATATACATTATAATAATATTACAAATTAAAAGACATAAAATATTTTTGTTATTTAATTGTATACTTTTAATAAACTATTTACATACATTGCAAACACTGTTTAAATAAGAACTTAGGTGTCTGCAATACTTAAATTGCTAACTTCCTCCAATGCACACAATCTGTGCGTATTTTCTAACAGAGCCCATCGAATTTTGCCCGAATTCGATGGGCTCCTCCCTTTGCTCTTTATTTCTTTGTTTTTAAAAATTAGCATTTTATACTAAAAAAATATGAAAACTTTGCAGTATAAAATCCCTGCGTTTACAAACAATAGATTTGCAAACATTTTTTAAAAACAATTATTTAAAGAAGGAGAATTTATATATGAAAGCCACAGGAATTGTGAGAAGAATTGACGACCTCGGCAGAGTCGTTATCCCAAAGGAAATCCGTAGAACTATGCGTATTCGAGAGGGAGATCCCTTAGAAATATACACAGATACAAACGGTGAAGTGATTTTTAAAAAATATTCATTAGTTGGTGAATTGTCATCGTTTGCAACACAGTATTGCGATGTCCTTTTCCGCAGCACCAATCTGCCTGTTGTAATTTGTGACAGAGATCATGTAATCGCTGTTTCGGGACTTGCAAAAAAAGAGATTATGGATAGGCGTGTTTCTCCAGAACTTGAAAGACTTATGGAAAATAGAGAGAGTTTTACCGCCTCTTCATCACGCAAGCTTACTCCAATTGAAGGAGTGGATAAAAACGCACTTGTTGCTTGCCCCATTATTGGATCTGGAGATATTTCTGGTGTTATTATTTTCTTTGAGGGAACAGACGCAAATGCAACATCTCCATCTCAAACCGAAGTAAAGCTTGCACAGGTTGCTGCATCTTTCATCGGAAAACAAATGGAAGAATAAAAGCTTTTTACCCTAAAATGTAAATATCAATTATTATTCCTTTAAATAAGACATGATGCCATTTTAATGTAGTTGAGTTTGTTTTCTACCTACTTGAAGATGGCATCGCTTTTTTATGATTAATTTAATTATATCTTTGTATTTGTTAAGGCAGCATATGATTTATATGTTGTCTTGATTCTTTTTATGAATCAAAAACCAATTGACAAATATGGATTTTAAATGGTTTACTGTTATATAAGTATTTTTTTGTCGCTTTCTAAATAAAAAGTGAACTTTTTGAATTTAAATTCGTTATATAAGTAAAGGGGATGTGTTATGGGTGTTCCTAATGTATTGATTGAGCGTTTTGTAGAGGGTGATTCGAATGCTTTGAACTCACTTATTGAAGAGTATAAAACCGATTTGTATAATTTATGCTTTAGACTTACTCTTAACAAACACGATGCTGATGATTTGTTTCAACAAACTTGGATTAAGGCAATAAAATATTCTGACAGATTTGAAAACACTTCATTTAAAGCATGGCTCTTTAAAATCTGCGTAAACATTTTTAGAGACGACTGCAGGCGTCTTTCTAGAAGAAGGAAATATGTTGTTGACGAGTTTGAATCCACAAGTGAAAAAGACCTTGTGATTACATCGATTGATAGCGAACAATCCGTTGAGGAGCAGATGGAAAAACAACACACCCAAGCTCTTATAGTTACAAGTATAAATAAACTCCCTGAAAAACTAAAAACTCCCGTGGTTTTGTTTTATTATCAACAGCTTTCATATGCCGAGATAGCACAAACAATGCAGATACCGGAGGGAACCGTTAAGTCAAGAATTAGTAATGCAAAAAAGAAATTAAAAGGCGAATTGGAGGGTTATTTGAATGTTTAATATTGATAAATATTTAGAAGACCTATCATTCAAGGATGTTTCGCCCTCTGATGATTTAATTGAGCATACACTTGTTCAGTGTAAAAGTGAAATGGATAAACGTGCTTCTAAGCGAAGCAGGACGAAACACAAAGGAGGATTTTTTATGAACAAATCTACATATAAACGTGTTGGTATTATCGCCACACCTGTTTTAGCTGTCCTTGTTATTGGCATTTTCTTGGCAACAAATTTCTTTAGCACAAAACTTAACTCAGTTCAAACATATTATACCGTAGATATAAACCCCAGCGTTTGTATCGGCGTTGATAAGAACGATGTTGTTAGAGAAGTTGTTAGCCAGAATGATGATGCAGCTGAATTAATCAAAAAGATTGATGTAAAAGGTAAATCTGCAGAACTGGCAATTGGAAAAATAATTGACACAGCAAAAGAGTCAGGATATATAAAAGATTCTGAAAAATACGTTTTGATCGGTCATTTTGGTAAAGAGAATAAAGAATTCACTAAGCTTCAGCAATCATTAGAAAAGAATTATGGTGACACTGTAAAACTGTTGATAGTTTCCGGTTCGCTTGATGACAAAAAAGCTGCGGATTCTCTTGATGTTTCAGCAGGCATGTTAAAATTAAGCAAACAGGCTCAAGGCGTTAAAGTTAAAAAAGAGGATAAAGTTGAAGATATTATCGGCACTGTTAATAAAAAGATACATACAAATCTTTGCGCACCTAAATTACAGGTAAAAGTTGCAAGCGAATCTAGCGTTAATCTTTCTTGGAATAAACTTGATTTAAATGCAATAGGTTTTGTTGGAAAAGTAACCTATCAGATTGTTATGGGCGATTCCGAGGAACAAATTTTGCAAATGAATGGACAAGTCGTTGCAACAATGTCATATTATTCATATGGTCAGCAGCCTTTACATTACAATTTAAAATCTGCTAATGCACAATTTTTAGGTCAAGCTACAAAATATTTTGCGATCTATGCAAAGTTTGATGGTTCTGAAACTGTAATGTGCAGCAATGTTGTAAACGGGGTGTTGGGAGAAGCATTAACAACTTCAAGCTCACCTGCATCGGATAATTCAAATAAAAATGATACTGCTTCTTCTAAAACTACTACCGTTGCCCCTTCATCTGCCAAAAACAATGCAGGAGCTTCTATTAACAACTTCTCAAACATTCGTGGCAGCATTTTAGGGACAACCGTTTCTCTTAATTGGGATAAGATTAGCTATAATGGATTTGAAGGTTACAAGGTAATGTATTCCTTTATAAATTCAAAACCCGTTTATCAAAATTCTGGATGTCACTATGCAAAATGGATTACAAATCCAAACGAAACAAGCTGTTCAATTGATGTTACAACTTTGAACGGATATACTCCAGGGGCTACCTGCTATTTTTCCATCACTGCACTTTATAGCTCGCACAATGTTAAGATTGCTGGAAATGTTATATCAATACCGATGCCTTCAGCTCCTGCCGAGCCAAGCTACCCCTATTCAAACATAATCAGCAGTGTGTCAGGGACCACAGTTAATCTTAGTTGGGACAAAATTAATTATATCGGATTTGAAGGTTACAAGGTAATGTATTCCTTTGTAGATTCAAAACCCGTTTATCAAAAATCTGGATGTTACTATGCTAAATGGATTACAAATCCAGACGAAACAAGCTGTTCAATTGATGTTACAACTCTGAACGGATATACTCCAGGGGCTACCTGCTATTTCTCCATCACTGCACTTTATGGTTCACACAGTATCAAGATTCCTGGAAATGTTATAGCAACAATACTTCCATAACAATAAATAAACCGCTTTATCCCCCATATAAAACCTACAGGTTACAATATATTCTTGTGCCTGTGGGTTTTATTTTATTATATTTACCTATACCATTATAATTATATAAATAAAAGCACCCTTTACGGGTGCTTTGTTTGTATAGAAAGTATTAGGGTTAGATAACATTACAATTTAAAATCCTACTGTATGCGGTTTTGCAATTTTCATTGAAATATCGAACGCCTGAACAGAGTGTGTAAGTGCACCAATAGAAATTATATCAACTCCTGTTTTTGCCACTTCGGCGATTGTTTCAAGAGTTATTCCGCCAGATGCCTCAAGCTTTGCTCTGCCGTTTACAAGCTCAACTGCTTTTTTCATTGTTTCATTATCCATGTTATCAAGCATTATGATTTCTGCGCCTGCATTTATCGCTTGCTCAACTTCATCAAGATTTCTGGTTTCTACCTCTATTTTAACTGTATGCCCCAATTTTGAGCGTACAATTTTTACTGCATTTTCTATTCCGCCGCCTGCATCAATATGGTTATCCTTTAGCATTGCTGCGTCTGAAAGATTGAAGCGGTGGTTTTTGCCACCACCACAGGTAACAGCATATTTTTGAAGCGCACGAAGCCCTGGAATTGTTTTTCTTGTATCTGCGATTGTTGCCTTTGTACCTTTTGTAAGCTCAACCGACTGTGCTGTTGCTGTTGCAATTCCAGACATATGCTGAAGCAAGTTAAGTGCTGTTCTTTCTCCTTTAAGGAGCATTGCAGTTTTTCCGCTAAGTTCTGCTATTATGTCGCCTTTTTTTATTATGTCACCATCGTTTTTAAAAATTACTGCTGAAAAGGATTCGTCCAACAACTCAAAAACACGCAAAGCAACTGGAAGTCCACAAAGAACTCCATCTTCCTTTGCCAAAAATTTTGCTGAACCTTTTTGCTGTGGTTCAATAAGAAAATCGGTTGAAACATCAATATAATTGATATCCTCTGTTATTGCTTTTTTTATAATTTCATCAACATAAAATTGTGGTAAATTCATTTTTTACACCTTCCCATATGCCTTTTCCTGTTCATAAACCTCGGCAAGAATAATTGATGCAACTGTTGCAAGGCTAAGTTCCTCACAATATTCTATTGTTATTGCATAGTCGCCTTCTTTAAGGTTTTGCCTTATTTCATTAACTCTTTTAAGCCCTGATTCAATCTTCTCATCATTAGGCAAAACAAAGAATGTTTCCTGCATTATTGCACGGATTTCGTCCGCTATTCCGCTTGGCAACGGTTTTGCACCGCCATTGTTTTGATATTCATAAGGCAGGGCAGGGCTCTTACTATTACGCAGTCTTCTTTGAATTTCTGTAGCCGCTCTTCTGCCAAAAACCAGAGCCTCCAAAAGAGAATTGCTTGCCAAACGATTGCCCCCATGTACTCCTGTGTGTGCACATTCCCCTGCGGCAAAAAGCCCCTGCACTGTTGTTTCTGCATTAAGATTAGTGTCTATGCCACCCATAAGGTAGTGCTGACACGGAAAAACAGGAATAAGCTCTTTTGTAATATCCACGCCGTTTTCAAGACAACCTTTTGTTATTCCCGGGAAACGATTGCGGATAAATTCTTCTCCCTTAAAGCGAATATCAAGATAAAACTTTTTGCTATTTGTTTTTCTGCTTTCCAATATTATTGCACGAGAAACCACATCACGTGGAGCAAGCTCCATACGCTTGTCATAATTTTGCATAAAGCGTTCTTCGTGACAATTTAAAAGTTGTGCACCCTCGCCCCTTACCGCTTCGCTTATCAAAAATTGCTCACTTGTATTTGGAGCATTAAAGGCAGTGGGATGAAACTGAACAAAACTTAAATTTTTAATTTCAGCTCCAACTTCATATGCAAGCCTTATACCGTCACCCGTTGCAACAACAGGGTTTGTTGTGCATTTATATACTCTGCCGATACCGCCTGTGGCAATAATGCAATAGTCTGCAAAAACGCTTGTATGTTCTGTTTTGTTAACAATCAAGTCCAACCTAAATCCAACTTTTTCACGATTCATTGATGCAACCATTGAATGCTCGGCAATCTCTATGTTCTTGTGATTTTCCACCTGTTTTAAAAGTGTTGCTACAATATTATCGCCCGTTGTGTCCTTATGATGCACTATTCTGCGACGGCTGTGACCTCCCTCCAAAGTCTTTTTTGGAGTTCCATCTTCATTCTTGTCATAGTCAAAGCCCATGTCCATAATTTTGCTAACATCACTTGGACCCTCACTGACAAGAATTTGAACTGCCTGCAAATTGTTTTTTTGCCCTCCTGCTACCAAGGTGTCATAGATATGAAGGTCAAAACTATCATCCTCAAAGTCCAATACAGCGGCAACGCCCCCTTGAGCAAGGGAGCTGTTTGAAATAGCTTTTTGTTCTTTTGTAAGCACGAGTACATTTACATCACTGTCGAACTGCAATGCGGCATAAAGTCCTGCGACTCCACTGCCTGCAATCACAACATCATATTTTTTTTGCAAGTTGATACGCCTCCGATTCAACCGCCATATTTAAGCATATTATCAATGCTTCTCTTTGCGGCTATGCGTAAATCCTCGTCTAATTCTATTTCTTCTCCACACGCTCCGATTACTGCTTGATAAACATCTTGAAGTCGTGTCATTGTCATATTTTTACATGTAAGCTTGTCCGCTTCCAGCTGGATATACTTGCCCTGCGGGTTTTTATCCTCCAGATAGTCAACAACGCCACGCACGGTACCAATTATAACTTCACCATCATGTGCCTTTGCATAGTCTATAATTTCACTTGTTGAACCAACCATATCAGCAAGATCAACAACCTCTTTTTTACATTCTGGATGAACAGCAACAACGGCATTTGGATGCTTTGCCTTCGCATCAAGCACATCCTGTGCTGTAATCACGTTGTGCACTGGACAACAACCGTCCCATAAAACAACTTCCTTTTGTGGAACATTCTCTGCAACATATGTGCCCAAATTTACATCAGGCAAGAACAAAATTTTGTTTTGCGGTAAAGATGACACAATTTTGATTGCACTTGATGATGTTACACAAACATCAACCTCTGCCTTTACCTGTGCTGTGGTATTAATATATGCAACTGCACAGCAATCTGGATTTTGCTCTTTAAAAGCTTTGACCTGCTGTGGTGTAATATTCTCCGCCATAGGGCACGTAGCCTGGGCAACTGGCAAAACAACTGTTTTCTCTGGCGAGAGAATTTTAACAGTTTCTGCCATAAATCTTACTCCGCAAATAATTATGCGTTTTGCCTCACACTTTTGTGCCTCAACCGACAGTGCATAACTGTCTCCCGCAAAATCTGCGATGTCAATTATTTCGGGTGCCTGATATGTGTGTGCCAAAACAACAGTATTCCTCTGCTTTTTCTCACTTAAAATAAGTGCCTGTAATGCCTTATTGTCCATTAAAAACAGCCTCCGTAAAATACGAGAGCAAACGCCTCTCTCATCCTCTACCATACTTAAAATATATTCGGCTTATTATACCAAAAAAAGTATAGCAATACAAGGAGTATCTCGCCTAATTATTGTTTCTTTTTTGTCAATGTATTTATTCCCTCTGTGCATACAGCAATAATTAAAATAAATGCAAACAGAATGTTTGGAAACATTGCAAAGCTAGTTGCAGATGCCACATATCCAAAAACCAAAGGCATAAACGCCGAACCTGTAAAAGCAGCTGCAAGCTGAAGCCCCATTATCGCCTCTGAATTTTCTGTGCCAAATCGTGCAGGAGTTTCATGAAGCATAATTGGGAAAAGTGGTGCACATCCAACTCCGATAATTACTATTACAATTGCCGCAGCCTGTGCTGAAAGCGGAAACAATAATAATATTGCTCCGATAAATATTATACCCTGTCCAAGCCTTAATTGTTGCTTGTTTTTCATTTTTATTGTTAAAAATCCAGACAGTACCCTTGCAACGGTTACTCCTGCAAAGAAAAACGAAATCCAAAGCGATGCTTTTGCAGCATCAAGCCCTTTTATATTTATAAGATATGTGCTGCCCCAAAGCCCGATAAGCATTTCTATTCCACAGTAGAACAAAAACGATGTCATAGAAATAGCTACTCCACGCTGATGAAGTGCATCTGTAAGGCAGTGTTTTTCTTTTGCTTGCTCTTGGTCTTCTTTATTTATAACATTCACTTGTTCAAATTTTTTCCAAACTGGAAGTGTAAGAAATAAAACCAAAGCCATGCCAAGAAGTATTCCTGCAACGGAAAGATATCCTGGTCTCCATTTTCCAATTTTTAAAAAGAATGACATAAGTACAGGACCAGTCATAGCTCCAACACCCCAAAGTGCGTGTAGCCAACTCATATGCCTTGGTTTAAAATGACGTGCAACGTAGTTGTTAAGGCTTGTGTCAACTGCTCCTGCACCAAGTCCAAGCGGAATGGCAAATAAAAAGAACAGGTAGATTGACGGCATAAACGAAATTAAAAGAATACCGACACCTGTCATAAGCACACTAACTGCCGTTACCTTTGCGGTTCCAATCTTTTGTGTAATTTTGCCCGAAAACAAGCTTGATATTATTGTTCCTGCCGAAATTGCAAGTGACAAAGCTCCCGCCATTCCCTCGTTTGCACCAAATTCAAGATGCATAAGAGGCCAGCTTACACCAAGCAATGTATCTGGCAAACCAAGCCCAATAAATGTCATATAAATTATTGCAAGCAATATTATTGCCATATGTTTTCTCCTCACTTTTGCAGTACTTATATTGTAGCTTATTATGAATTTTTTTCAACAATAAAAAGTGTTTTATGTCGATTTATGTCTTTATTATTTTTAACTAGTGTGCTTTTACTTTTTTCCAAATTGTGTTATACTATTATATTATATTTTTAGAATAGGTGACTTTTATGAATGTTAGCGTTGGTGATATTCTTGATATGAAAAAACCACATCCCTGCGGTTCAAATCAATTTTTGGTTTTACGCTCAGGTATGGATTTTCGTATTCGTTGCCTTGGCTGTGGGCATGAGGTTATGGTTCCTCGCCAAAAGGCAGAAAAAAACATTCGTAAAATCATTAGAGAACAGCAAGACGAAAAGTAGCTGTGCTCTAATTAATATATGCCCCATAGGTTGGCTACTGTTAAACAATTTATTATATTAACGCCCCATATTACGGAGGATTTTTATGCTAGATAAATTAGAAAATGTTGAACAGCGATTTGAAACGGTTAACGAGCTTTTGTGTAATCCCGATATTGTCGCTGATATGGAACAATATAAAAAACTGATGCAAGAGCTTAAGCATCTTACCCCTATTGTTGAAAAGTTCCGTGAATACAAAAAATGTAAAGAAGCATTTGACGAAGCTAAATCATTGCTTGATGCTGGCGGAATGGATAAAGATTTTAGAGATATGGTGCAAGATGAATATGAGCAATCTCGTACACAGCTTGAAGTGCTTTTTGAAGAGCTTAAAATTCTTTTGCTTCCTCGTGACACTAACGATGATAAAAATGTAATTATAGAAATTCGTGGCGGTGCAGGTGGTGATGAGGCATCTCTTTTTGCTGGCTCACTTTTTCGTATGTACTCCATGTACTCGGAGGCTAAGGGCTTTAAATGTGAAGTTTTGAACGCTAACGAAACTGAGGTTGGCGGGTTTAAAGAAGTAAGCTTTGAAGTATCTGGTGAAGGTGCTTATTCTCGCTTTAAGTTTGAAAGCGGTGTGCACAGAGTTCAAAGAGTTCCAGAAACCGAGTCTCAGGGACGAATTCACACCTCTACTGTTACTGTTGCCGTTTTGCCAGAGGCAGAGGAAGTGGACGTTGAGATAAAGACTGTAGATTTGCAGATCGACACCTACCGTTCAAGTGGTGCAGGTGGCCAACATGTTAACACAACTGACTCTGCAATACGCATCACTCATATTCCTACAGGCACTGTTGTTGAATGTCAGGATGAACGCAGCCAGCACAAGAACAAAGAAAAAGCTATGAAAATTTTGCGTTCTCGTATTTTGGAGGCAGAAAATCAAAAACGTAGTGATGCAATCGCAGGAGAGCGTAAGTCCCAAGTCGGCACTGGAGACAGAAGTGAGCGTATTCGCACCTATAATTTTCCTCAAGGCCGTGTAAGCGACCATCGTATTGGTCTTACTTTGTACCGCATTGAGGCTATAATGAACGGTGATTTGGAGGAAATAATAGATGCACTTATCACTGCTGACACAGCAGAAAAGTTGAAAGCTGATGAATAGCATGCAAACAGAGTTTTTTAAAATAGAATCAGAAAATGATATAGATAAAATTAGATGTGTGGGTAAAATACTAAAAGACGGCGGAGTTGTTGGAATACCTACCGAAACAGTTTATGGACTTGCCGCAAATGCTCTTGATGAAGTAGCTGTTTCAAAAATTTTTGAAGCAAAAGGCAGACCACAAGATAATCCGTTGATTGTTCACATTGCGGACTTTAATGAGATTTATAATCTTGTAAGCGAAGTCCCTCCGGAGGCAGTTTTACTTGCAAAGCATTTTTGGCCAGGCCCGCTCACAATTATTTTGCCCCGCTCAAGCATTGTTCCCAAAAGCGTTAGTGCAGGGCTTGACACTGTTGCAATTCGCATGCCGTCACACCCTATTGCTCGTGCAATAATCAGGGAGGCTGGCGTTCCTTTGGCAGCACCCAGTGCAAATGTTTCAGGAAAACCAAGCCCCACAACAGCACAACATGTTTGGAACGATTTAAACGGCAGAATTGATGCAGTTGCAGACGGTGGTACTTGCATTGTTGGTCTTGAATCCACTGTTGTTACACTGTGCCAAAACCCGCCAAGGCTTTTGCGCCCTGGCAAGATAACGCCAGATGAACTTGCACAGATTCTTGGTGAAATTGAAGTTGACAGTTCCGTTTTGGGCGAGCTTCAAAAAGGTGTTACGCCTGCTTCGCCAGGCATGAAATACAAACACTATTCTCCAAACGCAAATGTTGTTATCGTTCGTGGCAAATTTGATAATTTTGCTGAATATATTTGTGCTACTAATCATGACGGCGTTATGGCTCTTTGCTTTGATGGCGAAGAAAAGCTGTTGCCTGTGCCTTGCCTTAGCTTTGGCAAAAAGGAGGACACAGCACAGCAAGCCAGAACATTGTTTGATGCCCTACGCAAGGTTGATGAGCTTGGTGCAAAAACTGTTTATGTTCGTTGCCCCGCAAGTGACGGCGTTGGACTTGCAGTATTAAATAGACTTCTGCGTGCCGCAGAATTTGAGGTGATTGATTTATGATAAAAGCAATTGCAATTGGACTTACGGGTCAAACTGGTTCGGGCAAATCAACTGTTGGAGAGATGCTTTCCAAAATCGGTTATTACATTATTGACTGCGACAAAATTGCAAAGCTTGTAACTGAGAAAGGCTCTCCTGTCTTAAACGAGCTTGCTTTGGCTTTTGGCAATGATGTTGTAAGTGGTGATGGTGAACTTAACAGAAAGTTGCTTGCCAAAAGAGCCTTTGCAAACAAAGAGGCTACATCAACTTTAAACAATATTACTCATCCTGTTATCACAAGGCATGTTAACAAAAAAGTGAACGGTGCTTTTTTTAACGGATATGATGTTGTTGTTATTGACGCTCCTGCACTGTTTGAAAGCGGAATTGACAAGAGCTGTGATATTGTTGTTTCTGTTGTTGCAGATGAAAACATCCGTTTGCAACGCATAATGAAAAGGGACAATATCGACGCGGATTCTGCCCAATTACGAATAAAAGCTCAATATGATGAAGAATATTATAAATCACATTCCGATATAATAATTAAAAACGATAGTGATTTAAAAGCTCTTAAAGAACAGCTTTCTGAGCTTTTGAATTTGATTGAGGTTAAACGAAATGAAGAAAACAAGCAATAAAAAAGCAGCGTTAAAAATTACAGCACTTATTCTCACTTTTGTTCTTGTTATATTTGCTATTATTTTCTTTAGCTATAAAAGTGTTCTAAAGGTGATTTATCCCCAAAAAGAGACTACACTTATTGAGCAATATGCAGATGAATACGGTGTTGATGAAGCTTTAATATATGCTGTAATTAAAACCGAAAGCGGGTTTAATTCACAGGCAACATCTAATGCGGGTGCTTTAGGTCTTACTCAAATTACGCCTGAAACATTTCAGTGGCTACAATCCAAAACAGGAGAAAAATTGGAAGACAAGGCTTTGCTTAATGCCGAAACTTCTATAAAATATAGTTGCTTATTTTTAAGTATGCTTATTGATGAATTCGGGGACACTAAAACTGCTGTTGCCGCATATCATGCAGGCAGAGGAAGTGTTAATAAATGGCTTAAAGACGAGGAGTATTCTCAAGACGGCAAGGCACTGGATAAAATCCCGTCAAAAGATACTTCTTACTATGTTCACAAAGTTACAAATGCAATAAATATATATAAAAATCTATATAACATATAAGGAGGACTCAAAAAATGAGCACAGAAAAATCAACAGCAGAAAAGTTACAGGACGAACTTTTTTACAAAACACCTCACGCCGCAGAGGTTATGACTGACGAGCAAATAGCACAGGCAGATAAATTCTGCGAAGGCTATGTAAGCTTTTTGAATACAGCAAAAACCGAGCGTGAAGTTACAGCTTTTATCAAAGACATCGCAGTCAGTAAAGGTTTTGTTAAATTTGATAAAACAAAAAAATATAACCCTGGTGACAAGGTTTATTATGTCAATAGAGAAAAAGCAATTATTCTTTGCGTTATTGGAACAAAGCCTGTTAGCGAAGGCGTTCGCATTGCTGCCGCCCATATCGATTCACCTAGAATTGACTTAAAGCCAAATCCACTTTATGAAGACACAGATATGGCTCTGTTCAAAACTCATTACTACGGCGGAATTAAAAAATATCAGTGGACTGCTATCCCACTTTCTCTTCATGGTGTAATTGTTAAAAAAGACGGTTCAAAGGTTTATGTTAACCTTGGTGAAAAGCCAGGCGAACCAAAGTTTGTTATCACTGACCTTCTTCCTCATCTTTCACAGGAGCAGAGCAAGAGAAAGCTTAACGAAGGCATAAAGGGAGAAGAACTTAATATTCTCATCGGTAGCAGACCTTTCAGAAGTGATGAAGGTAGTGAGCTTGTAAAGCTTAACATTATGAAATTAATGAACGAGAAATATGGCATTGTTGAGCAAGACTTTTTGTGTTCAGAGCTTGAGCTTGTTCCGGCTTTCGAGGCTTGCGACATTGGCTTTGACCGCAGCATGATTGGTGCATATGGCCATGATGACAGAGTTTGTGCTTATCCTGCCGCTTTTGCCGCTTTTGACATTGGCACTCCAGAGCACACTTTGCTCTCTGTTCTTGCTGACAAAGAAGAGGTTGGAAGCGACGGAAACACAGGTCTTAACTCTTCATTCCTTAAATATTTTGTTGCTGACCTTGCTCGTATGCAAGGCGTTGAAGCAAGAGATGTTCTTTCAAAATCAGAGTGCCTTTCCGCAGATGTTAACTCCGCATTTGACCCAACATTCCCAGATGTTATGGAAAAGAAAAATTCATCATACATCAACAGGGGCGTTGTTGTTACAAAATACACAGGTGCAAGAGGAAAAAGTGGCACATCAGATGCAAGTGCTGAATTTATGGGCAGATGCCGCCAGATTTTCGACAAAGCAAATGTAATATGGCAAATCGGCGAACTTGGAAAAGTTGACCTTGGTGGTGGCGGAACTGTTGCAATGTATATTGCAAACCTTGATGTTGATGTTGTTGATGTTGGCGTTCCTGTTCTTTCTATGCACGCACCGTTTGAAATTGTTTCAAAGATTGATGTTTTCATGGCATACAGAGCTTTCCTTGAATTCTTTAAGGCAGAATAAATTAAAGCAAAGAAAAAGCCTCCCTTACGGGAGGCTTTATTTTGTTTAAAGCAATTCTAAAAGCTGTTTTTCCGTTTCTGGTGATATTCCATCATTTGCAATTAGTTTTGCATCATCTTTGGGAATGTAATATGAATAACAACTAACAAGGGTTTGTTTCATTATCGCAATTTTACCTGTTTTATAATCTTTAACGGTTAATGTAAAATCAAGTGAAAATTGCTTGTTTTCTTTGTCATACTTAACCCCGCTCATATTCATAGATAAAACATCTGCATTTTTACACATAGCTTCCATTCTTTGTGCCAGTTGCATTTTTTGGTCATCCGTATATCCCTGGCTATAAAAGTCTCTAGCAAAAAATTGATATAAATCTGCATTTTCAGCAGAAGATTTTGCCGATTTATTTTTTATTATTTCATAATAATCAAACCTTAGTTGAAGTTCACTTATTAAGGGATTTAATTTTTGGTTAACATCTCTTTCAAATTCCTTGCCATAATTTTTATCCGCATATATAGATATTGAACATTTCTTGTTAACCCATACATATAGCAAGGTAATATCTTTCTCATCTTTTGTTTCCATCTCAACCTGTACTGCACGAGTAGAGTCAAACCCCGTTCCAAAGCCACTATAAGTAACATATATGTCTTTTACTTTAAAATTTTTATCTTTCAAATACTTATTATAGAAATTATTAAGTTCAATTCTTGCATCTTTTCTTATCCTATCGCTATCATTTATAAAATATCCTCCATCATATTCTTTTGTCTGCACATTATTCATAAAGCCATCTATATCGCCCTTTAAGAGCATTTTGTTTTGCTTTTTAGTAAGAATATATGTTTCAAATAAGCTGTAATCTAAATTATAACTATTTTTATCTACCCAAATCAAAACAGAAAAAGCTGTAATAATCAACGCAAGAACTGTTGTTATAGCTGTTATTATTCTTATTTTCTTTGATATCTTTTTAAAGGGCTTTATTTTTTCTACATTATCCGCACTCACAACCTCTGTGTTTATCTCTTTTTTATAATCTTCCAATGACTTTGAACAGACTTCGCACTCTTTTAAATGCTCTTCTATATCTTTTTTTGTCTGGTCGCTACACACATCATCTGCATACAGTGCCAACAAATCCTTAACCACTTCACATTTCATATTAATTGCCCTCCTCTAATAGATTTACAATTTTTTCTTTTGCTCTGAAAAAAGTAACTCTTGCCCAACTATCGCTTTTTCCAAAAAGCTGTGCAATATCTGCAAACGGCAACTGTGCAAAAACTCGTAGCGTAAACACCTCTTTATATGGCTCTTCTATAAAGTGCAGCGCCTTGTGAATTTCTTTTATTTGCTCGTTTTCAAATATTTTTTCAAAGCAGTTATCAATATCTATTGCTGTGGCAGAATCAAGTTCTATATTCTTTCGTTCACTCTTTTTTTGATAATTTATGTACTCATTTTTAGCAATTTGGCAAAGCCAAACATATACTCTACAGGTTCCTTTGAAGGTGTTTATATTTTTTAGTGCCTTGTAAAATGTCTCTTGTGTCAACTCTTCGGCAATTGTATGGCTACCCGAAAGCTTTAACAAAAATCTATATACTCCAACTGCATATTCACTATATATTTGCTCAAAATCGTGCACCCATATCACCTCCACAATTTATTCTACCATATTGCAACAAGCTTTTCACTGCCTCTCATATATAAGACAACCAAAAACTGGAAACGTTACAATTTTATTTTAAAAACTAACTGAGTGATATAAAAAAACAGCTGTGAAAATCACAGCTGTTTTGATTTTGTATTATTCTTCTGTTTTTGTAATGCTTATTCCAAGCTCTGTAAGCTGAACACCATCAACTTCTGCTGGGCACTGCGTCATTGGTTCTGTTGCATTTTGCAGTTTTGGATATGCTACAACATCACGTAATGTTTCACAACCAAGCATCTGCATTATAAGTCTGTCAAGACCGATACCCATTCCGCCGTGTGGTGGAGCACCATATTTGAACGCATCCAAAAGGTATCCGAACTTTGTGTGTGCTTCTTCTTCTGAAAGTCCAAGAAGAGAGAACATTCTGCTCTGCAATTCTGGATTTGTTATTCTTATTGAACCGCTGGAAAGCTCGACTCCATTGAGCACTAAGTCATAAGCCTTTGCACGAACGCTTGCCTTGTCTGTTTCAAGATATTCAAGGCACTCGTCCATTGGTGCTGTAAACGGATGGTGCATTGCAACAAACTGTCCAAGCTCTTCGTCATAATCAAAGAATGGAAACTCAGTTATCCATAGGAAATTGAATTTATCATGCGGGATTATATCAAGCTTCTTTGCAACTTCTCCACGAAGTGATCCAAGGATTGAAAGAACATGCGAATTGTTTGTATCGCCAATAATAAGAACCACATCGCCAACTTGTGCATCAGCAATCTTGAGGATGTTTGCCATTTCATCTTCTGAAACAAACTTGCTAAAGGATGATGTGGTCGCTTCATCTGTCATTCTTATCCATGCAAGTCCCTTTGCACCAATGCCTTTAACAAACTCTGTGAGCTTGTCAATTTCCTTACGGCTAAGAGTTTTTGCTGCATTTTTTGCAGTAATGCCACGAACGCAACCGCCACCCTCAACAGCTGATTTGAACACAACAAAGCCACTATCTTTTACAGTGTCTGTCAAATCATACAGCTCCATTGAATAGCGTGTGTCTGGCTTGTCAGATCCGTAACGCTCCATTGCTTCTTTATATGTGAGACGTGGAAGTGGAGCTTCAACATCTACTCCTATTCCCTCTTTGAAAACTTTTTCAATATATCCTTCAGCAACTCCCAAAACATCTTCCATGTCTACAAATGACATTTCCAAGTCTATCTGAGTAAACTCTGGCTGACGGTCTGCACGCAGATCCTCGTCACGGAAGCATCTTGCGATTTGCATGTATCTGTCAAATCCTGCAACCATTGAAAGCTGCTTATAAAGCTGTGGTGACTGAGGAAGAGCATAGAAAGTCCCTTGGTGAATACGGCTTGGAACTAAAAAATCTCTTGCTCCTTCTGGCGTTGATTTAATCAGCATTGGAGTTTCAATTTCAATAAATCCCTGCTGGTCAAAATAATCTCTGGTAATCTTTACTATCTTATGTCTTAACAAAATATTGCTTTGCAAGTCTGGACGACGCAAGTCAAGATAGCGATATTTAAGGCGTGTCGCCTCACTTGTTTGTGAATTTTCTATAATTTCAAAAGGAGGTGTTTGGCTCTTTGAAAGCACACGCAAATCAAGAACTTCTATCTCAACATCACCTGTTGGGATTTCGCTGTTTTTAGATGCTCTTTCTTTAACTTTTCCCTTTGCCATCAAAACAAACTCACTGCGAGCTGAAAAAGCCTTGTCGAATATTTCTTTATCTGTATTCTCGTCAAAAGCAAGCTGAACAACGCCTGTCCTATCTCTCAAGTCAATAAAGATAAGTGCTCCAAGGTCTCTCTGCTTTGCTACCCATCCGCAAACCGTAACCTCTTTGCCAACGTCCTGTAAACGCAAATTACCGCAGTAGTTTGTCCTTTTAAGACCTGTCATAAAATCCATTATATTTTGCCTCCCAGAAGTGCGTTAATATCAAGCCCCTCAAACGATTCGGCTGAAAGACTGCCAACAGCTGCCTGAATTGCAATTGATGAGAAATCCTCTGCTATTCTATTAACTTCAATTTCTTGTGTCTCGCCTGTTTCCATATTCTTTAGCTGTGCAACACCACTTGAAAGTTCATCTTCGCCCAAAACAACGGTGAATGACGCACCGATTTTGTTTGCATATTTCATCTGTGACTTAATCGAACGACCAACTACATCAAACAAAACAAATGCTCCCTCGCAACGCAAATCCGTTGCAATCTTTGCAGCAAGAAGTGAAGCTTCCTCGTTTGCTGGTGCAATGTAAAGATCACACTTGTTTGCCTGTGGCAAATCAATTGACTGTGCTTCAAGAAGCATCACAAGCCTCTCCATTCCCATTGCAAATCCAATCGATGGAGTATGCGATCCACCAAGTTCTTCCGCAAGTCCGTCATATCTACCACCACCGCAAACAGTGCCCTGAGCACCAATCTGGGTAGATACGAACTCGAAAACCGTTCTTGTGTAATAATCAAGTCCTCTAACTATTGTTGGGTTTATTTCAAAGTTTATATTCATTGCTGTTAGATATTTTTTAACCATTTCAAAGTGCTCACTACAGTCATCACAAATATAATCAAGTACTTTTGGTGCTTCCTTTGCAATCTCTGAGCAAACTGGGCTTTTGCAATCCAAAATCCTCATTGGATTTCTTTCAAGCCTGCTAAGGCAAGTTGTGCAAAGCTCACTTTTTTTGCTCTCAAAATATTCCTTGAGTACCTTGTGATATTCTGCGCGGCAAGTTGGGCAACCGATTGAGTTAATCTGAAGCTTTAAATTTTGAATTCCGAAGAAACCAAAAATCTCATCTGCAAGTGCAATTATTTCCGCATCTGCTGCTGCATTCTCTGTTCCAAAGCATTCAACGCCAAACTGGTGGAACTCACGCAGCCTTCCTGCCTGTGGCTTTTCGTATCTGTAACATGATGTAAAATAAGAAAGCTTTTGTGGCATTGACTCATTAAAAAGACCACGCTCCAAAAACGCACGCATTATCCCTGCTGTTCCCTCTGGACGCAACGTTATTGAGCGACCGCCCTTATCTTCAAATGTATACATTTCTTTTTGAACAACATCTGTGGTGTCCCCAACAGAACGACAAAAAAGATCAGTGTATTCAAAAACTGGTGTGCGAATTTCTGCAAACCCGTAATTGCCAGCAATTTCTGCTATGGTCTGCTCCAAAATGCGAAGCTTGTGCGTATCCTTTGGCAAGGCATCCTGTGTTCCTTTAACTGCCTGTATATTAATCGACATTCTATTCCCTCCGATTGATTGGTAAGTATATTAAAAAGCTTTGAATATTCTTTTTATAACCCTTAAATTATATACAATTATAATGTTTTTGTAAATATATAGTACAAAATATATAAAAATACAGCTTATTTTATAGAATTTGAAAAATATTAGTATCAACAACATTTAACTGTTGATTTTTTTAAAGTTTTGTATCTACATATGATATAAGCAATTTTTTGCAAAACAAAACAGGCAGGAAAAAATCCTGCCTGTACAGATATAAAAATTAACCTTTTGGATTAACAATATCACGCCAGTCAAGGTCGCCTCTGTCAAGCGAATGAATGAGTGCCTCTGCTGTTGCTATATTTGTAGCAATCGGAATATTGTGAACATTGCAGAGTCTGATAAGGTTTGCCTCATTAGGCTCGTGTGGCTTTGGGTTTAAAGGATCGCCAAACATAAGCAAAAGATCAATTTCATTGCAAGCAATACGTGCTGCTATTTGCTGCTCCCCTCCCTGTGGTCCACTCAAAAACTTTTGGATTTTAAGCCCTGTTGCTTCAGAAACCAACTTACCTGTTGTTCCTGTTGCACAGAGAGTATGTCTGCTTAAAATACCACAATATGCTATGCAAAACTGTGTCATCAGTTCTTTTTTTACATCGTGTGCAATTAGTGCTATGTTCATTGGTAATCTCCCCCTTGGATTTGCTGGATAATTATATCCTATATATCCTATATCACTATAGTAATAATAACATATTTTAATATTGAAATCAAGCCGATTTTCGTAGAAAATGTATAATTATTTTTCTTGACAAGAAAACGCTATATATTGTGTTTATATGCTGATATCTACATAATATTTCCACTTTATAATACTAATTTAATGTTTTCTCCATTAAATCTATTGATAATCCTGTCAATTGCTTTAATAGACTTTAAACCATCATCAGGTTCTTTGCCCTTTAAAACAAAATGTGCAAGCTGTTTTTCCTCTGGTACAACGCCTATTAGCATCGCTCCTGTCTGGTCAATAATAGAATCAATGTTGAGCAAATTTCCCTTTATAACCTCAACCTTGTTAAATTTGTTTATAACTAGCCTTGGTTCGATGCCTGCATCAAAAATCTTTTGAGCTGCAACTCCTGAACTACGAGCACAAACGACATCGGGTGTAGACACTAAAAGAGCTTCATCAGCCATTGAAAGTGCAAGGTTAAAGCCCTTACCAATGCCTGCTGGAGCATCAATTATTATATAATCAAATGCCTTTTCATAGCATTTAACAAGCTTTTGCATATCCTGCGGTGTAACTTCAACATCGCTATTGGGAGCCGCTAAGAGCACAGGGCTTTCGCCCTTAACCATTGCATCTTTTGCCGAGCATCTGTTAAAAATAACATCCGACCAATCGTAAACCATTTTACCGCTTAAATCAAGCATAATATCAAGGCTACGCAGACCAATGTCGCAGTCAATAATCAGAACTTTGAACCCTTTTGAATAGAGACGGCGTGCCATAGATACTGCAAGTGTGGATTTTCCAACCCCACCTTTTCCCGAAGCAAAAACTATTTTTTTTGCAACTTTTTCTGGCACTGATTTTTCCTCCAAATGACTCATTATGAAATCAACTGATTATAGTTCTGTGCAGGGGTAACACCTTTATTTGAGAAATAGTAATCATATATTTCCCTTGCAATCATAGCTGTTTGGCTACCTGTATCAGCTGTTTCAACAACTATTGCCATTGCTATTTCTGGATTTTCATAAGGTGCAAAGGTTATAAGGAAACCGTTGTTGCCTTCGATGTATTCTCCATTAAACTTCTTTGTAACTTCTGAAGTACCCGTTTTTGCTGCGGCCTGAACAGGCAGCTTGCTAAATTCTCTTGCGCAAAAGCCTGTTGTACCAACGCGGAGCATACCTTCTCTTACAAGGTCAAAGCTCTTTTTGGAAACTCCTGTTTCAACAGAAATTTGCGGCTCTTTTTCAACTACTGTTTTAGTATAATCATAGCTCTTTACTGACTTTATTATATGCGGAACATATCTTGTACCGCCGTTTGCAATTGTTGCAACATAGTTTGCAAGCTGAAGCGGAGTAAACAAGTTGTCAGACTGACCAATTGCCGCCTGAACTGTGTCTCCAGGGTACCACGTGCCACCATTAGCTTCTCTATACTCTTTGCTTGCAAGAACTCCCGAAGCCTCTGGAAGCTCTATGCCAGTTGCCTGACCCAAGCCAAACATTGAGCCGTATTCGTTCATTTTCTCTATTCCAAGGAGTCTACCCGTTTCATAAAAGAAAATATTGCACGATTTATTTATGGCTTCCACAACGTTTAGTGAACCGTGATGTCCCATACATTTAAACGGTCTCATATCCTTGTAGTATGTGTAAAGTCCATTGCAAGTTACTTTAGTGGACTCTGTTATTGTTCCTGTTTCAAGACCTGCTATTGCAACAAGCGGTTTAAAGGTTGAACCCGGCTCATATGTGCTCTTAAGGGCTCTGTTCCAAAGCGGTGCAATGTCATCCTTTGACAATGCAGGATAATTTTCTGCATAAGTTGAAATATCATATGACGGATAAGTTGCACAAGCCAAAATCTCGCCTGTTTTTACCTCAATTACAACAACCGCAGCAGCACAAGGAAGCCTTGACTGAACCGTCAATGTATCAATTCTATTTTTAAGTGCCTGCTGTGCAACCTGTTGCAAGTTTTTATCAATAGTCAGAATTACTGTATCGCCCTGCTTAGGCTCTACTGAATAATCCTGAGCTACTTTTCCATCAACATCTGTTGTTACTGTCTTTACACCTCTGGTTCCACGCAAATACTGCTCTGCAATATTTTCAATACCAAACTCACCAAACTCATCGGTAAGTTTGTATCCATTTCTTTTGACCCCTGCAATATCTTGTGCAGACGCGCCCTGACTTTCCATCTTTTTAATGGTTTCTTCTTGGTCCTTTTTCTGATTTTTAAATTCTTTCTCGCTAATTGATGCAACTCTGCCAATAATATGCGGAGCTATTGTACCATCTATATATTCTCTGTAAGCCTCTACATTAGCCTCTATTCCTTTATAGAAATGGCTATTTTCCATAACCTTCGAAACAAGGTCTGTTGAAACATCCTTTGCAAAGGTGTATGGATATAATTTGCTGAAATATCCTTTTTTCATTTGTGTGCAAACTGCAGCAATTTTCCTTGCGTCTTCTTTTGAATATTTTTCAAGTTCATAGCGTTTAATCAGTGCATCCATGCAATTTTTTGCTGTTGCATAGCTGTTAAGATTTAGCATTTCAGCAGACTTAAGCCACTCTATGTCGCTTTCTCGTTCTGCTTCAAAAACAAAATTTCCATTCTCATCAATCTTAATCGGCAAAGTATCAATATACGCTTCACCGCTCTGCTCAAACAGCTTTATTAACCCATAAATTATTTCGTTTCTTTTTGTCTGCTCCTTACCACTTGGGAAATACGCAGCATTGAAGACAAGTGAGTTGCCCTGCCTGTTTGTTACAAGCGGGTTACCGTTACGGTCAAGAATGTCTCCTCTTGCAGATTCAACAACAACATCATACGATGAAACGAAATTGTTTTGTGCTGCATAAACATCCCTATCAATAATTTGAATTTTTATAAGTACCGATAAAAAAGAAACAAAGATGATTGAAATAACAATATTCAAAACCATCGTCCTTGAAAAACGCTTTTTTACACTAATTTCAATCACCTCTTTCAAAAAATATAAAATATCAAAAATAAATTTATTTTCTTATCTTTGCTTTTTCATTTTCCTTTGCATTGGCAACGAGTCACGTAATTTTTTCATAAATGCTCTGATTAGCATATAAATTAATGGTGTAAAGATAAGCGTGTAAGCACAACACGGCAAGTAGAATGTGAATATCAACAATCCTCCGCCCGCAACTCCCTTGCCTACAACAAAAAACAGCCAATAGCAAAGTGAATATAAAACTAATGAACCGCTTGTTAAAATCACTGCGGTAACCATATTATTTCTCATTAGATAATTTATAAGTATACCACAAATTGAGCCAACAAGCATAAGAAAAATAGTGTTAAATCCATCTCCCACAGCAGAAGTGGTGTCCCACAACAGCCCTGCAAAGGTGCCAAAAAGTGCTGCTGTGATATCCTTTTCAAACATTGCAATGCACACAACAACAGGAACAAGAAAAAATGTTCTAATTCCAAAAATTGTGGGAAGTAAATGTGCCGTGTTTTGCATTATTGCTGTAATAATAATCAAAACAGCAAGTACCACACGGCGAATATATATATGAAGATTTTCCTTTTTCATGGTTTAATCCTCCGAAACATAAACTCCCTGCCCGTCAAAATCTGTTATTATCAAAGCGTCTTCAAGCCTTGTAATATCAAAGCCTGGTATGATTATTGCATAAGATGAAATGTCGTGGCTGTCGTTCTTAACCTCTTTTACTGTGCCTATTACAAGGTCACGAGGATAAATCCCGCCAACACCCGATGTGCAAACTATTCCACCTGTTGCAATTGCTGTGTTTCGGTTAAGCCCCGAAAGCCTGCAAAACTTATCCCTCGACAACTCTACATTCGTAGTTGAAAAGCCTGTTTCCCTTGTTCTTACCTCATATGCACTGATTTTAACACTTGGGTCAAACACTGTGGAAACCACGCAGTATGTTGTGCCGACTTTTGAAACAACTCCGATAATCTGACCGTTTCCGCAAATTACTGGGTCATTCTTCTCTATTCCGTCTGAAGTACCCTTATTAAGTACAATTGAATAAAAAGCATTTGCCGCATCACGACCAATAACTGTTGCAGGCTCAACTTTAAAATCGCTGTGTGTCTCTTTAACACCAAGAAAATCCTCATACAGCTTTACCTTTTGCTTTGTTTGCTCATAGTCAATAAGCTGTTTTTGATAATTCTCAACTTGTTCCTGCATATCAATTATCTGCTTTTCATAAGTGGAGCTTGATGTAAATTTTGACCCCATCTTTTTAAAACCATCACCAATAAATGAAGATGCTCTTTGAAGTGGCTCAAATATTGCCCCAGTGGCAGAGGAAAAAGGCGACGCTCCATTACGAGACACCGCCGCATAAATAGTGCCTATAAAAAGCACTACAAATAATATTAATAAAACTTTGAACCATCTACTTTTTAAAAAACGCCGCATATCATCACCTAAACTTCTGCTCTACTTCTTTATAAAGCAGAGCAGATAGCTTTTTAAAATCAACTATAATTTTTAGAGCTTGTAATGCTGAGTCTATCATCCTCAAGGCAAAGACCTGTTCCATCAACAACGCAGTCGAGCGGATTTTCAGCAATATGAACAGGCATTCTTGTTTCTGCTGAAATAAGTCTGTCAAGACCTCTTAGCAACGCACCGCCACCTGTGAGCATAATTCCCTGATCAATAATGTCTGCTGCAAGCTCTGGAGGAGTCTTTTCAAGTGTTGAACGAATAGCGTCAAGCACCAAGTTAACACTATCAGCAAGAGCATCTCTGATTTCCTCAGATGTTACTTCGATGTTCTTTGGAAGGCCGTCCATAAGGTTACGTCCCTTAACATCAATAGCACCTTCACCCTCGTAAGGATAAGCTGATCCTATTTTTATTTTTATATCCTCTGCTGTTCTTTCACCGATAAGCAGATTGTATTTCTTCTTAATATATGTGATTATTGCGTCATCAAAGCTGTCTCCCGCAACTCTTGCAGAGCAAGAAGTTACGATGTCGCCAAGAGAGATAACAGCAACCTCAGCTGTACCACCTCCGATGTCAACAACCATGCTACCTGTTGCCTCTGCAACTGGAAGACCTGCTCCGATTGCAGCAGCCATTGGCTCTTCAATAAGGCTAACTTGCCTTGCACCTGCACTGCGTGCAGCATCATGAACCGCACGGCGTTCAACTTCTGTAACGCCTGACGGAATACAAATCATAACTCTTGCTTTTGTGAATGGTGATGAACTCATTGCACGACGGATAAACTCCTTGAGCATGTCCGAAGTAATGTCAAAGTCTGCAATAACACCATCTTTAAGAGGACGAACAGCAGTAATTGAACCAGGTGTACGACCAATCATTTCTTTTGCTTCTGCACCAACGGCAACAACCTTTGGTGGATTTGAACGAACATCGACCGCAACAACGGACGGTTCGCGGATAACGATTCCTTTGCCCTTTACGAAAACCAGTGTATTCGCTGTGCCAAGGTCGATTCCGATATCTTGTGAAAACAGCATAATTATAGAACTCCTTTCGGGGATAAATACCAATTTTTTCTAACTGTCTAATACAGGTATATATTATTATACCTCGCTCGAGTGTAATTCTCAACCAAAAAAGTAAAATTTTCGGCATTTTTAGAGGTATAACTATTATTTTTTATATCCAAGGCTATCAAATTAGCTTAGTTTTTTGTTTTATTATTATATGTCACCTTTTACGCCTATATTTTTAAGCATTTTTGCAGTTTTTGCAATAGGCAAACCCATGACGCTGAAAAAGTCGCCGTTTATGCCCTTTATCAAAACACAGCCTTTTCCTTGAATTCCGTATGCACCTGCTTTATCCATTGGCTCGCCCGTGCTTATATATGCCTTTATCTGGCAATCTGAAAGTTCAAGGAACTCGACTGTTGTGCAATCAAAATAGTTCTGCGTGCAATCGCTTGTTATTATGCAAACGCCTGTATAAACCTCATGTTTTTTTCCCGACAATTGGCGTAGCATTGAAAAAGCCTCGTCCTCATTTTTGGGTTTTCCAAGAACTTGTCCGTTTTGAACAACTATTGTGTCAGCACCAAGAACTGCAATATCTTGATTGTTTTCAAGCTTTTCAAACACTGCTTTTGCTTTTTGTTTGCTAAGCATACCTACAATCCCACTGGGCGTTAATTTTTCTGTTATATTTTCATCAATATCCGCAGGACAGATTTCAAAGCTGTAACCTGCGTTTTTTAAAATTTCACAGCGTCTTGGCGATGCAGATGCAAGTATAAGCCTCATATCTTTTCTCTCCAATTTTTTATTTCAAAATCATCAAGACGATTTGCTTTTAAAAGTGCATCCAGCTTTAAAACAGTTGCTTGAGTTTTTCCGTCACAAATCTCGCCTAAAAGCACCTTTTCAACTGCTGCTTCTAAAGGGATTTTTTCAACATTTACAAACTCATCTTCATCCAAATTCTGCTCAGAAAAGTCAAGCCCTGTTGCGGCATAAAGATAAATTATCTCGCTACAATATCCTGGCGTTGGATAAAGCTTTCCAAGGTCAAAATAGCGTTGTGCACTCACCCCTGTTTCTTCTTTCAACTCACGAATACCTGCTAAAAACGGATTTTCGCCTTTTTCCAGCTTTCCCGCTGGAAGTTCAAGCAACTCAATTTGATAAGGATAACGAAACTGGCGAACAAAAACCAATTCATTTTCTTTTGTGATTGCAGCAACTGTAACTCCGCCTGGATGCTCAACAACTTCTCTGGTTGCTTGCTTACCGTTTGGAAGCAGCGCCATGTCAACACGCATGTTTATTATTCTGCCTTTAAATTTATATTCTTGCGTAATCGGTGTCTCTTTGATTTCCATTTTATCACCCATATTTTTATTTTGACTAATAGTATACACCACAACGTCAGGCATAGCAATATATTCAGGCTACGTGCTTTACTGATTTAATTATTGTCCTATTTTTGTAAAATAATGCCAATATATTTATATTTATTCAAAGAAAAAAGCAAATAAAAAAATTCCCCCGCTTAGCTTGCAAACAAATTATTGCCTAAGAAAACAATTCTAATTTTTGTGTTTCACTATTTATAGATGATAAAAAGCAGGCGGTAACATACCGCCTGCTTAATTAAACACTAATATTACTCTGCGTCTGTCTTTTCTGCTTGGTCATCTTCAAACTCGATTTCAAACTCCAAGAGTTCGCCGCAGCTTGGGCATTCAACGCTACCATCTTCAATTACACCTTCGTCAACACATATGACTTCGTTGCATGATGGGCACTCAACCTCATAGTATTCGCTACCACAATCACAATCACAACCGCAATCATAGTCATCATCATCATAGTCGCAATCTTCAAGCTCCTCATAAACGAGGGTCTCAAGTGTGTCCAAATCCTCATCAACTGCGTCAACTTGCTCTGAAAGAATTGCTACATCATCTTCCAAATCGCTAACAGTGAGTGCTATATCATCCAAAACATCCATAATAGCTTTGAACATTTTTGTTTCTGACTTGTCTGCATTAAGATTAAGTCCGTCTGCAAGACCTCTTAAATATGCAACCTTCTCTACTGCCGTCATTCTTCTTACCTCCGTTTATTTTATTTAGTATTGCTTTCTATAACAAATGGTCTTACGCACGGTTCATGTATTCGCCTGTGCGCGTATCAACATTTATCATTTCGCCTTCGTCGATAAAGAGAGGAACTCTAATCTCTGCTCCAGTCTCTAAAGTTGCTGGTTTTGTTGCGTTTGTTGCTGTGTCTCCCTTAAATCCTGGGTCTGTCTTTGTTATCTCAAGAGTAACGAATGTTGGAGGCTCAACGCCAAAAACCTTACCTTTGTAGGAAAGAATTTTGCAAACCATATTTTCCTTTACGAACTTGAAGTTATCCGAAAGCTCTGCAGCATTGATTGGAACGAGCTCGTATGACTCCTGATCCATAAAGTAGTAAAGATCTCCATCACTATAAGAATATTCCATTTCCTTACGTTCAACGAACGCTGATGGGAATTTTTCCGACGGGTTAAATGTACGTTCAACAACTGAACCTGCAATTACATTTCTGATTTTTGCACGAACGAACGCTGCGCCTTTTCCCGGCTTAACATGCTGGAATTCGATAATCTGGAATACATTACCGTCCATTTCAAATGTTACGCCGTTTCTAAAATCGCCTGCTGATACCATAATATTATTCCTCCGATAAGGTTTTTTACACTATTTATTGTATATTAGTATAAGATTTTTTTCAAGTTTTTTTTATTAATTTACAAATACTAATATATTAAATTATAAAACCATCAATGCTTTTGGTGCATTTGTGAGATTTTCGTTTCCGTCTTTTGTAACAAAAAGCATATCCTCAATACGCACTCCAAAGCTACCTTCGATATAAATTCCAGGCTCAACAGTTACTATATTTCCAAATTGTAAAATATCTTTTGACACTTTATTAAGAGTTGGTTTTTCATGAATTTCTATTCCAACTCCGTGACCTGTTCCGTGACCAAAAAAGTCCTCAAATCCTGCATCATCAATAAAACTTCTTGCAGCAAAATCACAATCACATGCAAGAACTCCCTCACAGACTTTATCAATTGCACACTGTTGGGCTTTAAGAACTGTTTCATATACTCGTGCTTGGCGTGTGCTAACACTGCCAAGTGCAACTGTTCTAGTCATGTCGCTGTGATAACCTTTAACGCATGCACCAAAATCCATTGTGATAAAGTCGCCTCTCTCAAGCCTTTTTTCGCTTGGTTCGCCATGAGGCTTGGATGAATTTTTGCCACTTACCACAATTGTATTAAATGAAAGTGCGTCTGCACCGTTTCTTAACATATAATAATCAAGTTCACGAGCAACTTCACGCTCTGTTTTGCCCTGCGTTATATATTCTAATATGAACGCAAAAGCTTTTTCAGCTATTCTTTGAGCCTTTATTATTGTTTCTTTCTCTTCCTGTGATTTTATAGCACGAATTCCCTCAATAAAATCATCAAGTTCACTTGTAGCTATAACATCCATACCCTCAAAAATCTCTTTGTAACTGTTGTAGTTTGCAATTGTTGTTCGCTGTGCTTCGATTAAAATCTTTTTTGCTCCCAGCTTTTTTGCCTCTTTAACAAGCTGAGCTTTTATATTTTGTTGCAAAACTATATCGTCACAGCCTTGAACCTCGTTTTTTGCTACCTCTATATACCTGCTATCGGTAATAAAGACACTGCCGTTTTTAGAAACAAGCAAATATCCGTTTGACGAAGTAAAACCTGTGAAATATGTGCGATTTTCTGAACTAACTATTAAGGCGACCTCGTCACAGTTAAACTGTTCACCAAGCTTTTGTATCCTCACGATACCGCCTCCTTATTTTTGTTTTTTTGCTGCCTTTGTATCCATTCGGTCAAAAAGCTTTTTTTCAAGTCCTCGACGAAACTTAAAGGATCTCACGCTTCTTTCCTCCATTGCAAAAGGCTTTACATAAATAGAAACCATACCCGCCAGATTTGCCCCATAAACGTCGGTAAACACTTGGTCTCCAATCATAGCAATCTGATGATGCCTTAGCCTCAAAGCACTACTTGCGCGTATGTATGCTGACAAAAGCGGCTTACACGCAAGACCTACAAAGTCAATGTCGCCTAAAACCTTTGCAAGACGCTGTGCCCTTTTCTTGTCTGCGTTTGATAGCAACAAAACCTTAAAGCCTGCCCGCTTCATTTGTGCTATCCATTCCACTGCCCCATCAAGTGGAATGTCTGTGTGATCAAACGCTGTGGTATTGTCCAAATCCACCGCAACGCCCAAAACGCCCATTTGCTTCAAATCATCTTCTGTGATTTGCATTATGCTGTCAAATCTATATTTGGGATATAACGATAACATATTAATAATCTCCTATTTTAAGGGTTAAGCATACGTTGTTCGCACATCTCGCTCCTATTCTAACCCATTTCTTGTTAACTTTCAAGTTTTATATTTTGTTCAAATTGTAAAATTATTCCTAATTTATTTTAATAAATATTAAAGCGGCACCTCAAAAGAATGCCGCTTCGTTGCATAATTTAATTGTACTTGCGTTTGCGAGCTGCCTCTGACTTCTTCTTTCTCTTAACAGAAGGTTTCTCATAGTGCTCTCTCTTGCGTACTTCCTGAATTACGCCATCTCTGGAAGTCTGTCTCTTAAAGCGTTTGAGTGCGCTATCAAGAGATTCGTTATCTTTGACTTTAACCTGGCTCATTTATATTCCCTCCCTCCGCTAATTCGCAGGGTAATCCTTAAAAAAGGTCGTCCTAATATGGACTTCGTTATTATACAATACACGTTTCCCTATTGTCAAGGAACTTTACCAACTTTTTATTGTAAATAAACTTTTAACTGCAAATTTTACTTAACTTTATTCTCCATATAAACAGTTGTACTAGGAAATGCAAAGGATGTTTTTTCCTCATCTACAATTTCTTTAATCTTCATATTTATATCATCTCTTATTAAAAGGCTCTTATCATAATCTGTTGTCTTTGTAAAATACATTATGCGTATATCTAGACTACTATCGGAAAACTCATCAAAACAAACCATAATCCTGCCTTTGTGCACATCTGAGTGTGCTTTGAGCATTGCCTCTATCTTTTCTATAACAGAACGCATTGTTTTTGCATCTGTACCGTAAGTTAGTCCGATTTTAAAATTAACCAAACGCTTTTTCATTCTTGACCAATTGGTAATCGGCTCTTCTATAAGCGAGGAGTTTGGAACAATTACAACTGTGTCTGCAACTGTGCGTATTCTTGTACTTCTCATTGTGATATCTTCAACAACTCCGTCAACTGATGGCGTTGTTATTCTGTCTCCAACATCAAATGGCTTATCGGTGATTATTGCAAAACCACCAAAAATATTTGTTGCTGTTTTTTGTGCAGCCAGTGAAAAAGTAAGACCACCAAGACCTATGCCTGTAATAAGTCCATTAATATTATATCCCAGTTCACTGATAACAACTACACCAGCAATCGCAAATATAACTGCTTTTAAAATATTTGCAAGAAAAGTAACCGCCACTGTGTTTGTCTTTTTATTAGACTTTTGATTGTTCTTTATAACAAGCGATGTTACAAATGGCATAAAGTCCGCACACGCCCACGAAATAATAATTATCGTTCCGATACGAAATAACATATGTATCGGCGAAAATACTTTTGGGGGCAAGCCAACAACGCTAAAGCCAATATAAGCACCAAGTAGCCTAAAAAACACTTTACTTGGACCAATAAGTGCATCTTCTATAGCTTTTTTTACATCTTCCTTGTTGTGAAAAATTCTGCCAACAATTGAAACCGCTACTTTTTCAAGCTTTTTACTAATTAAAAAGAATATTAAGAATATTAAAATTCCCGCCAAAATCTCCGTAATATTATCAACAATTACAAAATAGGCACTTTTGCAAGTTTCTATAAAACTTTCAACCATACAAATCCTCCGTTGTCAGTTTATTTTATGCCTGCTAGACAATAAAATAGTTCTACCGTTATAAGGCTTCTTAACAAGCATTTTTTTATTGTCCAGGTTTAAGATTTTTTACGGTAATCGGAAAAATCTTAAACTTTTAAATCTATCTTATCCCTACTGATTCAAAAAACAGGCGACAATAAATGCTCTATAACCGCAAAAGCCATTGATTTTTGCGGCTTTGGATGCTCCGCTGGAGTATCCAAAGATAATATCGTTTGCAAACGGTATTTTTCAGCAAGCATTATTTTGCAACGATATTTACAAGTCTACCCTTTACATAAAGCTCTTTTATAATTTGCTTTCCTGCTATTTCGTCAGCAATTTTTTCATCTGCTTTTGCAAGTGCAATTGCCTCATCACTTTCAATATCAGCAGCAACAGTAAGCTTTGCCCTAATCTTGCCGTTTACCTGAACTGCAATCTCGATGCTCTCATCTTTGCATTTTTCTTCATCAAAAATTGGCCATTTTTGTGAAGTTACAGCTCCGCCAAATTTCATTGTTTCCCACATTTCTTCTGTTAAATGCGGTGCAAACGGATTGAGCATAATTATTACTGATTTAAGCTCAGCATAGTTTATTCTACCAACCTCATAAATTTTGTTTACAAGGCTCATCATTGCGGCAATTGCTGTATTGCTCTTTAATGAATCTATATCTTGAGTTACCTTTTTAATTGTGCGGTGCATTTCGCTTTCAAGCTCTTTTGAATAGCTGTTGCCACCAACTGAAATGTCCATAAGACTCCATGCTCTATCAACAAATCTTTTGCATCCCTTTATGCTAGAAGAGTTCCAAGGAGCAGCCTTTTCAAAGTCGCCTATGAACATTTCATAAAGACGCATTGTGTCTGCACCGTACTCGCTTACTATCTCATCAGGGTTAACAACATTGCCTCTAGACTTGCTCATCTTTTCGCCGTTTTCACCCAGTATCATGCCATGGCTTGTACGCTTTGCATATGGCTCACATGTAGGAACAACGCCAATGTCATAAAGAAATTTATGCCAGAAACGGCTATAAAGCAAGTGAAGTGTTGTGTGCTCCATTCCGCCGTTATACCAATCAACTGATGTCCAATACTCAAGTGCTTCCTTTGATGCAAGCTCCTTGTCGTTATGTGGATCGCAATAGCGAAGGAAGTACCATGACGAACCTGCCCACTGTGGCATCGTGTCTGTTTCTCTCTTTGCTGGAGCTCCGCACTTTGGACAAGTTGTGTTAATCCAGTCTGTAATTTTTGCAAGTGGTGATTCGCCATTTTCTGTTGGCTCATAGCTATCAACCATTGGAAGAGTGAGCGGAAGGCTCTCTTCTGAAACTGGAACATATCCGCACTTTTCACACTTAACAATCGGAATCGGCTCGCCCCAATATCTCTGACGAGAGAAAACCCAGTCACGCAATTTATAATTAACTTTTGAATGACCTTTGCCTGTGCTTTCCAAAAACTCTTTTATCTTTACTTTCGCATCTTCAACAGAAAGTCCTGTAAGGAAATCAGAATTTACCATTATTCCTGTTTGACAGTCTGTAAATGCTTCTTTTTCAACATCTCCGCCTTTTACAACCTCGATGATAGGCAGGTCAAATTTCTTTGCAAACTCCCAGTCACGAGTGTCATGCCCTGGAACAGCCATGATAGCACCTGTGCCGTATGATACCAAAACATAATCAGAGATGAAAATTGGAATTTCTGTATTGTTAACAGGATTTATTGCACGAACGCCTTTAAGGCAAACACCTGTTTTGTCTTTATTTATCTCTGTTCTTTCAAAATCTGATTTGCGTGCAGACTCTTCCCTGTATGCTTTAATTTCATCAAAATTCTCAAGCTTATCCGCCCACTTGTCAACAAGCGGATGCTCTGGTGACATTACCATATATGTCGCTCCAAAAAGTGTGTCGGGGCGAGTTGTGTAAACAGTGATTGTATCGCCTGTTGTTGCTGTAAAGTCAACCTCTGCACCTGTTGAACGTCCAATCCAGTTCTTCTGCTGCAATTTTACACGCTCAATGTAATCAAGGTCATCAAGGTCATCAATTAGCCTTTCTGCATACTCTGTGATTTTAAGCATCCACTGACTTTTAACTTTTCTTACAACCTCGCTTGAGCAACGCTCACATACGCCGCTTACAACCTCTTCATTTGCCAAAACACATTTGCAAGAGGTGCACCAGTTAACTGACATTTCTTTTTTGTATGCAAGACCTTTTTCAAACATTTGCAGAAAAATCCACTGTGTCCATTTGTAATATGAAGGGTCGGTAGTATTAATCTCTCTGCTCCAATCAAACGAAAATCCAAGTGATTTAAGCTGTTTTTTAAAGTTTGCTATGTTATCCTTTGTTACGATTTCAGGATGTATGTGATTTTTGATTGCGTAGTTTTCTGTTGGCAATCCAAATGCATCCCACCCCATAGGATACAAGACATTATATCCCTCCAAACGCTTTTTACGGGCAATTATGTCAAGTGCCGTATATGAGCGTGGATGACCAACATGAAGCCCTTGTCCTGACGGATAAGGGAACTCCACAAGGCAGTAAAACTTGGGTTTTGTAAAATCCTGTGTAGCGTGAAAAACGCCAGTTTCATCCCATCTGTTCTGCCACTTCTTTTCGCTTGCTTTAAAGTCGTAACTCTTCATACTAAAAAACATCCCTCTATCTAAATATAAGTTTAAAACAAATTAATAAGACCGATAAAATTTATGTAACACCTTGTATTACATAAAGTAAAGTATTCTTTTGTTTTCGGTCTTAATATTTTCATTCTGACTCTGCAACTATTGTATCACTCAAGTCAATTTCCCTTGCATCTGACCAAAGACGCTCAAGATTATAGTACTCTCTGCTGTCTTGCAAAAATACGTGAACAACAACATTGCCATAGTCAAGCAAAATCCAGCCTGTTGCTCTACCTTCAATGTGGCTTGGCTCAATACCAAGCTTTGTAAGCTCATATTCAACCTCATTTGCGAGTGCTTTTACATGTGTGTTTGATGTTCCGTTTGCAATTACAAAACAATCGGCAACAATCGTTAGCTCTGAAATCTCAATTGCCTTAATGTCTATTGCCTTTTTATCGTCCAAAACTTTCGCTATCTTTTTTACCAATTCAAGTTTTTCCATATTAATCTCCTTTTATTTCTGAGGTGCTTTTGTGCACATTTCGTTAAATGCTGCTAATGTGTCTGGGTGAATTGCGTTACATCTTTTTGCAAGGTCAGTTATTGAAAACTGCGTGCCTTTAAGCACTGCGGCATCAATATTTGAAAATGCTTTTTCACGCATATCCTCAACGCCATCATAATTCCTGTCGTCTGAGATATAATCTGCAATATATATTATTTTTTCAAGCATCGTCATGTTCGCCTTTGCTGTTGTGTGACAATGCACTGCTGAAATCATTTCAGCATCATCAATCCCGAGAACAGTTTTCATATACGCCGCTCCTGCAATTGCATGCCATAACTTTGGGTTTGACATTTCAAGGTCTGACATGGTTTCGCCAGACTGCTCAATAACAGCAAGCTGTTCCTGCTCGCTTGTGTTTTTCATAACATCATGCAGAACACCGCATATGTATGCCTTTTGCTCGTCCGCACCATAAAGTTTGGCAAGCCTCATAGCGGATTTTGCAACATTCATCGAATGCCGATATCTTTGTGGTTTTAACTTTTTTTCAATTAACTTCTCAAAACTTTCTGCCATATTCTGCATCGTATAGCCCCCTGCTGTTTATATACTCTACAACTGCTTTGGGTACAAGATTTGAAACATCCTGCCCGTCAGCCAGCATTTGCCTTAGCTGTGTGGAGCTTACCTCCAGCGGCTCAAAATCGCTCAACACTATTTTTAACTTGTCCGCCTGCTTTGGAAAGAATTTTTTTGCATATTCCTGCAAATCTGCCAAGGTTTCATCATCTTCACGCATTGATGCACAAACGGTGCAAAGGTCAAAAATATCCTCTGCTCTTTTCCACTCATGAAAAGTTAAGAACATGTCAGAGCCAATAATAAGATAAAATTGTGCATCTTTATAAATCTCGGCAAGTTGTATCAGTGTGTCATAGGTATAGCTCTTGCCTTCTCGTTTTATCTCGATATCGCTTACTTCAAAAATCGGTTCAGAAAAAGCAAGATGACACATCTGCAATCTGTCTTCACAGCTTGCAAGCTGTTTGCTTTCTTTATGCGGTGGAATATATGTGGGAATTATTAGGACTTTGTCAAATCCTCTTTGCTCCTCAAACGCATTAACAAGCCTTATATGCCCCATATGCGGAGGATTAAAAGTGCCTCCGAATATTGCGATTTTTTGCATATGCTTGCCTCCCAATTATTATCTATTACCGTATCTTTCCTTTTTTGCTTGATTTCTTGCGTTTTCTTTTTTTCTCTTTGCTACAGCTTTAATGTTAGCTTTCTTTTGCTTTTCTTTTGCGTGCAATTCTTCACTGTACTTATAAAAAATCATGCTGCCACCAATAACGCCAACAACCTCTGCACCTGTTGCCTGTGCAATTTCGTTTGCTATCTCCTTAGGAGGCTTTGGGCATGTTTCTAAAAGTGCTTTAAGCTTAATAAGCTCGTGAACACGTAATGCGTCATTCGTCTGCTGTATGAATGCATCATTTACGCCACCTTTGCCAACCTGAAAAAGTGGCTGAAGTGAATGTGCCTTTGAGCGAAGTTCTGCTCTTTGTTTACTTGTCATATTTTTCTCCTCAATTCATCTGCAAGAGCACCCAGTGCCTTGCTTCTGTGACTAATTTTGTCTTTTTCATCGGCCGAAATTTCGCCAAAACTATTGTCCCCAACTAAAAATACAGGGTCATAACCAAATCCGCCGTTGCCTTTTCTTTCAAATGCTATTATGCCCTCACACTCGCCACGAACAGTGATTTGAGTTCCGTCTGGAAAAGCACAGCAAGCGGCACAAACAAAGCGTGCTGTTCTGTCCTTCTCATCAACATCTTTCAATGCTTCAAGCAGTTTTGTTATGTTCTTATCGTCATTGCCATGCTCCCCTGCATAGCGTGCAGAGTACACTCCTGGAGCACCGCCAAGTGAATCAACACAAAGACCTGAATCGTCTGCAATTGTTGGAAGCCCTGATTCTTCACAGCCACTTTTTGCTTTTAAAAGTGCATTTTCTTCAAAGGTTGTTCCAGTTTCGTCAACTTCTGAAAGATTAATATTTAAATCATCGGCTGTTTTTATCTCTATCCCAAGTGGCAAAAGTATTCTTTGCAGTTCTTGTTTTTTCTTTTGATTATGTGTTGCTATTAAAAATTTCATCCCTCGTCCTCTTGCTGTTCTTTGTCGTCTTTTAATTCGTCACTTTCTTCTTCGCTCTTGAACCAACCGAAAAAGCCTTTTTTCTTTTTCTTCTCTTTTTGCTCTTTTTTATCCTCTTCCTCTATTTCCTCTTCAACTTCTTCGAGTTCTTCTGCATCGTCGATATCATTAATTTCTTCTATATCTTCCGCTTCGACCTCTTCAATCAAATCATTATCTTCGATTTCAAGCTCTTCCTCTTCAAAGTTTTCTGGAACAACATCAAAAAGCCCCTCTGCAAAAGCCTGCGCGTTAAACGGCTGTAAATCGTCGATTCCTTCGCCAACTCCAATGAATTTCACAGGCACTTTAAGGTCGTTTTTAATTGATAATACTACACCGCCTCGTGCTGTTCCGTCAAGCTTTGTGAGAATTATTCCCGTTATATCTGCAACGGCTTTAAACTCCTTTGCTTGATTAACTGCGTTTTGACCTGTGGTTGCATCAAGCACCAAAAAGCTTTCTCTGTCTGAATAAGGAAGCTCTCTGTCGATAACCTTATAAATCTTTGCAAGCTCATCCATCAAGTTCTTTTTGTTATGAAGTCTTCCTGCTGTATCACAAATTATTATGTCCGCATCTCTTGCTATTCCTGCATTTATTGTGTCAAAAACAACTGCGGCTGGGTCTGCACCTTCTTTGTGCTTTACAAGTTCCACTCCTGCACGCTGTGCCCAAATTTCAAGCTGGTCAATTGCAGCAGCACGAAATGTATCAGCAGCTCCCAAAATAACTTTTTTGCCCTGTGCTTTAAAATATGCCGCCATCTTGCCGATTGTTGTAGTTTTACCAACTCCGTTTACCCCAATAACAAGTATTACGGCAGGCACTGTTACAAAATCTATTTCCTCGTCGCCAGAAAGCATTTCGGCAACTATATCTTTTATAATCTCACGCACTCCCTGAGTGTTTTGAACGCCATTTTTGCCAACTCTGTCTTTAAGCTCTTCAATGATTTTCTCAGCAGTATAAACGCCAACATCGCCCATAACTAAAGCTTCTGTTAGCTCGTCATAAAGGTCGTCGCCAATCTCTTCAAAGGCGTTAAGCACATTGTCGATAGCACCAGACATATTATCTCTGGTCTTTTTTAGTCCAAAATTTATCTTTTTAAAAACGCCCATAATAACCTCCTAATTTAAGCATGTGCAAAAAGCTTTACGCAATTCCAAGCTTTTTTGCCATTTCTGTTGTTTTTAGCTCCAAAAGCTTTGAAACGCCGTTTTCATGCATTGTTACGCCATAGAGCCTGTCAGACTCCTCCATTGTACCACGCCTGTGCGTTATTAGTATGAACTGCGTGTTCTTTGTCATTGTGCGTACATACTGTGCGTATCTTGAAACATTTACATCATCAAGAGCTGCTTCAACTTCATCAAATATACAAAACGGTGCTGGAGTAACCTTTAGAATTGCAAACAAAAGTGCAATTGCAGAAAGTCCCTTTTCTCCGCCTGAAAGCAGGTCAATGTTTTGAACATTTTTGCCTGGAGGCTGAACCTTGATTTCGATTCCACATTCAAGCACATCGTGCTCGTCCTCCAAAATCAGCTCTGCCTTGCCGCCGTCAAACAGCTGCTCAAACGTCTGTGCAAAAGTTTGATTGATTTTTACAAACTGTTCCCTAAACCTTGCAGACATATTCATTGTTAACTCATCTATGAGTTTTATAAGCTCATCTCTTGATTTTTCAATATCGCTTATCTGCGTGTTCATGAACTCATAGCGTTCTGAAACCTCTTTATATTCCTCAATTGCACCAACATTAACACTGCCAAGTGCACGAATTTTGCTTTTAATTTCTCCTAATTCTCTTTGAGATTTTGATGGCTCAGCAGAAGGCTCTGAAATTTCCTTTGCCTCTCTGTGCGTCAACTGATATTCGTCATAAAGCTTGTTGACAGTTTCATCATACTCACGCATCATTGCCGATTTTCTCTCCGTAAGTCTTGCAAGCTCCCCGCTTAAATTTTCTCTTTCACTTGTCTTTTGACGCTCTAATAACCTTAACTTTCCGCTTTGAGTTTCAAGCTCTTTTCGTTCTCCAATTAATCTGTCAATCTCTGAACCCGCATTTTTTCCTGTGTCACGGAGCGTTTTACCCTGCATTTGATATTCTTCGATTAGCTTTTCCTGCTCCTCGTTTTTATTTTGCATTTGGTCAATTTCTGCAATAAGTTCGTCTCCTCTGCCCTCATGTATCATACGGCGTTTTTTAAGTGCGTCTATATTCTCCTCATTCGCTCCAATGTCTTTTTGAGCAGCAAGTATTTCAAGCCCTATTTGAGACGCTTTATTTGATAATTCTTCTCTCTTTTGAGTGAGTGTTTCTCTATCTCCCGTTATGTTTGAGATTTGATTTTCTATATTTGCTATTTCATCAGTCAGCTTTGTTATTTGCTCCTGTGACTGATTAATTTGCTGTGCTAATGCTATTATTCTGCCCTGTGCTGTGTCTTTTTCTGCCATCAGCTCTTCATACGATGCTTTAGCAGTTTGTATTTGACCGTTTACAAGCGAAAGTTCACTTTCGGCTCTAATCTTTTCTTCCTGTGCTGACACAAGGTCTGCTTTTGCACCAAGTAAATCCGCCTTTGCTTTTGCAAGCTCTTCTGTTGAGGATTTATGTAATACTATGATTTGCTCTAATTTTTGAGAAAGATTTTTTACCTCGTCCTTTATCTTTTGAATCTGGTTACCACGGCTTAAAATACCTGCATTCTGAGCTCTTGAACCACCTGTCATCGAACCGCCTGCGTTTATAACCTGACCGTCAAGGGTAACGATTTTAAAACGGTTTGAATATTTTTTTGCAACCGCTATTGCACTATCAATATCCTCAACAACAACAGTTCTTGCAAGCTGTGCTTTTATAATATCATTATACTTGCTATCTGTTTTAACAAGCTCACTTGCAATGCCAATAAAACCGTAGCAGTCATCCAAACCTTTTTCGCTCAGCTCTTTTCCACGGATTGCGGTAATTGGCAAAAAGGTTGCTCTGCCCAGCTTGTGTTCTTTAAGATAATTTATTGCTCTTTTTGCATCTGCTTCGTTATCCACAACGATGTTTTGAACAGCCGCTCCAAGTGCGGTTTCAATCGCTGCGGCATATTTATCTTTAACTGCGATAAGCTGTGAAAGTGCACCGTGAACGCCACGGATAGCCCCTCTTTTCGCCTCTTTCATAACAGACTTAACGCTGCCTGAATAGCCTTCCATATTTTTTTCTAGCTCTTCAAGCATTCTTACTTTTGATTCCTTTTGCCTTACTTCAATGCTCAAAGTGTCAAGCTCTTCTTTAAGCTTTTGCACCTTTTCTGCTCTTTTTTGTTCACGCATTGAATAGCCGTTAATAGCGTTTGTAAGCTCTTCTATTCTCTGCTGTGAAGCACTTAATGCTTGGCTTGCTCTTTTTTGCTCTGCTTCAAGCTTTTGAGAGAGTTCATCTCTGCCTGAAATTTGTTCATCTATTGCAGAAATTCTTGCTGTTATTTCCTCTGTTGCTGACTGTGCTGTTGACTGCTTTACTCTGCTGTCTGCAAGAGAGACAGAAATAGCGGACAATTGTTGTGAAAGCCCTTGCGTTTTATCCGCATATTCTTCATTTTCTTTTGTCAGCTTTTCGGTTTGCTCATAAACTCCAGCAAGCTCATTTTGCTTTTGTTCAACAGTTTTAAGGCACTCATCAATAGCTTGTTGTGCCTGATTTATTTGTGCATCAATTCTGCCCTGAGTTTCACTTGTTTGCTCCATATCTTTTTTTATACGCTCAATGGCTTGATTATTTAGTTCTATTGTGTTTTTTGAAACGGCAATATTAGCATCAAAGTGAGCCGCCTGCTCCTCAAAACTTGAAATGCTATGCCTGATTTCATCAATGCCAACTGTAATTCCCTGTGTTTTTTCGATTATTGCTTCTATCTGTTCTTCAATGACCTTAAGATCTTTTTCGCAGTCTGAATGCTGAGAAGATGCGAGGGAAATTTTATCCTCCTGCTCACGCAGGCTTTCCTTTGACTTTTCGATTGTGTATAGCCACAAGCCAATTTCAAGTTCCCTTTTCTTTGCAGCAAAAACCAAAAACTGCTCTGCCTTTTCACTTTGGATTTTAAGTGGCCCAACTCTGCTTTCAAGCTCTGCAAGAATGTCCTTGAGCCTTATCAAATTTTCTTGTGTTTGTGAAAGTCTTCGTAACGCATCAGAACGACGATAACGAAAATGTGATATTCCCGACGCCTCTTCAAACATATCACGGCGTTCCTTTGACTTTGCAGAAACCATATCTGCAATTTTTCCTTGGCTTACGATGGAATAACCATCTCTGCCAAGACCTGTGTCCATAAATAACTCGTGTATGTCTTTGAGCCTTGCAGGCTCATTATTTATCTGATATTCACTTTCTCCCGAACGATAATAACGGCGTGTAACAGCAACTTCATTCGCATCTTTTGCAAGTGTTCTGTCGGTATTATCCATTCTCAATGTAACCTCTGCAAAGCCCAATGCTTTTCTTGCAGAAGTTCCTCCAAAAATAACATCCTCCATTTTTGAACCACGAAGATTCTTTGTGGACTGCTCGCCAAGAACCCAGCGAACAGCATCGGAAATGTTACTTTTTCCGCTTCCGTTTGGACCTACAACAGAAGTCATTCCAGGTCCAAAAGTTAATATTGTTTTGTCAGGAAAGGATTTAAAGCCCTGCAATTCAAGTGCTTTTAAAATCATTGTTTAACCGTCCTTCTCTGCTCTTATCTCGTACTTTTTGAGTGACTTGTCCTGTTTCACCTTGCACTCATATCCATTTTGATCTAGATGCTTTATATTTGATTTTCTCTGCCCCGTCATTTTTGAAATTTCACTTGGGCAAACAAAAATTATATACTTACCTTTTGGCTTGTTTAATAACTGTTGCTTTGCTTTTTCAAGATAAATTGCACTTTCGCACAATTCACGAAAAGCAGGATGATAGACTCCTGCAACAAAGCCCTGTTCAACTGAGCCACCAGAATGAAGCCCAAGCCTTATTATTCGTATTCCCTCATTATCAAAAAAGCTTAAAAGTTGTGAGCATAGCTTTACAGCATCATCAAGGCTTTGAGGCTTATATTCGCCCGATTTATAAAGCTTCTGGAGCTTTGTGCCTTCAAGAACAACTGTGGGATAAATACGCATTGTGCCTGGCTTTAGCTGTGCAAGTTTTTTTGCGGTTTTAATGCACTTTTCGTTAGTGTCACCAAAAAGCCCTGTCATCATTTGCAGTCCAAGCTCAAATCCGTTTGACTTAATAAGCTTGCTTGCATTTACAACATCTTCTGCTGTGTGACCACGCTCGTTTAAAGCCAAAACTTCATCATCCATACTCTGTGCACCAAGCTCAATTGCCTCAACACCATAGTACTTTAAAACCTGCAAAATCTCTTCGCTTATTGCATCTGGTCTTGTAGAAATTCTAATTCCCGTTATATCTCCATTATCAACAAAGGGCTTTGCGGCTTTTAAAAGACTTTCCATATAGTCCCTTTCAATAGCCGTAAAGCTTCCTCCAAAAAAAGCAAGCTGTGCATTATTACACCCGCTGTTTTTCGCATTTGTTATCGCATCTGTTATGTCCTGTGCTGTGACAGAATTAACAGTGCCAGATATTATATGTTGGTTACAAAAACTGCACTGATGTGGACACCCTCTGTGTGCCACAAAAAGTGCTATGTTTGAATGCTTCATAATCCCATAAGCGCCAACGCTTCTTTTGCCGCCTGTTGCTCAGCAAGCTTTTTGCTCTTACCATTACCCTTGCCTATTACGTTGCTATTAAGGTGAACTTCAACCTCAAAGCATTTATTATGGTCTGGTCCACTTTCACCGACCAAAACATATTCCAAAAGCTCCTCAGGATTTTTTTGAATCACTTCCTGAAGAGTTGTTTTGTAATCGTGAAAACTTGGCGTTTGCTTTACGGACGGAGTGACAAAAGAAAGCACAAATCTTTTTGCCTCTTCCATTCCACCATCCAGATATATTGAGGCAATAATAGCCTCAAACGCATCCGCAAGGATTGACGGGCGTTCTCTTCCACCTGTGTTAAGTTCACCCTTACCAAGCAAAAGATTATCGCCCAAGTCAATCTGCTTTGCAAATCCATATAGCGATTTCTCGCACACTGTTGCAGCTCTAAGCTTTGTAAGCTCTCCTTCAGGCATATCCGTAAAATTTTTGTAAAAATACTCTGCTGTGATTACTCCTAGCACAGAATCTCCCAAAAACTCCAGCCGTTCATTACTGCCGTACTGAATCTGCTTTTCATTAGCATAAGATGAATGCGTAAGTGCCCGCAAAAGCAAGTTTTTATCCTTATAGCTATATTTAATTTTTTCTTCTAATTCCTGCACGGATATTACCCCAATTCTATTGCAGTTTCTATTATATCAACCAAATCGGATATACCGTTTAATTTTGTAACTTCTTCATCGTGAATTCGTATTTCAAACTCACCTTCAAGAGCAAGGACAAGCTCTGCAATGTCCATTTCATCTGCTCCAAGTTCTTCAAATGTGAGCTCCTCTGCAATATCGTCCTCATCCATGTTAAGTTGATCTGCGATAAATGAAACTACTTTTTCATAAACCATAATTATTCCTCCGAAAATATTTGTTGTTTTTTAAAAAAGCCTTTTGAATATCGTAAAGCATTGTAATTACTATGTCAATTATAAAAAGATATTATTCGTCTATTTCTTTTATTTTTTCTTGCGGTAAATTATCTGTAATTGTCTTTATTACATCCTGCTGTGCATAAACATAAGCCTGCCTTATGGCATTTTTAAACGCTTTTGCATTTGATGAACCATGAGCTTTGATTACGGGTTTACTTATACCCATAAGTGGTGCTCCGCCAAATTCTGTGTAGTCCATCTTTTTCTTAAACTCAACAACTCCACCCTTTATAGCAATAGATGAAAGTTTTGTAAGAATATTCTTTGTAAACATCTGCTTAATATTTTTCATTATTACATTTGCAACGCCTTCAAAAGTCTTAAGAAAAATGTTGCCCGTAAAACCGTCGCAAACCACAACATCGGCTGAGCCGTATGGTACATCTCTTGCTTCAACATTGCCAATGAAGTTAACTTTGCCGCTATTTTTAAGCAGTTCAAAGGTTTTTTGCTGAAGTTCTCCACCCTTTGAATCCTCTGTTCCAATATTTAAAATTCCAACACGAGGACTGTTCACTCCCTGAACTTTGTTCATGTATATACTGCCCATAACAGCAAAGCTTGAGAGCATTTCGGGTGTGCATTCAACATTTGCTCCACAGTCAACCAACATAAACGGTTCTTTGTTTGATGGCATAATGGTTGCTAGTGTTGCTCTTTTTACTCCCTTTATTCTTTTTACAAAAAAAGTTGCTCCCATAACCAATGAACCTGTTGAGCCTGCGGATACGAATGCATCGCCTTTGCCTTCTGCCAGTGCTTTCAGCCCAACTGCCATAGATGAGTTCGCACCGCTTTTTAATATGTCACTTGGAGAGCTACTCATTGTAACAATGTCAGGTGCATATATAATATCCATTTTGCTTATGTCTATTTCATTTTCCTTTGCACACTTTTCAATCTCTTGCGTTCTACCACAAAGAACTATCTCTACACCCAGCTCATCTTGAGCCAAGGCGGAGCCTTTTAATATTTCCAGCGGTGCATTGTCGCCGCCAAAAGCATCAACAATAACCTTCATATTATATACTTCCCCCTAACGTTTCAAGTGCTCTTTGTGCAAGTGCACCATATCTTTGCTTTTTATCCCTAATATGCTCATCAAGAGGTGGAAGTATTCCAAAATTTGCTCCCATCGGCTGAAAATTCTCTACCGACTGGTCGCTAATATATCCTGTAAGAGCTCCCATCATAGTTGTTTTTGGCAAAACAAAGGGACTTTCATCCTGTAAATACCTTGCGGCATTAATACCTGCCAGAATACCAGACGATGCAGATTCCATATATCCTTCAACACCTGTTATTTGCCCTGCAAAAAATAGTCCCGGTTTGCTCTTGAACGAAAAATCTGCATTAAGAAGTTTTGGCGAATTTATAAAAGTGTTGCGATGCATTACACCATATCTTAAAAACTCGGCATCTTTAAGTGCAGGTATCATTCCAAAAACTCGCTTTTGCTCTGCAAATTTAAGGTTGGTTTGAAATCCTACTAAATTGTACATTGTGCCTGCCGATGTTTCCTTGCGGAGCTGTAAGACAGCATATGGTCTGTGCCCTGTTTTTGGGTCACGCAACCCAACAGGTTTAAGCGGTCCAAAACGCATTGTATCCGCTCCTCTGGACGCCATAACTTCGATAGGCATACAGCCTTCATACACGCCTTTTTTCTTGTCAAACTCGTGCAAATCTGCACTCTGAGCATTTATAAGTGCATCATAAAATGCATCATACTCTTCTTTGTTCATCGGGCAATTAATGTAATCGTCGCCTTCGCCCCTGTCATACCTTGACTGAAAAAATGCGTTATCCATATCAATGCTGTCTGCACTGACTATTGGTGCTGCCGCATCAAAAAAGTGAAGCGAGTTACCGCACAATTTTTCAATATCGGCTGCAAGAGCGTCTGAAACCAATGGCCCTGCCGCAATAACAACTGCGTCCGCCTGAGGAATTTGCGTTACCTCTTGCCTGTGCACGGTAATAAGCGGATTTTCATATATCCGCTGTGTAATCATTTTAGAAAACTCGTCTCTGTCTACTGAAAGTGCTCCGCCTGCGGGAACACTGCATTTTTTTGCACATTCAACACAAAGGGACGAAAGCATACTCATCTCTTCTTTTAAAAGTCCTGCCGCAGATTCAACTCGCATTGCTTTGAATGAGTTTGAACACACAAGTTCTGCAAATCCGTCGCTTGTATGTGCTGGTGAAAATCTTTGCGGCTTTTGCTCATAAAGGTCAACAGGTATATTGCAGCTTACAAGTTGCATTGTCGCCTCAACTCCTGCAAAACCCGCTCCGACAACAACAGCATTTTTAATCATCCTTTGAATTCTCCTCGTCGTTGTCTCCCTTTTTCTTTTTGCTTGACGCCTTTACTTCGTAACCGCAGCCTTCGCTAAGGCATACAAGACTGCCTTTTCTCTTGAACAAGTGCTTTTGGCACTGTGGGCAAATTTCCTTTGTCGGTTGATCCCAAGTTATAAAATCACAGTTCGGGAAATTATCACAGCCATAAAAAACATAGCCTTTTTTAGACTTCCTTTGAATAATCTTGCCACCGCATTTGGGGCAAAGTGCTCCAGTTTCCTGAATCAAAGGCTTTGTATTTTTACAGTCTGGATAACCTGGGCAGGCAAGGAACTTGCCAAATCGACCAGTCTTTATTATCATCAATTTTCCGCACTTGTCACATGGAATATCTGTTTTGTCTTCTTCTAGCTCGATTTTTACGCCTTCCATCTCTGTCTTTGCTTTTTTAAGTGTTGCCTCAAGCTCATCATAAAATTCATGCAGAACTCCAATATATTCCTCTTTACCTTCACTTACTTCATCAAGGAAGGTTTCCATTTGTGCTGTAAATTTTGCACTTACGAACCTTGGGAAGCGTTCTTTGAGCAATTTTGTCGTTGCCTCTCCAAGCTCGGTAGGCTTGAGCATTTTACCGTCACGAACAACATACTCACGACTAACTATTGTTGTGATTATTGATGCGTATGTGCTTGGGCGTCCAACGCCGTTTTCCTCCAGCTCTTTAACAAGTGATGCTTCTGTGAAGCGTGCAGGAGGCTGTGTAAAGTGCTGATTGCCTGCAAGCTCTTTGAGCTTTAATGACTCGCCGTCTGCAAGCTCTGGAAGCTTTATTCCACTTTCCTCGTCATCTGTATCAACATCATAAAGTGTTGTGAATCCGTCAAATTTAATTGAATATCCGCTGGTTGAGAATGTGCAGTATTTGCTTGCTGTGTCAAAACTATCCTTTTCGTCAACTGCCTTTATCTCAACTTTTACTGTATTTTGAATGCATGCAGCCATAAGGCATGCTACAAATCTTTGCCAAATAAGGTTGTAAAGTTTGAACTGCTCTGGAGTAAGGCTTCCCTTGGCCTTTTCTGGTGTTAATGAAATCATTGTTGGGCGGATTGCCTCATGAGCGTCCTGTGCGTTACTGCGAGACTTGAAAAACCTTGGTTTTTCGGGCAAATACTTTTCACCGTACGTTTGTGTAATGAACTCGTTTGCCTGCTCTCTTGCCTCTTCAGAGATTCTAAGAGAGTCCGTTCTCATGTATGTTATAAGACCGACTGTTCCCATTCCTTTGATTTCAACGCCTTCATAAAGTTCCTGTGCAATCTTCATTGTGCGTCTTGTCTGGAAACCTAAACGACGAGATGCATCCTGCTGAAGTGTTGATGTGATAAACGGTGGAGCTGGTTGCTTTTTACGTGTTCCTTTTTTAACTGATGTTACTGCATATATTGATGTGTTGAGCCTTTCAAGATAACCATCAGCCTGTGCCTTGTCTGTTATCTTTACTTTGCCTGTTTCGTCCCCTGTAAACGCAGAGTTAAACGCCTTGCGTGATGATGGTGCTAAAAATTTGGCATCAAGTGACCAATATTCCTCTGGTACAAAAGCTCTTATATCATCTTCACGGTCAACAATAAGGCGAACAGCAACGCTTTGAACACGGCCTGCCGAAAGACCTCTACGAATTTTTTGTGATACAAATGGGCTTAATTTGTAACCTACTAATCTATCGAGGATACGTCGTGTCTGCTGTGCGTTAACAAGGTCCATGTCAATTTTATGAGGATTTGCTATACCGTTTGTTATTCCTGTTTTTGTAATTTCGTTAAAAGTTATTCTGCAAGCCTTGCTCATATCAAGTCCAAGCAATGTTGCAAGATGCCAAGAAATTGCTTCTCCCTCACGGTCGGGGTCAGTGGCGAGGAGCAGTTCGTCGGAACCTTTGAGCTCCTTCTTGATCGCATCGATATGTTTCTTGCTCTCGGGGAGCACGGCATAGAGCGGCTCAAAATCGTGGGCGATGTCCACCGACCCCTGCTTGCTCGGCAACGCCCGGACATGACCGTAGGATGCGAGAACCTTGTAGTCCTTGCCGAGAAATTTCTCGATGGTCTTTGCTTTGGCCGGTGATTCGACTATGACTAGATGTTGTGGCATAAACCTACCAGATGTTTGAATTCGATTATAATCCGTAGCTTGTTAATACATATGGAAAACGGCAGGAACAGAGCGTGTCACGCAACGACAAAATACTTCCCTGGGAGTTGCTGGACAACCCCTTTCAATTCCAGGCGGAGTAAAATAGCCGAAACGTCCCCAGCTGTCAAGGCGCTTTTCGCCGTGATTTCATCTATATGAAGCGGGCTTGCGGCCAATTGGCGATGGACCTTTTCCTCGCTTGGCGAAAGATCGAGCTGTCTTTCGCGGGAAGGAGCCTGAGCCGGCGAAGCGGAGCCGGGGAGTTCATCAAGAATGTCCTCAATGCAGGAGACCAGCTTGGCACCCTGCTTGATCAGCAGGTTGGTCCCCTGGCTGACTCCGGAGTCAATATTGCCCGGCACTGCAAAAACATCGCGACCCTGTTCCAGCGCCATTTGAGCGGTTATGAGCGAACCGCTGTTCACGGCGGCCTCCACCACCAGTACTCCATTCGAAAGCCCGCTGATAATCCGGTTACGGCGGGGGAAGTTTTCTGCCAGCGGCAGTGTCCCCATGGGAAATTCGGAAACCAGTGCCCCGGAGTCAACAACCTTTTCGAACAATGGCCGATTTTCCGGTGGATAGACCTGGTCGATACCGCAC